>JGI24702J35022_10000852_pt1 | contig 18857 bp, 10 predicted proteins | sample TergutTh196P4_FD_35022 | JGI IMG/M metagenome (IMG submission 35022)
AAGACCCGGTACGCCTCCTCGAACTGATCGAGGCGGAAGCGGTGGGTAATCAGGCGGGTAGGATCGACCTTGCCGGATTGCACGGTCTTGAGCAGCATCGGCGTGGTGTTCGTGTTGACCAGCCCGGTACTGATAGTCACGTTACGTATCCACAGCTTTTCAAGTTCCAGGTTGACGCCAACGCCATGCACGCCCACGTTTGCCAGCCGCGCGCCCGGCGCGAGGATTTTCTGGCAGACATCGAACGTGGCGGGGATGCCTACTGCCTCGATGGCGACGTCTACGCCCACGCCGCCGGCGGTCAGGGCCATGATCTGCTCGACAGCCTGAGCGCCGCTGGCGCAGACCACATCGGTTGCGCCGAACTTCTTGGCGACTTCGAGCCGGTTGGGGTCGAGGTCGACCATGATGATGCGCGAGGGGCTGTAGAACTGGGCGGTGAGCAGGCTTGCCATGCCGATGGGTCCTGCGCCGACGATGGCAACAGTGTCACCGGGGCCGACCTTGCCGTAGAGCACGCCGATCTCGAAACCCGTGGGGAGGATGTCGCTCAACATCACGAGAGCTTCTTCATCCGCACCGNCNGGAATCGGGTACATGCTGTTGTCGGCGTGCGGGATNCGCACGAANTCGGCCTGTGTGCCGTCGATGAGNTGACCGAGAATCCAGCCGCCATCGGCGCAGTGCGCATACATCTGACGCTTGCAATTCGGGCAGCTTCCGCAGGACGTGATGCAGGAGATCAACACGCGATCGCCTTTCTTGAAGTTGCGCACGGCGCTGCCGGTCTCTTCTATGATGCCTACGCCCTCGTGTCCGAGCACGCGACCGGGGGTGACGGCGGGCACATCGCCCTTGAGGATGTGCAGGTCGGTTCCGCAGATCGTGGTTTTGGTGATGCGGACGATGGCATCCGTCGGTTTTTCAATCGTGGGATTCGCCTTTTCCGTCCATGCCTTTTGACCGGGGCCTCCATACACCAATGCTTTCATCGTTCTCCTCCTCCTTGTTGTTGAGACTGAAATATCATTCAGTCATGACTGTGAAACCGGGATGTCGGGGTAAGTCGTTTTTATAATCTATGGATATTAAGTCTTTTTTCGGTACCGGAGATTAAGAAAGATCAAATTAACGCCTCTGGCTGGCGTCACTTCTGGTTGGCGCGACGCGCGGCGGCGATTTCGTTGCGGATGAGGTGATAGTGTTCGATGCGCCGCGCGGAGAGGGTTCCTGCCTCCACGGCGGCACGCAACGCGCAGCCGGGTTCGGCATCGTGGCGGCAATCCCGGAAACGACATTGTCCGAGATGGGGGCGGAATTCGATAAAGGCGCTCTCCAGCGCGCCGGGGTCGAGATGGGCCAGCCCGAACGTCTGCAAGCCGGGGCTGTCGACCAACCAGCCTTCTCCACGCGGATAAAGCCGGGTGAGGGTGGTGGTGTGGCTTCCGCTGCCCAGCGCGATGGAGATTTCGCCGACGCTGGCCGCAGCGAAGGGCACAAGGGCGTTGATGAGGGTGGATTTGCCCATGCCGGATTGACCGACGAGCAAGACTCGTTCGTTCCGTAACCAGGGTTCGAGCGCCTCTGTGCCGAGGAGGGCTTCGATCTCGACGACCGGGTAGCCGAGTGCGGCGAATAGCGCGAGACGCTCGCGCGCAGCAGGCAGGTTGGCGGTCAGGTCGACCTTGTTGAGCGCGATGAGTGCAGAGATGTTTTCGCTTTCCGCTGCCACGAGACAGCGCGACACGAGCAAGTCGGAAAACCCCGGCTCGGTTGCGGTGACGATAACGATTCGACTCAGGTTGGCAGCAAGCAGCTTCTGGCGGAACGCATCGGAGCGCCACAGCAGATTGCGGCGCGGGTGTCGTGCCTCGATGACCCCCAATCCGTCGCCTGCGGGGGCGATGTCGACCTGATCGCCGCAGGCGTAATCATTCCTTTTGCCACGGGTGTGGCAGCGCAGGATGCCGTCGGCGGTTCGGACTTCAAAATGACGGCCAAACGCGGCAACGACGGTTCCGGGGGTGAGTGCTTGCGCGCGTGCGGGCAGAGGGCGTTGGGGATGAGTCAAATTTGTTACCACTCGATGATGTCTTTTGCTCAGAATGCTTGAGAGTATGCCTCCTACTCCATGCGAGCGCCGTAGATGGTCAGCATCAGTTCACTATCGTCATTCAGCCTGTACTCCGGGCGCTTTCCTGATAGCCTTTTACTCGCATCCAGAATGGTCGGTACCCCCTCTCCGCGCTTATCCATGATATGGTTTCGGTGTTCCGTCAGCCTATTGTCGGTAATAGGGCAACGAGCCAAAAGGCTGGTCAACGCCTCATTTCGCGCCGCTTGCCGAAATGGCAGACTCTCCGTTGTCATGGTGTTGACAAGCATCCCAGGAGAATAAATCTCCAGCCTGTCGTCAAACAGGCGCAGCCTCACCTTGGTTCCTGCCATCGAGTAGTCTCGGTGAGCCACTGCATTGGTAACTGCCTCGAATACAGCCCGTAAGTCGAACTGAGGCAGATCCTCCCGTCCGCCTTGCGCGTGCTTGTACGCAGCTACGTTCATGTTTTTGCGCACAAAAGCACAGGCATCGAGAATCTGTTGATCCAATGGCCCGGTGATGTCTTGGGCATCTCGCTGGTAGGCTGATTCGGCTACGGGCAGAACGTCCGACCCTCGGTACGCTACCGCCTGAATAAAGGCATCTGGCAAGAACTGCTGCGGGGAACGGCTTCCCATGAGTAAACCCGCTATCGTGGGTCGCCAAACGTCCCGCTCGTCGCACGCGACCATCGCAAGCTTATTGAGGAGGATTTCCGGTGCGTCGATGTCTTGTCCTGACGTGAACCGTCGCCAAAGCCTCTCGTCCAAGTCGGTCAGCGTCGCGCGAGGAACGGGTGTTTCGTCAAAACGAATTAAACGTGACTGGCTGCGTTGCTGAAACAATCGTGCGAGTTGGTCAGGGGGGATGGGTCGTTTCGATGAGCCAACACGCTGCAAGTAACCGCCTGGACTTTGGTGCACGAACAGGCTACGTGTCACCTCGACGCGGATGATTGGCCGTTCATTGCCGGTTGCGTCTGGCAATGTCAGACGCTCGATGACAGGCGCAAGCGGTGGCGTGACGGAGTCTTCACACGCCTGACGCAGCAACACCTCCACGGCATCGAGTTTGTCGAGGTCAATACCAACCACTTCGCGGCTCTCGTCTTCCACGCCCATCAGCAATACACCGCCTCCACTGTTGGCAAAAGCGGCTAATTCACCGGCAAGGTCGTCTTGAGAAGGGCCTCGTATCTTGCTACCGGAAAAACGGACTTCCTTCAGTTCAAAAAAGCTGTCTTCGCCAAGGCGGATTTTTTCCAACAATTCGCTGCGTGTGTACAGCATCTCAGCCCTCCGACCCTAAACGTTTCCAGCGCCGCGCAAATGCTTCGCGTCCACCTTCCATCACACGGCAAACCTCGCCGCGAACAGGCGATTCCTGCAACGCGCCGACTTGCTTGACGAAGCACTGTCCTTTCCCGAACTCCATGACATGTACTAATTCTGCATCACCGTTTACCACTACATTCGGGTTATGCGTGACGATGATGAGTTGGCGGCGCAGCTTGTTTTCCCGAATCTGCTGCACGATCAAGTCATAGATCAAATAGTTATCCAGATCATCTTCGGGTTGATCGAGCACGATGGGTTCATTACCGAACGCCAGCAGAAAAGCCAGCAACGCCGCCGAGCGCTGCCCCTGCGATCCTTGCTCGATAGAAACCCACTTCCCATCGTGCTGGTACTTGATCCGCAGATCATCTTCAGGAAACCAAGTCTGGATGTGATCCTTGAAGTCGGGTTTTTCATGTTTGCGCTGCAAGTAGTTGCGAAAATGCCCCCTGTAATCGGCGTCCAGTAGCCTTTGTTTGACGGTACTGATGGTTCTTTCCTTGTTGGCCTTGCCAGACTGCGCTAAATCGAATGCTATTCCGCTACAAGGTTCACCATCTTCGGACAACTGAAGAATATCTTCGGCGAAGCGTTCGTCAAGTACGTCGACCAAATTGCGCAACTCGCGCTCTATCCGTTTTGGGTCGAAACCGAAAGGCTCAACTGTGATCTTCACGTAACGATTGCCAGTCAGTGTCCTCTGGACAAAAGATTGACGCGCCTGCGTGATGTCTTTTCGTCTCTGTGTGAGTTGCACGCGCTGGTCTTCGATCTGCTGCGCTAGCACTTGTCGATCATCCTGCATCTTCTGAAGCGTCTTATTTTGCGCTTCCAGTTGCTGCCGTTCCTGTGTTAAGCGGTCAAAGGCTTTAGGATCGTCGACGCCTTGCGCCACGAGTTGCTGTTGTAGCGCGGTATATGCCTGTTGGGCCGCTTGAGTACGCGCCGTCCATTGCACAAACCGAGTATCTATCTGCAATGCCTCGAAGAGAGAACCCAATGTTTTTGCCTGCTCTCGTAAATTTGCACGAACCAGTTCCACCCGAGAGTCGATTTCCTTGCGCCAAGCCAGCAGATCGTCGTCCTGTTCGGTGAAGTACTGGCTGGGCCAATCGTCAAGCCCAATATGATCGGTTAAATCGGCGACCCTTTTCGCATCATCGTGTATTTGATCAAACAGAGACTTCATCTCTCTGATCTGATGCTGCGTCTGCGCGTAGTCGCGCAATACTGCCGCATGGTCGGTCTGAGACAATGCCTCCAGCTTTTTGGTGGTTTCTCCCAGTTTGCGCTCAACTTCGGATTTTCCGAGCAGCTTGCTGTCCAACTCGCGCAACCGGGCGCACAAGGTGAGAAAGGTACGTTTATTTTCCTCGAAAACCTGCCGTAGCGGCCCGACATTGGCGGCTTCGTCAATCATGGATAGCAAAGTCTGTCGCCCGCTACTGGCCAGTTCCGCAACCTGCCCTTGGGATAGAATCTGCACCGGAAATCGTGCTCTATTCACGTTTTGGCTGGGCGATGCTTGCCACTGCCCATCGTGCCACTCCTCAACCACTACGCCCTTCCCATTGAATGGGCACCGTAGTTGAAGTTGAGTTTTCTCGTGCCACCAGTACACTCGGATGACCGTATCTGCACCTATCACGTTTTTGTGAAAAGCATCGAACTGTGTACGTAATTCGTTTTGTTGTCCCAGCTCTTGGTAGCGCCCCATCGCCAACCGTAGAGCGTGTACCACGGTAGATTTTCCTGTACCGCGACCGCCAATAATCGCGTTAAAAAATGGCGAAAATGTCAGTTTTGCAGGCGTGCCATTCCCCATATAACGCATTTTCTTGATCTCAATTCCGGTAATCGCATCAACAGGTACCCGATACGGATCGAAAGAGCCTTCATCACTACGCCGAATCGACACGTCATTGCCGTCCAGCAGCGCTAGGCGCAACCCTTCGAGCGTTGGATGAGCCATCTTGACCCAAGTGAAACTTTCTCCTGGTTCGTTTGAATTCTTAAAAGAGTGGCAATCACTTCCAAGGACACGAGCAAGACGACGGGCAAGGTTCTCAGCCACCTGCGGCAAAGGGTTGGATAAGTCTTTCCACTCCACAGCCAGTAGACCTTTCACTTCCAGAGCCTGCTTTATCATCGTGGCGCTTAACGAACTTTGGCGCGTGTTTGGCTCCACACGGAGTAGTCCCTTGTCGTCATCAGCATGCGCTGGAATCGGAATCGCATTTGAATCGAGCACATCTTGAATAACCTGCTCCAGACTATGCTGAGTTTCAGCGTTGGTGTCACCCTTCGCTCCCTCATAGCCGACCCTGCCAAGTAGCGTATCAATGTCGCTGGTAGCTGCTGTGGGATCAAAGAGAGCGAGCAGATGCACGCCACCATTGGCCGAAATTTCCACACCTGGAAACAGCGTCAGTTCCCGAAACCCTGCAGGTGACTGCCCTTGTTCAGCCTGTATTTTCATCTGCTCATAGGCTTCCTTGAGTCTGTCGATCCATACCCCACTGTTGTGATCTGTGATAGCTACGCAGTCGATCTCCTTAGCCATGAACTTCAGCAGCCAGTCCTGCGGTTCCAGTTGCAAATCTTCCCTATGCCACGGCGTGTCATGCGAGGCAGGCGTATGGGTATGAAAATCGAATTTCCACCAGCGAGAACCCGGATAATCCGGGGATAATCTTTGCGCCATTGCTTGTTATCTCCTATCAAACATCCATCTCGGTATCGCGGCGAATCAGATCAAGCATGTATTCACTGGGAGCTTTGTAAAGTTCTGTCTCGTTTGCCACGCGGTTCACAAATTCAGTCAGAGTTTGAGATAAATGGGCATTGGTGCGCTCGGGCATATGGGAACCTCGCAGGGAATCTTTCATGCACCACTGTCGTATCAAATGGTGCGTTCGCCGCAAATATTACCCCATATAGTTGGATTTTTCTGCCTGGAAGGCCCAACCCTCAATCCCGATCCACCGCATAGGCCGACCATGCCTGCCGCGTGGTCATGGCTTCCAGTCGGTTGATGTTGATGTGATCGGGCAGGTTGGCGACGTAGAAGATCTGCTCGGCGATGTCTTCTGCCGTTAGCGGTTCGGTTCCACGATAAAGACGATTTGAGGCGGCCTGATCGCCCGTCCGGCAACGATACGCGCGTGCGTCCGAAACCGGATGTCGCGCCGGTAATGAAGATGGCTTTGTTCATTTCAGTTCCTCATGGGGAGGCAGCGCAAGACGCACCTGGCGCAAGGACACAAGAAGCTGTCTTTTACTTTACGCACCACAACACTTCATTTTGACACACCCGGCCCCCTCCGATACTGGATCGCCTCGGCCATGTGCATCGCGCCGGGGTGTTCATCGCCGCTCAGGTCGGCCAGCGTGCGCGCGACACGGAGTACGCGGTGGTAGGCGCGCGCCGAGAGATTGAGGCGGCGCATCGCCGCTTCGGCAAGCGCCGCGCCTGCGGCGTCGGGGGCGCACAGTTCTTCGACCCGTCCCGCTTCGAGCCGGGCGTTGGGCATGCCCTGACGGGACATCTGGCACTCGCGCGCCCGGATGACCCTGACGCGGACGGCGGCGCTCGATTCGCCCGCAGGCCGTCCGGCCAGATCGGAATAGGACACGGGCGGCACTTCGATGGTGAGGTCGATGCGGTCGAGCATCGGACCGGAGAGTCTCGCGTGGTAGTTGGCAACCTGGGCAGGCGTGCAGGTGCATGCGCGCGCCGGATGACCGGCGTAGCCACAGGGGCAGGGGTTCATCGCCGCCACGAGTTGGAAACGCGCCGGAAATTCGGCTCTTTGCCGGGCGCGCGATACGCAGACCGTCCCGGCCTCCAGGGGTTCTCGCATGGATTCGAGCACCCGGCGGTTGAATTCGGGAAGTTCGTCCAAAAAGAGGATGCCGTGGTGCGCGAGCGAGATTTCGCCGGGCATCGGAATACTTCCACCGCCGATCAATGCCGCAGCCGAAGCCGAGTGATGCGGGGAACGGAAGGGCCGCGCGCGCCAGCGCCTGACATCGAATCCGCCAATGATCGAATAGATGGCCGCGCTTTCCAGCGCCTCGTCTTCGTCCAAAGGCGGCAACAGCCCCGGCAATCGCTTGGCCAGCATCGACTTGCCCGTGCCCGGCGGGCCGTAGAAAAGCAGCGAATGCGCGCCGGCTGCGGCGACTTCCAGCGCGCGTCGCGCCTGGAACTGGCCGCGCACGTCGAGCATGTCGGGCGCATCGTCCTGCTCCACGCCCGACGCAGCGGGAACGGCATGAGGCTGGATGAGAGCCTGCCCGCTGAGATGGGCGCAGATTGCCAGCAGTGAATCCGCCGGCTGTATCGTCACTCCGCGCGCCAGGGCGGCTTCGTCGGCATTGATGCGCGGCAGGAACAAGGCTCTACCCGCCCGCCGGGCGGCCAGCGCGGCAGCCAGCGCGCCACGAATACCGCGCAGACTGCCGTCGAGCGATAGTTCTCCGCAGAATTCCTGTCCTTCGAGCGCGCGCGCCGGTATTTGCCTTGACGCCGCCAGGATGCCCAGCGCGATGGGTAGGTCGAACCGCCCGCCTTCCTTGGGCAGATCGGCAGGCGCAAGGTTGACGGTGATGCGGCGCTGTGGGAATTCGAACTTGGAAATCAGCAGGGCTGCCCGCACCCGGTCGCGCGCCTCGCGCACTTCGGTATCGGGCAGGCCGACGAGAGTGAAGGACGGCATGCCGTTGGCGAGGTGTACTTCGGCCATGACCTCGGGCGCGGCAAGGCCATCGAGCGCGCGGGTACGAACGAGAGCAAGCGTCATCTCAATCTCCATCCGGGTAAAAAGGATCGAGACGGATTATGACGAATTATTTACAAAAATGGAACGTCATTAACAGGTTGTTCAAAAACCCTATGAGTGCGCACAGATCGGCGAAGCGCCACTGTCATTCTGCGCGTAGCGAAGCGAAGTCGCAGAATCCACACACAGCATGGATCCTGCGACTTCGCGCAGGATGACAGGCTGTGGGTGTAGAGTTGCCCCATAAAATTATGCATATGTCACTATTTAAAAGGTGTACTGGCAGAGTTTTTGAGCAACCTGTTAAGAGAGCCGTGCTGCACGGTCTTCGTCTTGAACATTCAGTCTTCCGGAATGGCTTTGTCCAGTTTTTTCAGGGTGTCGTTCATACGTTTGACATTTTCCCAGATGCTGTGATCCAGCTTCAGCTTGCGGAAATTGACGGTAATCAGCGGAGACAAAACATTGTCGTAAAGCTGTTTCATCTCCTGGAGACTCTCGCCGAACGCCGTCATATCCGGTGCGGCAACGGTGATATCCGGCGCGGTAACGGTAATGTCCGGCGGGGTAACGGTGATGTTGGGTGGGGTAACGGTAATGTCCGGCGGCGTAACGGTGATGCTGGGCGGGGTAACGGTGATGTTGGGCTGGACGTCGATCCGGGGTTCCAGGCTTCCCAGGGTTTTTGCGAGCGAGGTCAGTCCCTTTTTCAGGATCTGCGCCGTTTCCGACTGCGTTCTCAGTTCGTCGACGGCGCGCGAGATGTCGAGCAGGGTGTTGGCGATGCGCTGGCTTCCGTCGGCATCGTCGCCGCCCTGTTTTTTGCGGCGCACGTATTCGTCACGAATTTCCTGCCAGCGCGTCCGCTCTTCACCGTCGAGACTACCGAGCAGTTCGGCAAGCTTCAACAGGTTCTCTTCCGCGCCGGTGGTGAGCGTCTGCGCTTCGCCGCGATAGTGGTCGCGCAGGAGCGAATCGAGCTCGCCCTCATCCATCAGCGGGGTAATGCGGGCGGCAAGCTTGGTCATGTTGCGGTAGCTGCCTTGCAGCCTGAACGGAGGCTCGACGCGATAGGCGTCCTGTTGCGCAGCCGATTCGATGTAGGCGAGGTTGACTTTCAACAACAGGTCGCGCGCGCGGAAGAGCCGCTGCATGAGAGAAACGAGCTCGTTCAACTCGGCAGTGCTGTAACCGTGCGCAAATTCGCTGCTGGCAACCGTTTCGCCTTCGGCCATGCGCACGAGCAGATGCACGTCCTTGGGGTCGCGTGAAGACAGCGGCAGCAGCACGGGATTGGCGGTGAGGCTGTTTTCGATATAGGAAAGGGCGAATAGCGCCTCGCGCCCGGAGAGCACGTCGCCGAGGTTGTAGATATCGGCGCGGTTGGCGAGCATGTCCGGAATCTTGAAGACTTCGCCGGACTCGGTGTAGGGGTTGCCGGCCATGACAATGGCAAAACGCTTGCCGCGCAGGTCGCACGTGTGCGGCTCTCCATTCCTCGTGGCCTCGATGCGGCGGGTGCCGTCGGCCAGGGCGATGAATTTTTGCAGAAACTCGGGATGGGTGTGCTGGATGTCGTCGAGGTAGAGCATGACGTTGTTGCCCATCAGCAGGCCGAGATTGAGTTTTTCAAGCTCCTGACGCGCGGCGCTGTTGGGCGCGGTCGATGGGTCGAGCGCGGTGATGCCGTGGCCCAGCGCCGGACAGTTGATGCGCACGAAGATCATGCCGAGGCGGTCGGCGATGTATTCCATCAGGGTCGTCTTGCCGTAACCCGGCGGAGAGATCAGGAGCAGCATGCCCATGCGGTCGCTGCGGCTGGCCTCGCCCGTGGCGCCGATCTGCTTGGCAAGGTTGTCGCCGACAATGGGCAAATATAGCTCGTCGATCAGGCGATTGCGCACGAAGGACGACAACGGCTTGGCCTGGAATTGTTCGAGGTGGAGCCGCCGTTTTTCGGCTTCGAGAATGCGATGGCGCACGGTTTGCAGTTCGGAAAAACCGGTGGCGACGACTTCGGTGTGGTGCAGGTAACGACGCCAGAAATCGTGCAGGTTGAGGGCAATGGCGCCATCCTGGATGCGCGGATGCTCACCCAGCAGATCATGCAGGGTGGTATCGAGGTCGGCGTTGACCCGCTCGCGCGCAAAGTCGACGGCGAAGCGCGTCGCGGCATCGTCGGCCCAGATCGCCAACTGCGGCTGGCTGGCGGTGGCGGCAAGCATCCAGTCCCGTACCAGCCTCCAACGCTCGACCGGCGCGGCTGCGTCAAGTTCGCGTTGCCAGGTGGCGAACTTGCTTTCGAGCCTTCTTTGCAGTTCGTTGGACAGATCGTCGGCAGCGGCGGCGATCAGCCAGCGCTCGCCGGAGTGCAAGGCGGCAAGCTGACGTACCAGGTAGCGGGCGGCCTGACGGCCAAGCCCGTCGCGGCCCGCGTCGAAGTCGAAGGCGGGGGCAAAGGCGGTCACTCCTTCGGCCAGCGTTTTTTCAAGACGCTTCTGACTGGCGCGCGCGCCGTACTGGGCGCGAATGCTCATGGCCGCCAGAGCCTGACGGGAGAAGGAGGCGCGTTCCTCGTCGCGGCAGCCGTAGTGCCAGTAAAGCATGGCAAGCGCCCGCGCGTCCGGCCCGTAGGAGAGAAGCCCCGCATCCGCCTGCATGGTGACGAGGGCAGCAAGGATGCGGGCGGCATCGACGTCGTGCACGCCTTTCTGGTAGCCCTCCTGGTAACGGGGAGCCGCCCAGGCGCGCAGCTTTTCGAGCAGGAGATCCTTGTCTTTATCGGCGCACAAGGCTTGCAGACCCTTCCAGTCGAGCGCGAGGTCTCCGGTCTCATCGGCGATGACTGCTTCCAGCAAGGTGCCGGCGAGGTATTCGGCGCGGTAGAAGTCGGGCGTCTCGGAAATCAGCAGTTGATCCCACTGGGCGCGGAAGCTCTCCAGTTCGGTATTGTGTTGCGGCGGCAGCGGGGCGTAGTAGTCGGTGCCGCTCAAGTGGAACTGCAACACGCCTTCGCGCGGCACCAGCGTCAGATCGAGCGCCTGACGGCTGATGGTGAAAGCGTGCTTGCCGAAACGCAACGTATTGCCGCCGTCGGACACGATCTCGCTCTGATCGCGTACCGAGCGGATGGCTTGATCGCGCGCGGTCTTGAGCTGTGTGTCGAGGTCATCGGCGCCGACGCCGTCGCCGAGATCGCGCAGGCTGGCAATCTGGTGACGCAATTTGCCGATCAGCGGATCGGAGGCGAAATAGCTGTGCAGTTGCGCGAGGTCGCTGAATTGCGCGACGCGGCGCGGGATGCCGGAGAGAATGCGCGTGGCGGCGTCGACGATGGCGCGGGTGCGGCGGCTCCTGGCATCGAGCAGGGTCTGCCGTTTGGCGAGGAGCGATTCATAGACGGTTTCGCGCTTGGCGGCGATGTCCGCGAGAAATTCCTCCTGCTCGGCGAAGCGGCCTTCGAGTTCTTCCAGTTGGGTCAACAGGCGCGTCAGGGCGTCATCGCACTTCTCTGGCGTGTCCGCCAGTTCGATGGCGTTTTCGAGCGACTGTCCGAAGAGTTTGAATTGCGCGCCGAATTCGGCGGCGGATTCCGTCGCGGACAGGCTGCGGCGACGATTCCTGGCCTCGGCGCGCAGGCGATTGATTTCGGCGTAAACGGCGGAGATGGTGTCGAGAATCCGGGTGCGCGTGACCGCGTCGCCGCCGGGCAGGTTGCCCACCTGTCCGGACAACAGGTCGAGCCCGGCGGCGGAAGCGTCGAGTTCGGCGAGTATTTTGGCGATGTCTTCGCTCGTTTCCGCCTTGCCGAGATGCTCTCCAATCCGGGCGAGTTCCCGACGGGTGCTGTCGAACGCTTTTTCATGCGACAGGAACGTCAACGCCTTTTCGCCCACGCGGTCGCTCTCGGCGGCGTATGCGGCGTCGAGAGCGCCGATACGCTCGGCGTCGGCGTAGCGCATTTCCAGCAGCAATTGCAGTTGTCCGCGCTCTCCACGCAGGCGATCGAGCGCGTGCACGAAATCTTCCGGCTTCTTCCAGATCGTCCCGGCAATTTCGGAGAGCAATTCCTGCTGACGGCCCTCGGCCTGATCGGTCGCGTGACGCGCGGCGCGGCGGATGCTTTCGACCTTTTCAAACTCGTCGAGCGTGTTCCTGGCTTCCTCCACGATGCTGTGCAGTTCGGCATCCATCGCCCCGGCTTCTGCGGTGTCGAGCCAGAAAAACGCATCCAGCGCGTCGGTACACTGGCGGATGATTCCCTCGTAAGCGGCGCGTGTCGGCACCTGTTCGCGCACGGCGCGGGCGATGGCCGTCAGCACGGCAATCCCCCTGACCAGTTCGGGATTGCCGATGCGTCCCCAGAATCCCTGCGCCGCGACGGTGTGGGTGACATGATCCTCGCCGAAGAAAGGGGTCTGCCAGAGTTGCATCGGGTGGTTGCGGGTCGGGTCCGGATTGTCGCCCTGGAAGACGAGGATGTGTCCGTTATCGAAACGCGCATATCCGTGGCAAAGAATGGGAGGCGAGAGGCTTCTTTCGATCAGGTTGTACGAAAAAAGCATGTATTGCCCGTCTTGTGGCTGGTAGAAGACGTAGAGCACGTCTTCGCCGTTGGGCGAGCGCACCATGCGCTTGAAGCGCGACGTGGCGGCGAGGGCTTCGGGCAGGTCGAACGCCTTGGTTTCGCCCGATTGCAGGTAATAGCCGCCAGGGAAGATCAGGCCGTGATCCTCCGGCAACTGCACGCAGGACTGGCCGATGGCGTCGATCCGGGTCACGGTGTTGGTGCGGGCATTGAAGACGAGGTAGCGATCGTTCTTTTCCCGGTAGGGGCGCACCTTCAGAAGGATCAGCGACCCGAGCTGTGCATAGGCGACTTCTGCATCGGCGAGCGCCTGATTCTTGTCCTCGACCGGCTCGGAATAAATGCCCAGGCCCGTCTCGGTGTTGTTTTCGATCTTGACCGTCAGCGCGCCGCGTACGGTTTCGACGAAGACGGTGTCCAGGATGTTGATGTGGGGATGGCGTCCGCTCACATGTTGTTCGCGCGTACAAACCGTCCATTCGAAATCGTGCGTGGGCGGCAGGGCGATTTCGCGTTCGCCGCGATTGTCGATGTAGTGGAGGCTGCCGTCGTTTTCCAGCGACCAGCGGAACACCCGCTGGTCGGTCAACTTCTCTCCGATCTGAAAGGCCGCGAAAAGCTTGTGCTGATGCACGCGCAATTGCGTGAGGCTCGCCTGCTTGTAATAGGTATAAAGCTCGCGGAAATCGGCAACGAACCGGGGATCGTCGAGAAAGGTTCCGGCCAGCGGCACGGGTTCCAGTTCCTCGACGTGCTCCGCGTTCTCATGCAGGCGGTAGAGCGAAAACACGTCGCCGACCATCGTTTCCCTGCGCAGGCCGATGAAGACGTTGTAGCCGAACAGGAGCAGGTTGCTACCGATGCGGGTCAGATCGCGGGCCACGCAATTGTTTTCGGTACGCGCGCGCGTGCGCAGGATCAGCGATTGCGTGGCGCGACCGAATTCGGCCAGCCGCGCTTCGTTCAATGCCTGCGTTTTCTGAAGCAGCCGAACGCCTCGATCCGAGAGGCGTTTTTTCAGGAGATCGTAACTGCCGCTCTCGGCAACGAGGGATTCGGTGGCGTCGGTTTCGGGAAGGTTGGACATGACGTGAATTTCCGGATTCTGGATGGATCGGACGGTTCAGGGCTCCACGGGGAAGCCCTTCCGCCGACAAGAGGGGGACACGCCGCCTGGGGCGGCCTCTCCTTATTTCTCTTTCCCGAATTCATCCATCAGCGTCTTCAGCGCCGCCTTCTGTTCGGTGCTGCCTTCCCGCGTTATCTTGCTCACCAGCGCGGCAACGGAGAGGTTCTGCGCGTTGCCGGATGCGCTACCCAACGCCCCCAGCAGGCCCTTGATGTCATCGACCATGTCGCGTTTGCCGTTCAGGCGGTCGCTCAGGCCGACCTTCAGCGTGTTGCTCTTGCTGATGGCGCCGTCGATGCCCTTGCCGACCGCCAGGGCATTCACGAAGCGTTCGAAGTACTCGCTGTCGCCGCCCACGATGTCGATGTTGGCGCTACCCATCGCCGCACTGAGCACTTCGGCCTGTTCGCGGGCGATGTTGCTTTGCGCCTCGATGGCTTTCAGGGTCTCGGCATGGGTGCGTTCGAGTTGCATGCGGAATTCTTCATGGGCGCGGGTGTCGGGGCTCATGGCCGTCATGGCATCGAATTTTTCCTTCAGACCCCTGGCTTCCGCAGAGAATCGGAGCGCGATGACATCCGCTTCGGCCTGGCCGACGCTGGCGATGGCCTGCGATTCCGCTGCGCGCACGTTGACCTGTGCCATGCCTTGTCTTTCCTCGGCATCGGCATCGGCAATCTTTACCTTGACTTCGGCCATGCCCTGCTTCTCTCTGGCCTCTGCGGTCGCCTGGCCGACGCTGGCGATGGCCTGCGCCTCCGCCGCGCGCACGTTGACCTGCGCCATGCCCTGCTTTTCCTCGGCTTCGGCATCGGCGATTTTCACCTTGGCTTCGGCAAGGCCGTGCTTTTCCGTCGCGTCGGCATCGGCGATTTTTACCTTGGCGTCGACCATGCCCTGCTTCTCCACGGCGTCTGCGGTGAACAGCAATACCCTGGCTTCGGCAAGCCCTGGGGCGGCGGCAATGGCTTCCATTCCTTCGGCTTCGCGCTTTTTCGCTTCCGCCGCCTTTTCGGCAACCTTCAACTTGGCTTCGGCCAGCGTCAGTTCCTCGGCGGCCTTGAAGTGGGCGCGGCGCTCGGAGGCTTCGGCTTCCTTGATGTCCTTGATGAGCTTTTCCTCCGCCGCGCCTTCGGCGGTGATGATGACGGATTTCTTGATCCGGTCGGCCTCCGCGACGACGCGCACTTCCTTGATGGCCTCTTCCTGCTCGGCCACCGTGCGCTCGACGCTTACGCGCTCGCGGATCACGTCGGCGATGGCCTTCTTCTGGATTTCTACGGCGCGATCCTTGTCGATCTGTTGCAGGGTGACTTCCTTCTCGCGGTCGACGATTTCCAGTTGCCGGGCGCGGGTGACCTTTTCCTCTTCCACTGCCACGACGCGCATGCGGTTGAGCTCCGCCACTTCCTTCTCGCGGATGGTATTTTCCGTCTGCACGGCAATGAGTTGTTCGGCTTGCAGGCGCGCCTGCTCCGCCCTGGCATGCTCTTCGGATTCGATACGGCTGGCTTCGGCTGCCTCGCGTGCCTTTATCGTGGCGATTTCGCGCTGTTGCTTGAGTTCGGCTTCGGCCTGTTGACGCTCAAGCTCAATAATCGCATTGCGTGTATCGACATCCTTTTTCTTGATCTGCGCTTCTTCGTTGCGCCTGTATTCATTGGTGCGCACGTTCTCCTGCGCCGTGAGATCGGTGATTTTCTTGATCCCTTGCGCATCGAGGATGTTATCCTTTTTGAGTTTTTCAAGCGGTGTCTGCTCTAGTTGGTCGATGGCGGCATCGACCAACTCGTAGCCGGAAAGATCCGTGCCGATCTGGCGCTTGATCTCGTCGCGGAATTTGTCGCGCTCCTGGTAGAGGTCGACGAAATCCAACGACCTGCCGACGGTTTTCAGGGCTTCCGAGAACTTGGCGGAGAACAGTTCTTCCAGCGTTTCCCTGTTGGAAGCGCGCGCGCATCCGATACCCTGCGCTACCCGCAGCACATTCTCTGCGGTCTTGTTGACCTGCACGAAGAAGGTCACCTTGATGTCGGCCCGAATGTTGTCCCGGCAGATCAGGCCATCTCCACCGGTTCGATCTATCAAGATGGTCTTTCGGGAGATGTCCATCATCTCCGCCTTGTGGATGATCGGATACACCATGCGCCCGGTGAAGGTGACATCCGGCTCGCTCCGGGTCGTATTGACGATCATGGCATATCCCTGCTCGACCTTGCGATAGAACTTCGAGAAGAGCGAAAACACGCCGAAGATGAAGAAGACGATACTGCCGATTGCAACGGCTACGACAACCAGGTTGGACTCCATTTCATTTCCTTTTCAAACGGTGGAAAGCTACAAACAAACGGGTGGAAAGTTACGAACTCTTTTCTGCAATGCGGTAAATCCCGGCGACCCTGTCGTATTCCGTGATGAGGGCCGTATCGCCGCGCTTCAGGTTGTTGGGCGTGGCCGCAACGACGCTGATGTGATAGCCCGCGCCACGCGCCGACACCTCGGCCTGACCGAATTTTTCATCGACGGAACCGGTCAGCACCACACATTCCTGACCGACCAGAGAGGCGTTGGAAATGGCGTTGTGCGTGACGAAAAGCCGGCGCATCGGGCGCACACAGAGCGCCGTGCCGGGAATGGCAAGCGCGAATGCGCCGACGAGCACACAGGAGGCGGCGACGAAACGTAACAGCCCCTCCGGGAAAAAGGTAAGCGCCCAGGGTGCCGCAAGGCTGCTGGCGACCCAGGCAAACAACGTGAGCAGGCTGATCACCACCGAAAACGGCACACCGCTCAAACCGAGCGCGACGAGATAGCTGGCTAGCGTGCTCATCGTCGCTGGCGAATCGCCCGTGCCAGTGTTGGCCCCCGGTATTTCCGCCTCGAGGTAGTGCCCCGTTTCCGGCGCAAGGTCGATGTCGATGTCGAGATCGACATCCAGATCCATCTCGATGTCGACCTCCAGGTCCGGCCCGGTACTCTCGAAATCCACGAGACCGATGATGGCGAACGTCCAATACACCAGCCCCACGCCAAGGAGGATCGTGTAGATGATGGTCGGATAACTCAGGATGACTTCAAAGAAGCCCATGACGGTTCCTTTTTCTCAACATAAAAATCCACGGATGGCGGCTTGCTCATGCGTCGCCCCGTTGTCTGGCAAAATCAATCAGTTCCTGCGTGACACGTTCCTTGATGGCCAGGTGGTCTTCGGCGGAAAGCTCGTACCGTGTCGCCAGTGCTTCGTAGTCTTCCGGCGCCAGGGTAACGGTGAGCCGGGGCCGCTTGGGGCAGCCGCTCATCGCCAGACCCAGAAGGCTGCGGATCTGGTCGGAGTTCGAGAGGTTGTTCTCGAACGCGGCCCGACGTACCGCTTCCAGCACGGCGGCCTCGACGTCGAACGCCACCTGCACCGCATGCAGATCCGTATCCGTGCTCCGACGGCGTGCAGGTTTCAGGTCCGTCATGTTTTTTCCGCCGCCGCACGGGTACGGAGATGCTTTATTACTTTTACTTTCCAATGTACTTCGATTCGTTTTTGTATGGACTGCATTTTGCTTCCAGGCATAGGTTTGCAAAGATGAAGCCGTGTAACGATAGCAATTCCGACATAAAATGTCGAGACTTATTGTGAAAAAAAATGAAACTTCCGTCACAAGGAAGAGGTCATACCGCATCGACTCTCTGCACGCGACCGAAAAGCGCCTCTCCGCGCTTCCTGTCGATAACGCCTTCCATGATCGAAGCGAAGTGGCGTATATGACAAACGCGGATATTCCATTTACCAGTCTGCACTAAAATTCTTATAAACTCGTAGGTTGGGATGAGCGCAGCGAATCCCAACAGCAGCAGCATTTTGTTCCCATATGTTGGGATTCGCTATGCTCATCCCAACCTACAGTGCTTCACTAAAATTCTTATAAGAATATAGAGTTATATATTCATTTTATATCAATTTTTTTGATTGAATAAATGAATAAGCATTACAAAAATCTTTCGCAAGATGTGTGTGAAAAGTTACGCTTATATTGTTTAGATTGTCGAAACAAATTGTGCGCATTTTGCTCACACTGCAATGCAAAACGGTCATTAGTTGCAAAGGGAGAGTCGAGTGAAGGTCAAGCACAAAGTCGTCATTCTTTCCGTAATCGGAGCACTGGGTATGTTGTTCATTGCAGCGATCGGCATGTATTCGCTTGAATTGGATGAAAAAACATTCAGAGAAGTGGATGAGGTCCGGATGCCCAGGGTGGATTACCTGCAACGTCTTCGCGGAGCCGTCCATCACATCACACGGCGCGATTACGAGATATTGTCCAGTGAAGTGCTGGGTTTCGAGGAACAGAGGGCCGAACTGCTACGCCTGAGACCTCTCGCACAGGCGTCCCATGCCGAAGCCCTGGAGGCGATTCGGGGATTCGAGGAAATACCTTTTCTCGATGAGGCCAACAAGGTGGAGTGGTTGAAATTCAAGCCGCTATGGGAGGAGTGGTTCAGGCACAACCTGTCGCACCTGAATGCGCTGGATTCGGCGCTCGCCAATCCGTCGGAGGCGGCATTCCAGCAAGTCTACCGGCTCGTTCGGGACGGCAACAAGGTTCGCTACAGCCGGGCAATTCAGTTACAGACGGAAATGGATGATCTTGCGGTTGCGCAGAGGAGAATCATCAAAGAGGCTCTCGCCAACGCGGAGTCCTCGAATGCGTTCGACACCAGGCTCATGATTTCGGTTTTCATGCTTGCCGTCATGGTTCTGGTTTTTTACTCCTTCTCGATCATGCGGTATGCGATCAGGCCCCTGAATCGGGCGCGGGACATGATTACCGAGGTGGAAAAGAACCTCGACCTCACCCTGCGCCTGGGGATCGACTCCAGGGACGAAATCGGTGAGTTGAGCCAGTCTTTCGATCTCATGATGGGCAAG
>JGI24702J35022_10000853_pt1 | contig 18856 bp, 13 predicted proteins | sample TergutTh196P4_FD_35022 | JGI IMG/M metagenome (IMG submission 35022)
GGGTGCATTTCAAATTGTCGCTTTTATACTGCGCCGTCATTGCGAGCGGAGCGAAGCAATCCAGTTCACACTATTTCCGGATTGCTTCGGACTTCGTCCTCGCAAAGACGGGATGCGACAATTTGAAATGCAGCCCTAAAGCATGGATAAACAATATATTCTAATCTTCAGCTAATTGAGGAAATCCTTTTTCATATATACTTAAGGCTTTTTCATAATCTTCTTCTAATACTAATATCTCAGTTTGGAAACCCGGTATAAAATTGAGAACTGACGAAAGAGTTTCGTTTCTTATGAAAGATGTTATGCCTTCATTTTGCAGAACATCTTTCAGAACATGGGCTTGATAACTATTGGAAAATGTAGCTAAAATAACTGTTTTCATGATAGAAGCTTATGATTAATAATACCAAAAAATAATATAATACGGAACAAAAATATAAAAAAGATAAAAGAAATCAAAACGGATTTTAATCCGGCAACATTCCAAGATGAAAATTTTATAAGCATCTATCAAGCGACTTAGTTGAAGGGGGTGCACTTCAAATTGTCGCATCTCGTCATTTGCGAGGACGAAGTCCGAAGCAATCCGGAAATAGCGTGAAATGGATTGCTTCGCTCCGCTCGCAAAGACGGCACAGTATAAAAGCGACAATTTGAAATGCACCCGTTGAAGGATGGTTTTTCAGAATTCAGGCAGACATTTTATTTCGTTTGCTGAACCATTTGGATTGTTCCGTTTTCGTTAAAAAATAATTTATCTACACAAACAGACCGTAGATTTCCTTGGCCGGAAAGGTCGCTGTTATGATAAAAAGCATACCATTGACCTTTGTATTCTACAACTGATCCATGACTTGTGTCGCAACTGGTTGGATTTAAATAAATCCCTTTATAAGTCCAAGGGCCTAATGGCTTGTTACTTACTGCATACCTGAGACGGTTTAAGCCTTTTCTGTTTTCAGAATAATTATCGGAATAAGTAAAATAATACATCCCATTTCTTTTAAAAACCCAAGCCGCTTCATGAAAGTCAATTAACCCTTCCATAGAAGTTAAAGGTTCAGCCAATTCTATCATATTATCTTTCAATTTTGCCCCTGCACATCTACTGCCGCCGCCATAATAAAAATAAGCCTGACCATCATCGTCAACAAAAACACAAGGATCAATCATCGCAAAAGTGTCATCCCCTAAGCCTTCAAGCCAATGATCCAAAACAACAAAACCGGATGCGGGCCTGTCGCTAACTGCGATACCAATTTTCCAATTATCATTCCATGGATCGTCATTCGGATGAGGAAAATAGAAATAGTATTTCCCGTNTTTATAAACGCAGTCCGGCGCCCACATGAATGTAGCTCCACCGGCAAGCGACGGTTTTTTCCCCCAGGGGACATCGGCTGCNTCTACTATTTGTCCATGNTCTGTCCAATTAACCATGTCGTCTGTCGAAAAAACATGATATTTATCCATGAGATCACAACCTCTTGGCGGATCAATATCATGCGAAGCATAAACATAAAGTCGTCCATCTTCCCATACACGGGCAGAAGGATCGGCTGCGTACATGTGAGTTATAAATGGATTCGGACCCAANACAACAGGTTCAGGTTTTTCTTCCAAATTATTNTTTGGNCTGCAACTTGCAATTGAAGCAACAATAACGGCAAATAATAAATAGCTTCTCATCGTAAATTTTTTATNTCTTTTTATATTGTAAAACAATCTTTTTCTTTGAATTAATTAATTTCTGACAGGCAATGTGGATGTCATCGGGATTTCTCCTCTCAACATCTTTCTGCCTTGTCCGGTGAGCCAGAGGTAATGATCGGTAGGTAAATGATCTTCTATTCCCTGGAAAATAACATTTAAACTGCCGGCTTTTCTACACCAATCATTGGGTCCGAGGTTTGAAGTGAGTTCACTGTTTCTGAGTTGATAACTACCGTTCCGATAAAGCACCCAATATTCATCTTCCGCTTCATTACTCGGCACATCGCTCATATTCAAACATTTATAAATCGCAGTACCTTCATCTATTTCGTCAAACATAGCAATGTACAGCATCTGTGCCCCCGACTTAATGGTATGATACATTTGATTCCATAAAAACTGACCTCCGTTTCGAGGATTGACGGTATTATTGGGGTGCATATTACGATCCGAAGATCCCGGAAAGCATAGAGGCGCATATTCCACATTATTATTTTTACACCATTCAATATCTCTTTCAATCAAGGAATGGAAATCGGAATAATTATTCATCCCATAGCGACCTACAAACCATGGCATTATAACACTTGCAGATTTTATAAGATCGTGAAGTTTAGGATCGGATACCGCATCGTTTCGCCTTTCGCGCCAATAAGTGGGAACTCCCAACATAATACTAAACCCCTTTTCTTTCAATCCGTTTATAAGATTTTCCACGTCTGTAAGCGAAAAAGGCCGTCCATCATTGAACCCAACTCCCCACAGCACGATGAGCGGTTTTCCATCCTGATAGACATAGAATTTTTGCTTTGAACGATCTTTCAACTGATATATATTCATAATGGCTTGTGCATCGTCCAGCGTTTTACCAAGCCTGTCCGGTAAAAATCCACCCAAATCATACATAACGCAAATGGCGCGTTGATATGTATTGGAAGCATCCATAGCCGACTCCAGCACTTTATCGAAATGATCTTTTCCATCAGGATTATCAACCACTTCACCAACAAAACGTTGCATAAATACTCCATCAATACCGTAGTCTTTCATCCACTTAAAGTGAAGTGTAACGCTGGATTTGTCATAAGCGCTATAAACCGTGGCTTTCTTGCCGTCGGGAAGAATAAATTTGCCAGGAGTATACTGCTTTTCATATTCTCTCATATCCGGCCACATGTCTATTGAATTTCTTAATACGCCCGGTTCAAATATATCATTTTCACGATAATGATACCATTCGGTATTTTTATGGTTGCTATGAGAACAACCATCGCCTGCAGCGCCGAACCAACCCTGATAACCTGCCATTACCAAACCGCGATAGGAATCGAAAGGTTCGCCTTCTTTGTGCGGTATGAAATCAGGCTTATTGAAAACCTCAGCCGGCGGAGGCGGAGGCTCCGGAGGCTTTATTGCCGGCGGTATTGGTTTTTCGTTTTCACCGCAAGTGATTGAGAATAGTAAAATGCTACCTATAGCAAAATAGTGAAAAATTTTTAGTTTCATATATATTTTTTTGTTTTTTAAAGGTCATATCGAACCCGCAATAGGTTCATGTTCTTGGATGTAATTTTTACATGCGGGTTTCATATTGTTATTTCCATGAAAAATATAAAAACTGTGTTTCGTCATTGCGAGGACGAAGTTTGAAGCAATCCAACTCCCCTCTCCTTTTGGAGAGGGGTTGGAGGAGAGGTCCGGATTACTTCACTCCGCTCGCAATGACGGAAAGTACAACTTTTTAACACAGCCTTCTAAATAAACAACTTAAATGATTATTTGGTTATATAATATAATAATTAATTTGGAACTACAATATTAACTATCTCAGAATAATTATATTTCTGGTAAGTATCATTCACATTGGCTCCCATACGCACGTTATAAGTATATCCTTTTTTTACGGTAACGCTAATAGTATAGGTCTCATCACTTGTACCGTCGCCGTTCACATCTATTCTGTCCCAGGTTCTGCGCAAGTTTACTCGAAGATCGTTATTGTAATACTCATCTATACGATTAGCAGCGCCGCAAAACTGAATCAAACTTGAGAAAGGGCGGACTTCCAAAATCTGTGGAAGCGGTGTTGATACGCCATTTACGCTCCTATCGGTAAAAGGAGCTTGAAGGCGACATGAAAGGGTCAGTTTAGTTCCGACAAGTTCAGTTTTGAAATCCACTATCTTTAGATATAGAAAATTTGTTTGTTCATAATATTTTGTAAATAAAAAATTAAAAAATTAGAAAAAAATACAAAGATAGAGAAGAGATATTAAGAATATCATTAAAACACCATTAAAACTCTATTAAAACACCATTAATTTTAAAAAAAACAAAAAATATATTTAATAAAAGAAATATTCTTCTTAAATTTGAATCGAAAAGTTGTTTTCATTTTCCGAAATGACCGGTTTTTTGTTCACATCAATATGAAACTTGCGTGCAGAAATTATACCGGAGAGCATAAATATATTGTAGGTTTCATGAGATTTTAAAAACAAATTATGTATAAATGAAAAGGGCGTTATTTATTTTTTCTTCTTTAATCAGTTACTTTTGCATTTACGCAAACATTTCTGAGTATGGTCTTCATATACGATCTTATCCCCTATCCACCCCCGAGTTTACAAGTATGCCCTTAGAGAATGGTTTACCTATAAAAATGCAAGGGAAAGAATTCACTTTATCCTTTGATCTATGGGTGCGAAAGGATAATGTTTTCGGTTCGGTATTTCGTATAATTACAAACAATAACGAAAACATAGATTTAATATACGGCGTAGGCGAAAACGATATGCGTTTACCAATTTTACGAGTAGGAGAAGAAATTTATTCTATTCAAAAACAGGTAAGATTGGAAACTTGGGTGAATGTCACAGTAACAATAAATTCAAATAACAGGCAAATTAGGCTACAATATGATGGGGAACGAATAGATATAACTTACCCAAAACTAAAAAGAACAAAAAGTGTTCGTATATCTTTCGGATTTTGTCCGTTCGATAATTTTAGCTTAAATGATATTGCCTCTGTAAATATTAAAGATATTAGTCTGAAAAGAAATANTCAAGAAATACGCTTTTGGAAAATGGCACAACATAATGGAGATATATGCTACGATGAAATTTCCAATAAGCCGGCTGTTGGGAAAAATACCCAATGGATAGTGGACAAGCATATTACCTGGCGAAAAATTTATGAACAAGACTTTCATGCGCCTCCCTCTATTGCATTCGACTCTATAAACGGCCGGTTTTTTTTCGCAACGGATAAGGAAAAATTGTTCATTTTTCATTCTAATAAAAATAATAACGCTATAATGGAAGCAGATACAATTATTGTGAAAGGAGGAGAATATGTCGCTAATTTCCCCAATCAACTGATTTATATTCCTTCTGAGCAGAAGTTGGTGTCTTACAATCTGGATGAAAATATTTATTCTACTTTTAATTTTTCTCTGAATACTTGGGAAGGCGGGAAAGCGCCAAAAGAAGAACATGACTATTGGAATAACACGGTTGTCTATAATCCGGCCGACACAGTGTTGATCAGCTTTGCCGGGTATGGACACTACCTTTACAAAAATGAATTGCTTTTCAGTTATCCTTTCCATAAAAACAAACAACAAGTACGCCAAAACTTGACGACAATCAATCCGCGTTATACGCCTGCTTCCGTTCTCGCAGAAGAAAAATTATATATCTTCGGCGGTCGCGGTTGTCCTTCCGGACGGCAGGAATTATCTGCCAGCAACTATTATGATCTATATTCGGTTAATTTGGAAAATAAAACTGTTATGACTTTATGGTCAATGGAGGGAAATCCTGAAAGGGGAGATTTCAGACCAAGCGAAAATATGATCTGGGATCGGGAAAATCACTGTTTTTATGTTTTCACTTCGCAATTAGAAGGAATCTTAATGAAGATAGATACGCTACAGGCAGCATTTGAACCAATGTCTTTGCCAATTGGTATTAATTTTGACTCTCAATATATATATTTCAATTTATTTTTTGCACCTAATCAGCAAAAATTATTTACCGCCATCCTCCTTTCACAGGTAAGCGGAGAATCAAACTTAGAAATATACGAAATTGATTATCCTCCTTTTTCAATTAAATCAGTGAAGCAAAAACCGCCGGTTGAGAGGGCATGTCACTTATTAATATTCGATTTTATAAAAAAATCTTACTATATTCCTGTCTTTATCTTTGTTGGCTTAATCGTTTTAGCGATTCTTTATTATAGAACAAAGAAAATAAACAAGCGTAAAGAAAAGCACATACTACAATCCGCAAAGAAGATTTCACTTCCCCGATATGATGACGAATCAAATGTTCAGTTTTATAATTTCACTCAAAAAAGCATCTGTCTTTTGGGAGAATTTGGAATATTCGACAAAAAAGGGAATGACATATCTTCCCTGTTTTCAACAAATACCAAATCTTTATTAATTGCTCTTATTTTTCATTCGACTAAAGAATCAAAAGGAATTAGCGGAAACAAATTGATTCAGATGTTATGGTATGATAAGTCTGAAGAAGCCGCCAAAAACAATAGGAATGTTTATTTGAGTAAGCTGAGAACCATATTAGAAAAAGTCGGAGATATTAAAATTGTAAATCTAAATGGTTTCATGAAAATTCAAATAAGCGATAATACGCTGTGTGATTATTTGGAAGTAATGAAAATCTCTAAGGAAAAAGACGGTCAAAATTTAGAAAAAATTACCGAATTACTTTTAAGAGGAGTATTGCTCCCCGATACGGAAGCCGAATGGATAGACGCATTCAGGAATGACTTTGCTAACACAACTATTGACCTTCTGTTGACAATTTTGAAAAGTCCTCATTTAACCGATTCTTTAAAGCTAAAAATGGCAGATATTTTGTTTCAATATGATTTTCTTAGCGAAGAAGCCTTGTTCGCAAAATGCTCTATTCTTTACAAACAAAATAAAACAGGATTAGCAAAAATAATATATGATAATTTTTGTAATACCTATAAATCTTCGTTAGGAACTAATTATCAACTCTCATTTATACAGGTTGTAGATAAAAATGGCCTATAATTAAATAGAATAAAAAGATGACTGAATATGAACCCGCATATAAAAAATACATCCAAGAGCATGAACATGTTGCAGGTTCGATATGACCTTTAAAAAACAAATTATGTACATATGAAAATAAACTTCTCCCGAATTAAATCTTATTTTTCCATCGTCTTTATGACAATTATTTATTTTACGCCCATCCATGCGCAGTATGACCCTGTTATTAATTATCTGCAACAGGTAGGAGATAATGCCGAAATATTCAATGGAAGGATGGAGGTCAATTACAATATAATCCAATACAAAAATTTTCCGTATTATATGAACTCCGATTATGCGGAAGCAACGATTATATACAGAAATAATTACTATCCTAATCAGAAAGTGCGTTTGGATTTATACAAAGAACAATTAATCCTGTTACCCCCTGAAAAACAATATGGAGTCATTATCAACTTCCGGGATGTGGATAAAGTGTATATGTATAATAAAACTTTCGTGCGATTGATTCCTCCGAAAGCAAGCGGATTAAAACAAGGATTCTATATCCAGCTATTTGAAAAAGATAACATTCAATTATACCGAAAAGAATATTTTAGTTTCGTGCAAAAAGAAATTATTTACAGCGGTTTTGAACTTGGAATTCGATATTATCTATCATACAACAACCNATTTTATTTGGTTAAAAATAAAGGTTCTTTTACAAAATTATTCCCGCAATTTAAAAAGCAAATCAATAAATATAGTAAGGATAATAAATTGAATTTCAAGCAAAATGCAGATGAAAGCTTTACTTCTTTAGCCGGTTACTGCGAAGAATTAATTACATCAACAAACAAACAATGAAACGATCGGTACTATTATGCATTTTCATTCTATTATGCGGTTTATTTTCAGGAATAAGCGCTCAATCACCGGTTTCTATACCCAAGGATAGTATTTCTATAGAAGCATTATTAACATATTTAGAAGCAAACACTTCCTATCGTATTTATGCCGATATTGACAGTTCTTTTACTGTCGTTATCGGAACAAATAATGTTTCTCCCCTGCANTTATTGGAAAATGCGCTTGTGGGTTCTCCGTACAATGTTTCCGTATANGATAATAACTTATTTGTAATGAAAGGGAAACAATTGGAAACCACTCTTTCTCCATCGTTGAGGTATGTGTCGCAGGAAAGGGATACAATCAATGAAAACCGGAGACAAACGGAAAGCGCTAACACAACAAACTTTGCCAATTCGGAAAATTTAATCTATTTGGTAGGCGATCCTTATCTGAAACAAATCCCTGTTGAAGTAAACCTGAAAGGAAAAATTATTGATTCTAAAACGAGAGAACCTCTTACCGGAATCAGTATTGTTTTGAAAGACCCTTACACTGTCGTCAGCACAGATAATAACGGAAATTATTCCATCCAATTACCGTCGGGACGTGTCCAATTAGATATAAGCGGATTGAATATCAAAGCATCACGCCGCCAACTGATGCTTTACGATAATGGAACTTTAAATATAGAAATGGTAGAAGAAACTCATCTATTAGACGAAGTGACTATTATTGCACAACGAACGGATAATGTGAAAAATATACGCTTAGGAACCGAGAAAATCCAAGTATCCAGAATAAAAAATATTCCTATGGCTTTCGGAGAAGTAGATATTATGAGAGTTATACAGTCGTTACCGGGAGTGAAAACTGTTGGAGAAGCATCCACAGGTTACAATGTGCGCGGCGGAGCTACCGATCAGAATCTTATATTGCTGAATAATAATACGATCTATAATCCGAATCACCTTTTTGGATTGTTTACGGCATTCAGTTCCGATTTGGTGAAAGAAGCGGAAATATACAAAAGTAGCATTCCGGCACAATACGGAGGTAGAATTTCTTCCATATTGGATATTACCGGAAAAGAAGCAAGTAAAGAAAAATTCAACGGTTCGGCCGGATTGGGCGCGGTAACCAGCAGACTTGCCCTCGAAATACCTGTCATTAAAAATAAAACATCCGTTTTACTTAGCGGAAGAACTACATATTCGGATTGGATATTAAAGCAATTACCGGAAAAAAGCGGCTACAGTAATGGAACGGCTGGATTTTACGATTTGGGAACCGTAATCAGCCATCAAATAGATGAGAAAAACTCGCTCAACGTTTACGGATATTACAGTCAAGACCGTTTTGAATTCAGCTTAAATCAAAAATACGCATATCATAACCTGAACGCTTCCGCAAAATGGAAGCGACTGTTTAATGATAATCTCATTGGAAATTTCGCTGCCGGATACGATCATTATGATTATATGAATACAGATAATTTAGTTGAATCAGAGTCGTTTAAACTATCATTCAATATAAATCAATTATTTGCAAAAGCCGATTTTTATTATGACCAGCTGAATCATAAAATCTATTTCGGGATGAAATCAATGTTTTATGATATTAATCCGGGAACATACGAACCGGAAGGAGAAAAGTCATTGATAAAACTTGATGTATTAGAAAAAGAAAAAGCGTTGGAAACCGCACTTTACGTTGAAGACCAATGGGATATTAACGATAAATTCTCTGTAACCGCCGGGATTCGTTTTTCGGTATTCAATGCTTTGGGCCCTCGTTCTTATTATAAATACAATCCGGATTTATTACCTTACGAATCCACAATTGTTGATACCATCCATGCTCGTGCAGGTCAGCTATTCAAAACCTATATGGGACCTGAATTCCGGTTGGCCGCCCGTTATATTCTGGTAAATAATCTCTCGGTAAAAGCCGGTTTTAACTCTATGAGGCAATACATCCACAAATTATCGAATACCATTATCATGTCGCCTACAGACACATGGAAATTAAGCGACGTCAATATTCGACCCCAAAAAGGATGGCAAGCTACGACAGGTCTGTATTATAATACTCCTCAAAGAATATGGTTGGCTTCCATGGAAGTTTACTACAAGCGNATGAATGATTATTTAGACTACCGCGGCGGAGCAANAATATTGATGAACCATCATCTTGAAACGGATGTAATTAATACCGAAGGATATGCTTATGGAATAGAATTTTCTGTGAAAAAAGAAGTTGGAAAATTGAACGGATGGGCAAATTATACCTATTCGCGGACATTTCTGCGCCAGAGCGATAGATTAATAGCTAATCCGGTCAATCAAGGAAACTGGTATCCTACGGATTTCGATAAACCTCATGATTTCAAATTAGCAGGCAATTACAAATTTACTCAACGCTACAGTTGCTCTTTTAATATGGATTACAGTACCGGACGACCGACAACCGTTCCTGCCGGAAAATACTTCAATTCAACTTTAGGGGTGATACAAGTATATTATACGGATAGAAATACNTATCGCATCCCGGATTATTTTCGAATTGATTTTTCGTTTAATATTGAACCCAGCCATAAATTAACATTATTGACTCATAGTTCATTATCTTTCGGCGTATACAACCTGACGGGAAGACAAAATGCCTACTCGATATATTATGTCGCAGAAAACAGGAAAATTCAAGGATACATGCTTTCTATTTTCGGGACGCCAATTCCATTTATAACATATAATATTAAATTTTGATCGTATGAACTCAAAAGTATTATTCTGCTTACTTAATTTAGCATTACTAACCAATAGCTGTATTTCCGAATTTAATGCTAAGTTACCATTAAACGACAAACAAATCCTGTTTGTTGACGGAAATATCATGGAAAATTCAGAAGTGATATTTAATTTAAGCAAGAGTTTCTCTATGGATTCGCTTACCATTCCGCAAGAAAGTGTCAATATCAATGCGATATTAACCATGATAGGCGGTAACGGATATGAAAGCGCTCCGGCAATCAATTTGGGAAGAGGTAAATACCTGCTATATGTAGGAGAATTGGATGATAATGTGGAATATGGAATACGGATAGAGTATGACGGAGATACCTATCAATCGTCGTTATCGAAACCAATTTTTACTCCCGAAATTGACAGTGTTTCGTGGATACAGCCTGAACCATACGGCGATGTTTTTTTCCGTGTATCTACACATGATAATTCAAATGAAGCCAAGTTTTTCATTTGGAACTATGCCGAAGACTGGGAATTTATTGCAAGTCAAGAAACTACGCTTTTTTATGAACCCTTAATCAATAGTTATTATTTTATCGAACCGGCGCCTTATTATTATTGTTGGAGGAGTTTTGAATCCAATACATTTTTAATCGGTTCGACAGAATCGCTCCGGGAAAACAGGGTTGTCAATAAACCGCTCTACCGGTGCGATCCCGTAGATCTCCGCTTTTCAGTATTATATAGCGTAATTGTATCTCAGAAAGCAATCAGTAAGGGCGCTTATGATTATTACCTGAACAAAATACAATTGAATGAAGAAATGGGAGGTTTATTCACTCCCCAGCCTTCCGAATTGAATGGAAATATCTCTTGTATTTCCGATCCATCGAAGAAAGCAATGGGATATATTGAAATTACTAAAAACGCTACTCAAAAAAGAATATTTCTTTATCCGAATCAAATTACGCGGGGATATTATAAAAGCTGCGATGCAATCTCCGCCGACTCTGTGCTTTCTATTTTGAATGAATTGGAAATTACTTATGCAGATTTTTATGGGATGGGATACCGGCCGTCCGGCATGAACATAGATTCGAGAACTCGTCTCCCTTTAGAATGGGCCAGCGTTTATTGTACGGATTGTATTGCTAATGGCGGTACAAAAAATAAGCCGGATTTTTGGCCGAATGATCACGAATAATTGTATTACAAATGAAATCAATTCCTCTGATAATATCAATAGCATTGTTTTTCTGTCCTTTATTAAAAGCAGAAGAACTAACTCGCGAACGGGTTTATATCCACACAGATAAAGATTGTTACATTGCCGGAGAGGACGTCCTGTTAAAATTCTATGCCATCACCGGCAATTTTCAACCCTCTGTCCTGAGCAAGGTCGGATATGTGGAAATTTGTGATGTCGAAAAACCACGGATGCAATTGAAAATAGCTTTGGAAAAAGGGAGTGGAGCCGGAAATATAAAAATTCCCTCAGATCTTCCTTCAGGAATCTACCGGCTATCGGGCTATACTCGTTATATGAGAAATGAAGGGGAAAACGCTTTCTTTCATAAACCGATTGCCATCGTAAATGTCGAGCAACAAACGCCTGATCCCAAACGATTACAGCCGGTCGAACGATATGAAAGCATACAATTGCAGGCAAAAGAACAATCCGGTGAAAACGAATCTGCCGNCTTGCTGATTAAAACCGACCNAAACGAATATAGCAACCGGAAAAAAGTTATTCTTTCTCTCGATAATATTCCCGATAATACGGCAGATTTGATTATTTCCGTTAGCAGGAACGACTCGATTGCATTTGTTCCGGGAATCAATAAACGCGAATGGTTGAAACAAGTAAAAGATACCTTTTATTTTTCGCGACAATGGCTTCCCGAATACGAAGGGCATATTATTAGCGGACAATTTGTTCCCAACCTTCAAGAAGAGAAAATGTTATCCAACATTGCCTTTGTCGGTAATGATATTCGCTATTTCAACGGACAAGTGAATTCGCAAAACGGAATTGCCAGCTTCTATACTGCCGGGATATTCGGCAAACAGCAAATTGTAACATCGGTTATATCTTCGATTTATGATAAACTTCCTTATCGCTTGGATTTAATAACTCCNTTTAATGAGACTTTACCCGACAACTTACCTGTACTCCAAATTTATCCTTACGAAAAACAATTAATGGAAAGGTATATCGGCGTTCAGATTCAAGAAAAAATGGGAAGCGACTCTTTGAATAATTCAATTCAACCCTCTAACTATAATACTTTTCAACCGATCTCAAGTTANGATTTGGATGAATATACCCGGTTCGGTACGATNAGCGAAACTATACTGGAATTTATAAGNAGGGTTCGCGTCGCAAGAGTGGACGGTAAGCGAACAATAAAAGTGTACTTTGAGGAAGGACAACGATTTAACATAGGAAATATTCTGGTTTTACTTGATGGTGTTCCGATTTACGATCACGAAGATATTCTCCGGTATAATCCGATGCATATAAAGAAAATTAATATATATGACGGACATTATTTCTTTGGTGGTGAAGACACGGAATGTATTGTATCGTTTATTACCTCTGAAGCTAACTTGCCGTTTTTCCAATTGAGCAAAGAGTCACAACTTTTTGATTACGATTGTCCCCAACTTCCTCCGCCTTTCGAAATTCCGGACTATTCAAACGAAGGGATACGGAATTCCAGGAAACCTGACTTTCGTCATACCTTGTATTGGAATCCTTTTGTTGAATTCACGAAAGGTTTGCCCGTTAATCTTTCGTTTTATACTTCCGACTTGTGCGGAGAATTCAAAGTTACCGTCGAAGGCATTACTACCGATGGAAAAATGATACACGGCTCTTCTTACTTTCATGTATCAGCGCCATCCGAATGAAAACGATGGATAAATTCTAATTTTATATATATTGCAAGCACGCTGAGGGAGTTTTGGATATATTCCGGTTAGAAAACCATTGCACCGGTTTCGTGAGAAAAAGGATAGGTTAATTGCAATTTTCAACGAAACTAAACTCTTTTGGCATGGTATTGGTGTTTGTATCAGCTCCAATGCGGTTATTTTCAATATTGCAATAGTGTCCGGCTCCTTTCGCACCTCTGAAATAAATGCCATAGCCTTGAGTACCATTTATATGAATGTCGTTTAACGACAGATTATTAATGAATTTGACGCCACTACCGATAAAAATTGCATCACTTTTTGAATCATACAAATCAATTCGATAGATTTTGATGTTTTGTAAATCATACTGTGAGCTGCTGTTGATATGTAGGGCGCCTTGGCGGTTTCCCCATAAATCACCGTTCACACCGGAACTACCACTTTTTACTCCTCCTTTATAAACCGAAATATCGTGAAATTCGCTGCACCCCTCTACACTGAAAGGAGCGCCCGGAAAATCGCAAGTGATTCGAAAACCGGCCTCCATTGGATCAATGATAACGCAGTGATGGGCTTTGTTTTGTCTTCCGCCGAAAAAGCCCAGAGAGGAAGCGCGCCAATTGTTTTCGCATGTATTATAACGAAAAACATTATTATCGCACGAACGATTACTGCGTGACCAAGTAGCTATATCGTCATCACCATTGTTACGGAAACTGCAATGTTCAACTACCGAATTCATACTGCCAAAAGATAAATTGATTCCGTCGGCATAATTATTGCGAAAACGGCAATCGCTGACTGTTAAGTTATCACAACCATCGATCCAAGCACCGCACTCAAAATGCTCCGCCCACACATTCTTAATCACCGAATGAGAGCCGAAACTGCTCATCAGTCCTTTCCCCACCTGATACCGGCTGTTGGCGTTGTAATACCTTTGATTGTTAACTGTATTCAGAAACAAACCGTCTAATACGACATTACTGTTTTGAGTTTGAATTCCTCTGCAGTTGTAAGTATTAATTTCGTTAGAAGGAGCGTTAAAATAGATTTCAGTGTACCACATTCCGGCGCCTATCAGCTTCGTATTATCGCCGGTAATCGTGATCCGGGAATCCGTTTCATATATACCTGCCGGTAAGTAAATGGTTTTTCCGCCGTTAGATTCTATAAATAAGTTGAGTTTCCCTTTGTCGGGAGAATATTTTACTTTATTTGCATCCGGAAGCGACTCAAAACTAACCGGCGGAGGAACATTTTCCAATTCTACAAAATCAATGGTATAAGGACTGTCGTTATCATCAGCTTTCACTAATTTGAAAGTTATACCGGCATGAATTTTATTCTCTAATTTTACATGGATTTCGTCGAAACGCATACGAGGAAATTTATTNTTGGCCGGAATATTATCCGGATACACATTACTCATGTCATTAAGAAAATATTGCCAAGCCCAATACGAATTAAGCGTAATAGTTCTGATGAATGCTTCATTTACATATAAATCAATTGCGCATTTAGTTCCGGCGCCTTCCGCATTATCTGGAACAGAAAAACGGATGGTCAAACCGTCGGCTGCTTCATTATTTGTCCATTGCACATACGAACCTTTCGCAATCAATTGAACGGCAATCTGATTGGATGCTTCGCTCTGGATTTCAGTTTGTACAAATGTTGGGTTTAACATTGTTCCATTTGTTATACATTTTCCGGGTTCTGCCTCATATCTTTTATAAGGACGGTCGTAATACCCTCTTCCCCGTTCATCATCAAAAAACTGAACACTTTGGGCAAACGTTTCAATAACAGCTAATAACGATAAAATGATTACATATAAAATTGATTTCCCCATGATTTTTATATCTTTTTTTGTAACAAAGTATTACCATCTATATTATTTTTTTTTGGCGATTTTGGAAAACAACTTATTCAATACNTCACTGCAAATATATGAAATTAATCTTATCTTACTATTTTTTCTTAATCTTTTTTCAAATTGTTTTATTATTTCTGATTTATTTCTTAACTTTGTACCCAAATTGTTTTTTCCTAAAAAATTGATAATTATGAAACGCATCAGTTTATTATTAACAAGTTTATTCTTATTTTGCATTTGGGTAGGAGCGCAAAATGAAGCAATAAGTTTTAATGAAACCGAACATGATTTCGGAGTAATTGGTGAAAAAGACGGAACTGCAAGTTTTGATTTCGTCATGACGAATAATTCGAGTGAGGCGATTGTGATAACCCGAGTAACAACTACTTGCGGATGTACAACACCTAATTGGACAAAAGAACCCATTGAACGGGGAAAAACCGGAACAATTACTGTCAGTTATAGCCCATTGGGACGAGTCGGCCCAATTGCTAAAACTATTACAGTTTATGTCAACCAGATGCCACCTGCTTATTTAAAAATAAAAGGAAATGTAGTCAGGGGAACAATGAAAATCGTTCCGGAAGAAGTATATCCGGAAGCGGTGGGTAATTATCTTTTCAAGACGAAAGAATTGGACTTCGGTCAAGTAGGTTGGAAAGAAATGAGAACCATACGTTTAGAAGTTTATAATAACTCCGACGCACCCATTACCCAAAAAATTATTAAAATACCGAAATATTTGTCTGTAGATTTTAATCCGGCTGTTTTACCGCCCAAAACAGGAGCTATTATTGATGTGCATTTAAATGTGCAAGATGAAAATTTCTTCGGAAATTTATCCGGCGAAATAACGCTCCAAATTAACGAAGACCGTCACTCTCTCCCTTTTTCGGCAACCATTCTGGATGATTTTTCCCAATGGCCGGCATCAAAAAAAGAGAATGCAGGAAAAATTAATGTGAGTATGTCTGAAATCAACTTCGGCAATTTCTCTTCCGGTTACAGCAGAACATTGAAAATATCTAATTCCGGAAAATCGTTGTTGAACATTCGTGCCATTCAATCTTCCGACCCTTCAATTACAGTATCTAAGACCAAGTTCGGCGTCAACCCGGGAGAAATAGCCGAGATTAAAATAAATGCAGATAATAAAAAAATACAATCAAACCTGTCATCTACCTTAGCAATTATTACGGATGATCCCATCAGGCCGGTTTATGAAGTATCCGTCGTAGCTACTAAAAAACTTTGAATCTGAGTGGAACATCCGGAAAATGACCCTAAGTTTGTGGGATTGAATGTGAACAAAGGTATCTCACAGCCTCCGGCTATTAATCCTTACTTAAAAGCAAAAAAAAAACGCCGGGATTATTCACCGGCTGAATATACCGAGCATATTCTGAAAGGAGATATAACCGTACTAAGTCAAGCGGTAACACTTTTAGAAAGCAGGAAAAACGAACACCAATCCGTTGCCAGGGAAATCGTCGAAAAATGTTTGCCTTATTCAGGGAAATCAGTGCGAATCGGAATTACGGGAGTACCCGGAGCCGGTAAAAGTACATCTATTGATGCATTCGGAATACATTTAATAAATCAACGCAACCGGAAATTGGCCGTTTTGGCTATTGATCCGAGCAGCGAACGTTCCAAAGGAAGTATATTGGGCGACAAAACCCGGATGGAAGAACTTTCGCGTAATCCTTACGCATTTATCCGACCTTCTCCATCGGCAGGCTCATTAGGAGGAGTTGCCCGTAAAACGCGGGAAACCATCATTTTATGCGAAGCGTCGGGATTCAATACCGTTTTTGTGGAAACAGTTGGCGTAGGACAATCGGAAACGGCTGTTCATTCCATGGTTGACTTTTTTCTCTTAATCCAATTATCCGGAGCCGGCGATGAATTACAAGGGATTAAACGCGGAATCATGGAAATGGCAGAGGGGATAATCGTAAACAAAGCCGATGGAGGCAATATTGAAAAAGCTAATTTGGCGGCGGCGCAATACAGGAACGCCTTACAACTTTTTCCACTGCCTGCATCCGGATGGACGCCGAAAGTATTAACTTATTCCGGATACTATCAAATCGGAATCGCTGAGATATGGGATATGATTGATGAATATATTACATTCACAAAAGAGAACGGCTATTTTGATTATAGAAGAAACTCACAAGCTAAATACTGGATGTATGAAAGCATTAATGAACAACTAAAAAATCATTTTTATCAATCGCCTTTGATAAAAAAGGAATTGATAATCAAAGAAAAACAAGTTCTTCGCACGGAAGTGAGTTCTTTCCAGGCTGCCAATCAAATGCTTGCAATGTATTTTAAAGAAACTAATTAATTGTAAAAACAATGAATTATAATCAATTTATAAGGGATGATCTTTTTGTTAAAGTCAGTTGGAGTATGTTCAAACCGGAACAAGGCGTTGCNGAATTTTANATAATTTTGGAAATACTTCAACCTAAGCTATCCGGGCAAGAACAACTGAATTGTATCGAACAGGCAGTTGCCGGTCTCAAGGAGATGGATGCTTTTAAAAATGTTGTTCCCGTTTGGAAACGCTATTATGTGAGCGACGCCGTTAATCAACGTTCGTGGTTTAGCTCTCCCCTCGATACTGCCGTTTCTATTATTCAACAGCCTCCTTTGAATCAAACCAAAATTGTATTATGGATTTATGCGGTAGAAAATGCTTTGCTTCATCAAGAAACCGATGGAATCGTAGTAATGAAACGACCGCATTACACGCATCTTTATAATGTACAACTACATGAAAAGACCGGGAATTCATACGAACAAACTCAGGTTATTTTTGAACGATACATGCAATCCTTAGCAAAACATAATTGTACGTTGGAAACAAATTGCCTCCGCACATGGATATTTGTGCAAAATATTGACCGGCAATACAAAGGAATGGTTCAAGCACGAAAAGAATTATTTGATTTAGTGGGCTTAACTCCTCAAAGTCATTTTATTGCCAGCACGGGAATAGAAGGTCAGTCGGTTCGCTCTGAAGTAATTGTGATGTTGGAAGCGTATGCAATTCAAGAAATAAAACGGGAGCAAATCCGCTATCTGCATGCATCAACTCATTTAAATCCAACCCATGAATATGGCGTTACTTTTGAGCGGGGAACCTGTATCCGGTATGGCGATAGAGAACATATTCTTATATCAGGAACTGCAAGTATTGACAATAAAGGAGAGATTGTTCATCCGATGCAAATAGAGAAACAAACCGAACGGACAATGGAAAATATCCGAACTTTATTAGCAGAGGCTGAAGCCGATTGGCCGGATGTTACGCACTTGATTGTTTATTTACGAGACATTGCCGACTACGAAAACACGCGAATATTTTTCAAAACAAATTATCCGGACATTCCACATGCCATTTTATTAGCGCCTGTTTGTCGTCCCGGATGGCTGATAGAAGTCGAATGTTCTGCAATTAAAGAAATTAGTGATTGCCGTTTCAAAGAGTTTTAAAAAGCGGAAAATGATCATTGGGTGGATAGAAATAAAAAAAGCAAGGCGCGTCCCGATTTACAGGCAAATTCATCCGAACGATTAAATCAAAATTCCGTCTTTTAATGTTAGAATCCGGTTTGCTACAGCAGCAATTTCATCGGCATGCGTTACCATAACAATGGTCGTTCCCAGTTCCTTATTAACTTTCGCCAATAATGA
>JGI24702J35022_10000854_pt1 | contig 18852 bp, 12 predicted proteins | sample TergutTh196P4_FD_35022 | JGI IMG/M metagenome (IMG submission 35022)
TGCCGCCCATCAGGACCTGCGCCAAGACTCCAACCAACAATCCAATTAACAAGGCAATGATAATTCCCATTTCTGTACTCCTTCAAAGTTAAGTTTTAAATATGAATTATATCATATTTTATATTCAGAATACCCTACTTATTATAATTATATACTCATTCTCTAGGTAAAATACAAGTTATGGTTTATTCGTGGCGAGGGTTTAATACCCCGCCCTTCAGGGCGTTATTAAGCGGTATTAAACCCGAGACCAATACCTCTTAAGAAACAACATACCTCGCCATATATGGCGCCGTCCCTTTAGGGCGAGGTTGTTGATTTCGCCGATTCCTCATGCGGGTTGTCCTTTAACCTGATTTCGATTATTTCTTCCATTGCCACGATGACCAGCGGGTACTCGGCTTCTTTTAGTATAGAAAGAAGGTATTCGATCCGCTGGCGGTCGGGGTTTCGGTGGAAAAGCGGCTTGGTTTCCTGCTCTGCGCCATAAGCCAGCCAGTCCAGCGAGATTTCAAGGGCTTTGCATGCTTTGACGGCCAAATCGAAATCGAAGTATTGGGATCCGTTGATGATTTTTGAGACGGTGGCTTGGGTGATATTCAGTTTTTTAGCCATTAGCAACATGATTGAACTGACAAATATTTCATTATACTCCAATCGTGGATGGAGTTATAATAAAAAAGATTATGACAAGGCTGTTGCGGACTATCCCCAGGCGGTCCGTTTGGATCCTGTTAATACAGAATATAGAGATAATCTGGAAAGAGTGCGGCAATTATAAACTAATTTTGGGTAAAACTAATTAATAACCCCCTTGGAGTATGTTGTCTTATTGGATACAATGTTAAGACAAATTTGCATCGATAAAAGAGTCTTACAAAAGAGAGTCTTTCAAGGGAATTTTATGTCTACCGATACAGTGAAAACACGCTTTGATCGTTTGTTTGCGAGTCCTAAAAAATTGCAGAGTATATATGAAATCATGGTAGGTGATTTACTGGATACGCCTGCCGGTCAGTGGCTTGACGAATCGGGAATTGTTTCAAAGACATTTGGCAGCCTGCATGATGATGTCATGGGCATGGCGGGGTTTCTTTCAAATAAGTTTAGCGGGATAGAATGTGGTTCCTTTGTTGGGCTTGCGATGGAAAACAGCCATTTATGGCAGGAGAGTTTTTGGGCATTGCTCATGGCGGGTTATAAGCCGGTGCTTATCGATGTTAACCAAAGGGAAGAAATGGTTGACTACATTATCGAATGCGCCGGAATTAAGGCAATTGTGGGCAAGGGAAACCTTGAGCTAAAAAACAAAGTTTTGCAGATCCCCCTCGACGAATTAAAGTCGCTAAACGAGAAGGATGGGTTTGTTCCCCAATGGGCAGACAACCTTGCCCTATGTACGTCCGGGACAACCGCTACGGCAAAAGTGCTTGTTTTTGACGGTGCGGCAATTATAAGCCAGCTCGAAGGGTTCTGCAGGGTTTACCTTGTTGACAACCGCATTGGCTCTGCGCCGACTCCCGTTAAAGCCCTGGCGTTTCTGCCAATGCACCACGTCTTGGGTTTTATAACATTGTGCATAGCCTATCCTTTTCTGAATAAAACCATAGTTTACCTTAAAGACCGCTCCCCTGTTTCAATACAAAACGCTTGCAAGAAAATCGGCGTTACCCACATGGTATCTGTGCCTTTGCTTATCAATAACCTTAAAAACGGTGTATGGCGCAAGATACGTCAGGAAACCCCCAAAAAAGAAAAGCCCTTAAAGATGCTTATGGGTTTGAGTATGTTCATGCAAAGGATAATGCCGAAATCCGGGGATGTGTTTGTAAGAAGGCACGTGACAAAATCAGTAATAAAAAACCTGTTTGGCGATACCTTTGCCTGGATTTGCGTAGGGGGAACCCATGTCCCCACCGATTCGCTGAAATTCATCAACGCTCTTGGGCATTGCGCAACCATCGGTTACGGGATGACGGAGTGCGGCATAATTGCGTTTGAGCCGGGGACGGTTTTCAAACGCCGCATTGACGGCACAACCGGCCCCCTGATGTTTGGTTTTAATAGCAAGATAATTGACGCAAACGGCAATAAGGCAAAAACCGGGGAGCTGCTTGTCAGGGGTCCGTCGATGCACATTGGAAGGATGCAGAACGGCGCGATGGTTTCCGCCGACGTTGACGGCGAAGGCTGGCTGCATACCGGCGACATTGCGCGTTTTGAAAAGGGTTCCCTTGTCATCGAAGGCCGCCTAAAGGAAGTCATCCTCAATGAGTCGGGGGAGAATATCTACCCCGATGAACTTGAAGATATGTTTGAAAATTTGCCGCTTGTTGAAAGGTACTGCATTCTTGGGATGAATGTAAAAGGCAGTGACGAGATAACCATTGTCATGGAAATACAGGACGCTGCGCGTACTGAACAGGGAATCAAAGACATATTATTGGGTATTTATACCGTGAATACGCAATTGCCTGTGATGAAACGGGTAAAGAGGGTGTATTTGGCAAATGAACCCATGCCGCTTGCCAACGGCATAAAAGTGCGCCGCCAAAAGCTAAAAGAATTGCTCCAGCACAATGGTTTTTCTTCCACGGAACTCAGCCTGCATGATGTTTCCGATGAGGAGCTCAGTGGGGCGGCAAAGGCTTCCGTCAAGTACACGGACCCAGGGCTGGACGACCAGTTTTTGAGTATAAGGGAACGGGTGGTTGAGTGCTTCGCCGAAGTCCTGCACATGGATCCCGCGAAGATTTCCGTTGACAGCCATTTCATTTACGACCTTGGCGGCGATAGCCTGGACAGCCTTGGCCTCCTCGCAATGGCTGAGTCTAAATTTGGCGTGATGATCAACGAGGCGGAATATTTTAAATGCACTACCGCAAACGATGTCAGCCGTCTTTTGTACGAAAAACTGACCGGGGCTTCTCCTGGAAAATTGCCCAATGCACGAGTGGAGGATATCAAACCAATAACCAGCTTTGAAGATACTCTTGAATATAAGTCATTCATGGCCCGGATGGGAGCTGTCAATCAAGCGGAAAACCCGTACTTTATACGGCATGACAGTACCCTGCGCGACGTTTCAATGGTCAACGGAAAGGAAGTCGTCAATTTTGGTTCATACAACTATTTGGGGCTAAGCGGCCACCCCGATGTCTCAGCAGCGGCGGTTGAGGCAATAAAAAAACTTGGGACTTCGGCAGGCGGAAGCCGCCTTCTTTCAGGCGAAAAAACGCTGCACGAGGAACTCGAAAAGGAAATTGCCGAATGGAAGCATACCGAGGCTGCCCTTGTTTTAGTCGGCGGCCATTCGACAAATGTCACGTTTGTCGGGAATTTTTGCAGTGAAAAAGACCTTATCCTGTATGATGTACTGTCGCATAATTCCGTAGCTCAGGGCCTGCGCTTGAGCGCGGCAATTACAAGGGCTTTTCCCCACAACGACTTTGCAACCGCCAAAGCGATGCTTAAAACGATGCGCAACAAATTTGAAAAAGTTTTGCTCATCATCGAAGGTGCATACAGCATGGACGGCGACATTGCGCCTGTGCCGGAATTTGTCAAGCTGAAAAAAAGCTACGGCCTCTTCCTCATGGTGGACGAAGCGCACTCAAGCTGCGTCATAGGGAAAAACGGCGGAGGCGTTGACGAATACTTTGGCCTGGCGCCGGACGACATCGACATAAAGATGGGGACACTTTCAAAAGGCCTTGGCACCTGCGGCGGGTACCTCGCCGGGAAAAAATCCCTTATCGAATATTTAAAGTACACGCTGCCCGGTTTTATCTTCTCGGTAGGCATGAGCCCGCCGCTTGCCGCAGCAACACTCCAATCAATACGGATCATCAGAAAAGACAATTCGCTTGTACGCAGGCTTCAGGAAAACATAGCCTGTTTTGTTTCAGAGGCGAAAAAAAGGAACTTTAATTTGTGTCTTGCCGGGGAAAGTGCGGTAGTCCCGATTCTTGTGGGCAAGGACTCCGACGCTTTTGCACTTTCCGCCGCGCTTCTGCAGAAAGGCATTTCCGTTCCCCCTGCCGTTTATCCTGCCGTACCGGAAAACAGATCTCGCCTTCGTTTCTGCATGACAAGCTGCCACAACAGCGACCAGATAATACGTGCGCTGGATGTCTTGAAAGATATGGCAAGTGAGATGAACATCGCGTTGCCGGCATAATCTTTCACTTTTAACTTAGGTCTTTGTGCCTTCGTTTCTTTGTGTGAGTTCTCTTCTTTCTCTTTGTGTGAGCTCTCTTCCTCAGTTTCTGTGACGGAATTCCCGTTCCATTTCGCGCTTGGTGTCGCGTTCTCTTATGTCCGCCCGCTTGTCGTACTGCTTCTTCCCCTTGCATAGGCCGAGTTCCACTTTTACCCTTCCTTTTTTAAAGTAGAAAGAAAGCGGAATCAGTGTGTAGCCTTTTTCTTCGGTCTTGCGGGTTATCCTTTTGATTTCTTCCCGGTGTAAGAGGAGTTTTTTTTTGCGGTCTGGATCGTGGTTAAAGATTGACGAAAAGGGGTTTTCCGCGATGCGGAGCTGGCGGAGCCAGACTTCCTTATTGATTACTTCTGCCCAGGCATCGGGGAAGGAGACTTTCCCGTCCCGGAAGGATTTTACCTCCGTCCCCAAAAGCTCAATTCCGCATTCGTAGGTTTCGTCAACCGAGTAGTCATACCGTGCCTTGCGGTTAACGGCGATGACCTTTACCCCTTCGCTCACGGTTTGTCCATTTTTGGGGCGATTACAGGCCGGAAGGAAACGAAGGGCGGGCAAAAGGACGGGGGGAGCGAGGCCCTTGTTTCAATGCCCACGGTGCCTTTTTGGTTTACCCACGAGCCGCCCCGTAGCGGCCTTTCGGGCGAGGGGAGGGCGGCTGCCCCGTCGGGAAGCGATAGGAAGCTTAAGGGGGCATACGGTTCTTCGCACCACTCCCAAAAGATGCCGAAACTGGATTCGTCAAGAGAGCCCAGTTTTGCGGCGTATTCCCATTCGGCCTCCGTAGGCAAACGCAGTTCCAGGCCAGCGTCCGCGTACTGTGCCGGAAGCGAGGTGCCTAGCCATTTGTTAAAGGCCCTTGCCGCGTACCAGGAAATTCCCGCGACCCCTTCGGCAGGGGCATCGCTTAGGGTTTCCAGGTAGCCGTCTTCAACAAGGCCCTCCATTATCAGGGTTTTGGTGTTCTCTTTTTTCCACACGGGAATCACCTCAAGGAAATTTTCCCATGCCCTGACACTTACCGGTGTTTCGCAAATGTAGAATGTGTCAACGGTTGTATTTGGAGGGAAACTATTTCCTGTAAGGAGGCCGCCTGGAATCATCCTGAAAGAGAGCGGACCAATTTGAATTGCGCCCTGCGGTGAAGTCCCGCTTGTTGTGACGCCTTCAGCAGAATTTTGCATGGGGTCCAACTTCGCCAGCGCGGCGGCTTCTTCGTACCAGGCGGATGTGGTCAGGCCGGACTGGGCCTCGCCGTTTAGGATGCTACCGAGCCAGAGGGCCGCCTGGGGATTTTCGCCGAGGAAGCCAATCACGTCTTCTGCGGAAGAAAGAAGGCTCAGGGGCGAGGGCGAAAGTCCGTTGTTGTCGAGAAGGGTTTTCGCCCTTACAAGATCGCGGAGGGCAGCCCTTGTGACGGCAAAGCGGGCCGAGGCGGCGATTGTGCCTTCCATGGATTTTCGCACCGCCGGATCAGACGCGAGGTTTCCCAGCCTGTAGGCCCCTTCGGAAAGGCTCAAGGGTATTTGATAGGCGGCGCTCGGCTCCCCCGCGAAGGTCCAGGCGGCGTATTCAGCGGCTTCGTCGATGAAGGCCCCGGCGGGATCCGCAGTTTGCAGTTTTTCTTTTAGTTCTGTTCTAAGCGGGAAAATAGCGGAGGCGAAAAGCCTTCCCCCTGTTTCCTGTTCCGTCCGTACCGGAAGGAAACCGGGCAGCCGCAGCTCGATTTCGTGATGGCCCTTTTGGACAAATACATCGCAAGGGGCAGCGTCCCTGTAAACACCGTCAACGAGAACGGCCGCGCCCCAGGGTTCTGATTTTACCGTGACGAGGCTTCCGGGGTTTGAGATCCCAGGATACAGAAGGACGAAAAATAAAATGATAAGGAGCACGCTTGAGTAAATTGCGGCAAGGTAAACCCCCGGACGCATACCGAGGAAAGGCTTTAAGTGTATCTCGTCTTCGCTTAAAATCTCCCTGTTGGGCTTTTTTTCGGGCATAAGCGGCATTATAGGTATGCCCTTGTCCCTTGTCAACGAGATAACTTCGTGGTATTTTTTGACAAATGGTCGGAAAGCAGGGCGTGGATTTTTTCGATCGCCTCCAGCTCGTAACAGAAAAATATCTCACGTACCGTAACAGGAATAGGCGGGTAAAAAAAGAAAAACAAAAAGCGAAAAATTTTATCGTTGACTGGCTTGAGGCTTTTCTTTGGGCTGCCGGGATGGTGCTCCTAATCAACCAGTACCTCTTTCAGGCTTACCAGATCCCTTCGGGATCAATGATTGATACCTTGCTTATCGGCGACAGGATCTTTGTGAACAAAATCGTCTACGGGCCGGAATTGTTGCCGGGCCTTGGCAAACTCCCAAGCCCGTTTAAGCCCAAAAGAAACGAAGTAATAATTTTTGAGAACCCTTCCTACATCTCCCAGGGGACGGCGTTTGACGTGGCCCAGAGAATTATCTATATGCTTACCCTTTCCATCGTTGACATCGACAGGGATGATCAGGGGCAGCCAAAGGCCCATTTCCTGATAAAGCGGGCAGTCGGGATGGGCGGCGACTGGTTCATTCAGGAACGGGGGGAGATGCGTTTCCGCCCTGCTGGGGAAAGCCGCTGGATAAACGAAAGGGAGTTTCACGCACTTTGGGGCATGACCCACAATGTAACCAGGCTTATGGATCAAAACACATACCCCGCCCTGGAAGCAGCGGGAAGGGCGGCAGGATACAGGGATTTGGGCGTGTCACCGCCTTCTTCTACCGAGGTCCCTGCCTCTGCAGCGGGCACCATCAATTACCCGGACTACATTGCCCATGAGAAGGCACGCCTGGAAGTCTTGAGGGGTGCTTACCCAAATGACGCCCGTTATTCTATCCTTTTGGCAAGGCACAACCAGGGTTTTTACGTACCGGAATCGAGAATACTTCCGCTGGGGGACAATAGGGATAATTCCAGGGATGGACGCTACTTTGGCCCGGTAAGGAAATCAAAGATCCTGGGCAGGGGTTCGATAATCTATTGGCCCGGTGATTTCAGGTCCAGGCGTTATGCCGCCCTAAACCGTTTTGGTTTTATCAGGTAGGCGGATGAAACGCAGGTATTCTTCCTATGCTAATCATAAAAACCAGAAGTACAGGGTACGCTGGATAATACTGGCCCTGCTGCTTTTTTTTATCATTTATATATCTTTTACATCCCTGTTTTTTTCCATGAGGGTTTTGGATACCGATACGATGGCGCCTAATCTCCGGAAAGGGGAACGGTTTATCTTTACTTCTTACAGTGCTTATCCGCTTGTCCCGGGCTTGAATACCTATAAAGGCCCAATACCGTTTCGCCGCGGCAATGTCGTCCTGGTGGATATGTTCAGGGGGAAAGAGCCGGGGGTTTTTTATATTTTTTTGGATGGGGCAATCAGGTTTTTCACAGCCCAGAGGTTTAGTTTAATGGACAAGGAAGAACACCTGTTTGTAAAAAGGGTGATTGGGCTTCCGGGCGACGAAATTTCCATGACGAATTTTATTATCCGGGTAAAGGCAAAGGGAAGCCCTTACAGCCTTACCGAGTTTGAGGTAACAGAGCACGATTATGCCCCGAACATTCCCACTGTACCTGCCCTTTGGGATTCGTCATTGCCATTTTCGGGAAACATGGACAGGATTGTCCTTGGTGAAAACGAGTGTTTTGTACTTTCCGACGACAGGAGCAATACAAACGATTCAAGGACCTGGGGGCCCGTGCCTGTCAAAAACATTACCGGTAAAGCCCTGTTCTGCTACTGGCCCCTCTCGCGTATTGGAAAAATCTAAAGAAGGGACTAGGGAATAGGGACTAGGGAATGGGGATAGTTGTTTGCAGGCCAGGCGTGTTGTCAAAACTCTAAGCTCACTAACCCCGCTCTCTTCTATCTCTTACCTCTTACCTCTTACCTCTTACCTCTTACCTCTTAATTTCTCGCTTTACATCCACATTCCCTTTTGTGGGGGTAAATGTGATTACTGCGATTTTTATTCTGTCCCCGTTTCCCCGGACAATTTGGATCATCGCCTAGAGCGCTATGTAGACACCCTGCTTTTGGAGGCGGGCCGGCTTTTTACACGGTACAGGCCGGAGGAGGTTCCTACGCTTTACATAGGCGGGGGTACCCCTTCCGTGCTGGGCCCGTCACTTATCGGACGGCTTTTGGATGGCCTTTTAGACGTAATCTCCCGTTTTTCGCTGCCCCCTCGGGAAATTACGGTGGAGGCTAACCCTGAGTCTGCGGATGTGGCGTTCCTCGATGCCGTCCGCGAAAGGAAAGTTTCAAGGCTTTCGCTGGGGGTCCAGGCCTTTCACGGCCCTTCCAGGCAGGCGATAGGCCGCCTTGGGGATGGTTCCCTTTTAAGAGAGCGCCTGGCTTTGGCCGCAGAATATTTTCCGGGCGCCCTTTCCGTGGATCTGATTGCGGGGCTTCCCTTCCAAAATGAAAGCATCCTTCTTGAAGATATCGCAGAACTTTTATCCTTCAAACCAAGCCATGTTTCACTTTACGCCCTCACGGTGGAAGACGGCACTCCCCTTGGAGTCCGTGCAGCGGAAGGCGAAGTTAACCTCCCCCAGGGGGATGAGGCGGACAGGCTCTGGATCGCTGGCAGGGACGCGCTTGAGGAATCAGGCTATGAACAGTACGAAGTTTCCAATTTCTGCCTTCAAGGCAGGGAGTCCCGGCACAATGTAAGGTACTGGCGGATGCATAACTGGCTCGCCCTTGGCCCGTCCGCGTCAGGAACAGTTATTGATGATGAGGCCGGGAAGGGCATCCGCTATACCTTTCCTTCGGATTTGAACAACTGGCTTTCCCCGGCGGTGGAAAACTTAGACACCCTAACGCTGATAAAGGAAACCTTCCTGATGGGCTTCAGGTACATCGAGGGCCCGGACGAGGAGTTGTTCCGCAGGCGTTCCAAGCGGAATGTCGGGGATGTCATCCCAAAAACGCTGGAAAGCTGGCGCGAAAAGGGCCTTATGCGAAAAGACAAATGCGCCCTGACAAAAGACGGCCTTTTGCTCTTGAACCGGTTTCTCATTGAAGCCTATGAAGAAGTAGACGGAAAAAATTTATCATGCTAGAATTGGCAAAAGGAATAAAACCATGAACAGAAATGCGATTCTTAACGCTATGGAAAAAAAAGCCAAGGCTATTTATGAATACGATGGCGATTATGCCAGAAACGGCAAACGGGGCATGATGATAGTTGAAATAAAGGATCCTAAAAACCCGGAGCAGTGGGATTCAAGTTCCCGGAGTTTTGGCACGGTTTTTCGGGATTATACATACGACGGCGAATTGATAATCAATAACGGGACAAACTTTGACGCCCTGGCACATGGGAAGATAGCTTTTTCAAAAAGGACCCAGAAAGATTCCGGGACCAATTATTACCAGGTCCTGGGCTATGAATCATTTTTCCGGGGCTCGGTGATAAGCGACGATGGGAACTGCATTTGCGCCTTTGCGGGTTTGACCGGGACTGACGATGCAATTATTGCCAAGGCGGGGATCACCTGCTATGAATCCCTTAAGCGCACCGGGAAGAGCCTTGAGATAAGGGGAGACGAAGATTATGAGGGGGAAGACAATTCTTATGAGCCGCCGGAACCCTCGGGGGTGGATGATTCTGCGGAAATTGACGACGACGAAGTGTAGGGCGCCATAATCTGTTTCGCATTAAAATTCAGTAGCGCTCGCCAAGAAAATCCGATAATGAGCGGTACGCCTGATTCACGACACTCTTTTTTTCCACGTCGACATCCTCCCCTAGCTCGTCGATTAGCGTTTCAACGCTGGCAAGGCTTTCGTTAAGGCTGGTGTGGAAGCCGCGCGAGCATCCGGTTCTGTAGTTTCCATCCCCGTCTGTGAAGAGGCTTACAAAGCCCATTTCCTTTTTGCCCTGCCTCCAGAGCGCTGGCCTTACGAGGCCGGGAAGGATGGCCAGAAGTCCGTCCAGGTTTGAAAAGGAATTGAAACTTTTTTTCCCTGGCCAGACTTTCGCCCCTTCCATTTCCAGGGTAGGCGCAAGGGCAAGTGTAAGCCTAAGTTTTTCACCGGCAAGGAGGGTGTATTTTCCTTCCACGATTATGACCCCGCGGAGCCCCTTGTACATGGCGGCGGTTTCGCTGCTGATGCTTTTTATTACGGTTTTTAGTTTTTCCCAGGGGAGTTTTACCAGCTTCTTGCCTTTTACGGTTTCTATTTCAAAGACTTCGTTCCCAATCTTGATGTGGTTCGTAAAGTCCCTTGGCTTTTTAAGCCTTGGCCCTTCGCCGTCTTTCCCGGCTTTTTCGGCGAGGCCGGGGGTCCGCTTTGTTTTTTCGCCTTCGTATCGCCGAATGCTAAATGCGCGCAGGAGCGGAAGCAGTGCCGGGCTTGTTTTTTCCAGCATACTGGGGGAAAGGGGGCTTACGGACATGGCATACATCCTGCTCGTCCTGACAATTTCCCCGGCAACGATGTAATCGGGATTCAACTTGAACATTACGGAGCCGGGGTGGATTAGGATTTTCTCTGCGGTGAGGCTCCGGTATAGTTCCCGGCCGTCGCGGACGCAGACGAACTGGATAAGGCCCCTGGAGATGGCGCAGAGGTAATCTTCGATTGTTTCTCTTTTAGGGGTGCCTCCTTTGAAGAAGCCCCCTTCAATTACAGGAATTTTCAGGCCCTGGACAATTTCCCGCAACTGGACCGTAACGTTGGCTATCTCCGCCATGGCCCTTTCGTCCAGGTAATTTTTTTCGCAAAACTTCTGCTTGTGCGGCGATTCAATATATGCCTCGTGCAACTTAAGGCAGGAAACAAAGTCGCCGTCTTCGTCCCTGAAGCGGTGGTGCGCCCGGCGGGCGTCGGTCTCCTCGCCAGGCGGCAGTATGTACGGGCTTTGCGTGGAAAGAAAGGCAGCGGCAATCAGGGTTTCGTTTATCACGTGGGGGTACTTTAGGATGGCCTCCACGATGATCCTGGAATGGCGGGGCGCGAGCGGGAATTCGGTCATAAGGTGCCCGATGTTTGAAAGGGTGCGGTCGCTTTCAAGCGCGTCAAGGAGGTTCAGCGTCTCGATGGCGGCGAGGAGCCCTTCCCTGGAAGGCGGTGAGATAAAGTCAAACTCTTCAAAGGACGTTATCCCCAGATCGGCCATGCGCAGCACTACTTCCGAAAGGTCCGTGCGGTAGATTTCCTCGGTAGTAAAGAGCGGACGGTTTTCAAAATCCCTGCGGCTGTAGAGCCTGTAGCAGGTCCCTTCCCTCGTGCGGCCCGCCCGGCCCTTTCTCTGGTTGGCGGAAGCCTTGGAGACAGGCGCTTCCACGAGGCTTGAGGTAAAGGTCATGGGATTGTAATGGTTGAGCTTTGAAAGGCCAGAATCTATCACAGCAGTTATCCCGTCAATGGTAACGGAGGTTTCGGCAATGTTTGTGGAGACAATTGCCTTGGTCTTGCCTTTCGGGGGCGGGTCAAAAACCCTCTCCTGTTCTTCCTTCCCAAGCCTCCCGTAAAGGGGCAGAATGTGAAGGTATTTCCCGACCGGGGAGAAGGCAAGGCCGGACATGCAGTCCTTGATCATCTTTTCCCCCGGAAGGAAGATGAGGATGTCCCCATCGTTTTCAACTTCTTGGATGTCCCCTTCGGTTTTAGCACTGCTGTGCTTTTCGCTGACAAAACGTTCGGTAATGGTTTCGATTTTTGACAGGAGGATTTCTGCGTCAAGCCGGCTGCCTGGCGAGCCGGAGGGAAGCGGAGGGTCGTAGATCAAAGTTACGGGGTATGTCTGGGCTTCGATCTTTACGATTGGGCATTGCGAAAAGTACTCCGAAAAGACTTCCGCGTTGATGGTTGCGGAGGACACTATAACCTTGAATTCCGGCCTGGTTTCCAAAGCCCGTTTCAGAAGCCCAAGGATAAAATCTATGTTTAGGCTCCTCTCGTGGGCTTCGTCTATTATGAGGCAGTCGTATTTTGAAAGCCAGGGATCCAGCTTCATCTCCTGCAGCAGTATCCCGTCAGTCATGATCTTTATCCGGGTGTCGCTTACCGTTTTGTCCTCGAAGCGCATCTTGTAGCCTACGAGTCCCGGCATAGGGGTGCCCATTTGGCGGGCTATGTATTCACTGACCGAAAGGGCGGCTATCCGCCTGGGCTGCGTTACCCCGATGATGCCGTGCTTCGCGTAACCTGCCTGGTACAGAATCACCGGAAGCTGGGTGGTCTTGCCGGAGCCGGTGGGGCTTTCAACGACCACCGCCTGGCTCTGCTTTAGTGCGTCAAGGACGAGGTCTTTGTGTCTGTAAACCGGCAGGTCAGTGTAATTCATCAGTACAATCTATAAATGATAATTTATAAATGCTTGCTGCGTTCAAGTTCTTCAAGCTCAAGGAATGCAACTTTGCCTACCAGCGTCATGGGCATCTTGTCGATAAACTCAATTCTTTTGGGTCGGGAATATGGCATTAACTGATCTTTGCAGCTTTCCAAAATTTTGCTTTTCAGTTCTTCGCTTTTCTCGTATCCTTCTTTTAGTGTGATGAATGCTTTTGGCTCTTCGCCCTTGCTTTCGTGGGGCACGCCGATTACGCATGAAAGACGCACGGCAGGGTGCTTGTTTAGGACATCCTCGACATGGGAAGGATAGACGGCTATACCGGATGTTTTGATTATACGTTTAGCGCGCTGCTTAAAATAGAAAAAGCCGTCCACGTCCATGCAGCCGATGTCACCGGTATGAATCCACCGCCTTCCGTCTTTGTGCGTCTTTATGGTTTCCCCGGTGGCGGCCGGATCGTTAAAGTAGCCAAGCATGACAGTTGGGCCTGATACGCAGATTTCGCCGTCTTCAAATGCGGAACATTCTTCCTCAGTGCCTGCCTTTACCACCTTGAGCAGGTTGTCCGGGCATGGGATGCCAAACGAGCGCTCCCGGTATTCGCTGCGGGGGACGATGGCGCAGGCGGTAACCGATTCGGTCAGCCCGTACCCTTCCCGCAGCGTTATGGAGGTGCCGCTTTTTTTTAGTACTGCGTCGAACCGCCTCTTTATTTCCGGGCTTAGGGAATCGCCGCCGCAGAAAAAGTCCTTGAAGGAACCAAGGGGGGCTTTGCAGAATTTCCTGTTGGCTGCAAGGGCATCGTATAAGGTAGGGACGCCGGCCATAAGCTGCGGCCTGTATTTTTTTATCATGGCGATAAGGCTAGCAGCCTTGAATTTTGGGATCAGTATGCAGGTTCCGCCGTGAATCAGCATCGCGTGGATGCCGACCGCGAGGCCAAAGCCGTGAAAGACAGGAAGGATGGAGAGCATCTTGTCCCCAGGAACGATGAAGCAGCCCAGAGCGTACATCTGCATCCCAAGGGCATTGCAGTTCCTGTTTGAAAGCATTATGGCCTTTGGCAGGCCCGTGCTTCCTCCTGAATAAAGGATCAGGGCCATTTCATCGGCACCCAGGGGGTCAGGCGCTTCCAGTTCCGCCAATTCCTCTCCGGCGTTTTGCCCTGTCTTTTTGAGATTGGCCCAGTCCAGAATATTTTCCGAATATGGGATAGCTTTTACCTCGCGGCCAGGCCCCAGGGAGTACCCTATTTTTGTGAAAAATCCAATTTCGCTTTTAAGCGAGCATACGATGATTTTGTTGAAAACACCGTTTACCAAAGGGGCAATACGGGGATAGAAGCTGTCCAGAACTATGGCCGTTTTTGCCGATACAAGTTTCGCGCAGGATTCAATTTCGGGGGTTGCCGAGAGCGGGTGTATGGGGGCGGAAATTGCGCCAAGCCTGTTGAGTGCGTAGAACGACAGCACCGCCTGTGGGATATTCGGCAGGCAGATGATCACGGTGTCGCCTTTTTTTATGCCGATTTGGGCAAACCTGCGGCTTAAGTGCACAATTTGGCTTTCAAGTGCGGGCCTTGAAGTCTTCTGGCCAAAAAAAATGAGCCCGTCCATTTCGGCGTGCTTTTCGCAGCTTCTTTTGAGCAGTGCGTAGATGGAAATATCCGGGTAATCGAGGCTGACAGGGGTTTCGCCGTAAAACTTCAGCCACGGCTTATTTTCGAACATGGTTTCTCCTTTTAAACAGCTAATTCAGCTTCCGAAAGCCCAAGGTGCAACAACTGTTCGGGGGTCAATTCCAGCGGGGTTTCCAGTTTTTCCGGGTTTTCGACAAGGTCGCGTACCATGTCAACGGCACGGGCGCAGTATATTCCGTCGGTAATTCTGTCGTCAAAGGTAAAGGTTATTTTTACCTTGTCACGGGTTTCCGTTTTTCCGTCCTGCATAAAGCTTTGTTCTTTGCGTATTTTCCCTATGGCGCAAAAAATGCCGCAGTTGCCAATTTCAAAGTTATGGTGGAACGGGGCGTCAATCCCGACGCTGCCTACATTGGCAAAAAAAACTGTGCTGTAAAAAGGCAGGGAATCGATAATCGACATGGGGAGCGCATTGTGGTAGTCAAGGAATTTAACAAACGAGAAGATGAGCTTAATCAGGAAACGTGGCAGGCTTGTCAGAAAGGAGTTGATGTTTTCCGCGCCTGTCTCCGAGCCCTTCTTGAGCGACAAGATGTATTCGTGAATCTTTTTGCTGAAACCTTCCAGCGACAAAAACGGCGAAAAGCTCATCGTCACATTTATCTCTTCGCCCTCGTCGCTTAGATCCCGTTTCGCCACAAAATTGAAAGAGATGCGCTTTCTCTGATAGAACCGGAACCCCGAAACAAAGCGGTTCATTTTTGGCCTTTGCGCTATGACCCGGATCGCCGCATACAGAATAATGAAGAAGACGGAGATTTTTGGCGCGTCCGCCTTTTCTTTCTTTTCCTTTATATATTCGAGCGTTCCCGTTACATCGAATTCCTGCTCAAAATAAAGGGCGGCTTCAGTCCGTGTGGGCATAAGGTATGGCATTAACCGGGTAAAAAAATGCAGGTTTTTTATGTAGGTCCCGTCAGGTCGTTTTTTTGTAAACATCCTCATTTCCTTCCGGCTATGGACATGCCGTTAATAAAATACAAAAATGGCAAATATGTCAAGATACCGCTTTAAATGCATCATACGCTTTTCTTTTTTGTTCGTTATCCTGTCCTGCCTTTCTTTTCGGCTCAGCGCGCAGGCAACGGAAACGCAGGCAGCCGGAAGTAATATTTCCCCCGTCCTGGTTTTCCATGACATTGGATGGAATTTCCTTGGCAGCCTTACCTGCAATTACGGGCTTAACTTTGTCGGGGCCGGCCTTGGGACTTATCTTTTTATTGAAACGGGCCTTGACTGGGAATGGAGAAATATCGGGTATGAGAATAAATGGCTTGTAAACATGGGGCTTCCCATGCAGTTCATGGGGTATATTGTCCCGGTCATTGCCCCTGTGGCGGTGTACCTGGCGGGCCTCAGGATTTCGGATACGAAGCTGCAGGTTACGGCTGCGGCATTGGCACAGGCGTTTATTTTGACCCAGGCGGTGCATTTGCCGCTTAAACTCGTCACCGGGAGGTCTGTGCCGGGCATTATGTCGGGCGTTTTCTTTGAACCCAACAACTACAGGGACGGGCGGACGGAGGACTTCAGCGGCGAGTTCAACTGGTTTAAATTCGATGTGTTGGACGGATGGCCAAGCGGCCATACGGCCTGCGCTTTTTCGGCGGCGGCGGTCATTTCGGAAATCTACGATGACAGGCCCCTGCTTAAGGCGGGCGTCTACGCATACGCCGTCCTCATGGGCCTGGGCGTTGCCGTCAACACCCATTGGGCCTCGGACTCAATCGCCGGCGCGCTCCTGGGTTATGCGGCCGGGAAGGCCGCCGGGAAGAGCTTCAGGGGGCTTCTGGGAAAGGGCGAAAACAAAGATGCGCTGTCTTTTTATTTTACCCCTAATTCCCTTGGGGTGGTTTTCTCTTTGCACTGAATGTGATAAAATAGATACGATGTAATTGATACATTCAATAAGAAACGGAGGTCCATTTTATGGCAGTTAAGAATGTTTATTTTTTCGCCAACGGCAAGGCTGAAGGCGATGCGGGGATGAAGAACACCCTCGGCGGAAAGGGCGCCAACCTGGCCGAGATGACGAACCTTGGCATACCCGTCCCGCCCGGTTTCACGATTTCGACCGACGTGTGCGCGGCCTACTATGAAAACAAAAAGAAATACCCGGCCGGTTTAGAGAAGGAAGTTGCAACGGTACTTGAAAGGCTGGAAAAAACAATGGGCAAGAAACTGGGCGATCCCGACGATCCCCTATTGGTTTCCGTCCGCTCTGGCGCGCCTGTTTCCATGCCGGGTATGATGGATACCATTCTTAACCTTGGCATGAACGACAGATCCGTGAAAGGCCTCGCGCAAAAAACGGGAAACCCCCGCTTTGCCTGGGACGCATACCGCCGCTTTATCCAGATGTACGGGGACGTGGTAATGGAGGTCCCCCATGAGAAATTTGAGGAAGCAATAAGCGTCATAAAGAAAGGGCGCGGCGTAAAGAACGACACGGAACTGGATGCGGGTGACCTTGAAAAACTGGTTGAAGAATACAAGAAGATCGTCAAGGCTTCCGCCAAAAAGGATTTCCCGCAGAAACCCCAGGAGCAGCTCTGGGGCGCAATAAACGCGGTCTTCGGTTCCTGGATGAACGAAAGGGCCATCAAGTACAGGCAGTTGAACGAGATAAAAAACATCAAGGGCACGGCGGTCAACGTCCAGTCCATGGTCTTCGGCAACTTTGGGGACGACTCCGGAACCGGGGTCTGCTTCAGCAGGGATCCTTCAACTGGAAAGAACGAATTCTACGGTGAATACCTTATGAACGCCCAGGGTGAGGACGTGGTGGCGGGAATCCGTACCCCGGAAAAAATTGCCACCCTGGCGGAAAAAAACAAGAAAATATACGACCAGCTTGTGAGCATAAAGAACCGGCTCGAAAAGCATTTCCGCGATATGCAGGACATGGAGTTTACCGTCCAGCAGGGGAAACTCTTTTTGCTCCAGACAAGGAACGGCAAGCGCACCGGGGCCGCCGCTGTCAGGAGCGCGGTGGACATGGTGGGCGAAAAACTCATCACGAAAGAAATGGCAGTGCTCCGCGTGAGCCCCGCCCTTTTGGATCAGCTCCTCCACCCCATGATCGATCCTGTGGCCCATAAAGCAGCCAAGGCCATTACGAAGGGCCTTAACGCCTCGCCGGGCGCCGCGTGCGGGAAGATAGTCTTTACCGCCCACGAGGCTGAGGTCTGGCACGCGCGGGGGGAAAAGGTTCTGCTTGTGAGGAAGGACACCAGCCCCGAGGACATCGGCGGCATGGCAGTTGCCCAGGGCATCCTGACATCCACGGGCGGCATGACCAGCCACGCAGCGGTAGTTGCACGCGGCATGGGAACCCCCTGCATCGCCGGCGCAAACGAAGTAGTCATCCAGGGCAAGACCATGACCATCGGTGCCAGGATCTTCAACGAAGGGGAATGGGTTACCATCGACGGATCCCTCGGGGAAGTCTACGACGGGCAGCTCCCGCTTGTGACCCCGGAAATATCACAGGACATGAGCACATTCCTCGGTTGGTGTGACGATATCCGCGCCGCTTCCAGGCGCGGGAACCTCAAGGGCTTTGAGGTTTGGACTAACGCAGACCAGCCCGAGGATGCAAAGAGGGCTTTCCAGTTTGGCGCGCAGGGCGTAGGTCTCTGCCGCACGGAGCATATGTTCTTTGAAAAGGAAAAACTCACCCACTTCCGCGCCATGATCGTGGCCAACGACGAGGCTGAACGCAAAGAAGCCCTAAAGAAGATACTGCCCCTGCAGCAGAAGGATTTCTTCGGCATTTTCAAGGCCATGGAAGGGAAACCTGTCGTCATAAGGCTCCTGGATCCCCCCCTGCACGAGTTTGTCCCACACACCCCGGAAGAAACCGCGGAACTGGCCGCGCACCTGAACATTGACGCAGCTTCCCTCCAGTCCAAGATCGACAAGCTCCACGAGCAGAACCCGATGCTTGGGCACCGTGGCTGCCGCCTCGCGGTAACGTACCCGGAAATCTACGACATGCAGGTCGAAGCCATCGCGCTTGCCGCCTGCGAATGTGCAAAGCAGAATATCCCTGTGCGCCCCGAAATCATGATCCCAATCGTCATTACCGCCAGGGAACTGAAACTCCTGCGCCCCAACGCGGAAGCGGTGCTTAAGCGGGTCTTTGACGCGGCCGGCGTAAAGGTGCCCGTCAAAATCGGCACGATGATCGAAGTGCCACGGGCTGCCATCCGCGCCGGGCACATTGCCATGTACGCGGACTTCTTCAGTTTTGGCACCAACGACCTCACCCAGATGACCTTTGCCTTCAGCCGCGACGACGTTGCCAGCTTCCTTCCAAGCTACCTTGAAAAAGTTGTGCTCGATGTCGATCCCTTCAAGTCGATCGACGAAGAAGGGGTCGGCTTCCTCATTTCCACCGCCACCGGGCAGGGCAGGGCAGTCAAGCCCAGCCTCAGCGTAGGCATCTGCGGTGAACACGGGGGCGATCCGACGACAATTGACTTCTGTTACAGGGCAGGGCTCACTTATGTGTCATGCTCCCCCTTCAGGGTTCCCGTCGCCCGCCTCGCCGCCGCCCAGGCCGTATTGAACAACCA
>JGI24702J35022_10000855_pt1 | contig 18827 bp, 13 predicted proteins | sample TergutTh196P4_FD_35022 | JGI IMG/M metagenome (IMG submission 35022)
CTGCTTCGGCGCCAACACTGACTACGGGCGTCGCCTTCTCCGGCGCAGACACTGACTGCGGGTTACGCCTGCTTCGGCGCCAACAATAACTTCGAGCGTCGCCTTCTCCGGCGCAGACACTGACTGCAGGCGCCGCCTGCTTCGACGCCATTAGGTTTAGGGTCTGGATCCGCCACACTCGGAGCAGAACTTTCCTTTATTTACCACCCCGCATGAACATGTCCAACTATCATCCTGAGGTTTCGGTTTACCGCATTCAGCACAGAATTTCCCGGTATTGCCTGATTGTCCGCATGAACACGTCCACCCCGCCACGGCGGCGGACGGCTGCGGCTGCGGCTTCCCGCATTCGGCGCAGAATTTTCCGGTGTTGCCCGCTTGTCCACAGGGACACGTCCAACCCCCCGCGGCAGCGCTGGCGGCGGAAGGCTGCCCCTGCGCCTGTCCCTGTGATTGCCCCCCCTGGGGAGCGTACTGCTGCCCCTGCGAAGCGTACTGCTGAGGCTGTTGTTGATACTGCTGAGGCTGTTGTTGATACTGCTGAGGCTGTTGTTGATACTGCTGAGGCTGTTGCTGGTACTGCTGAGGCTGTTGCTGGTACTGCTGCTGCGGTTGTTGCTGGTATTGCGGCTGCTGCCCCATAGCAAAAAGATTCTGCGCATTCATACCGCCGGCATTACTGGCCATATTCATACCCATAAAGGCCATTGCCGGTCCGCCGCCTCCCTTATTCGCGGCCGCGCTTTGCATAGCGGTCGCCTGCGCGCCAACGAGGTGGGCCGCAGCCATATTGGGATTGCGAAAAGCGGCGTTGCGCTGCAATTCCTTGATCATCGCCTCGTCCTCTTCTGACGCCTTTACGGTGGAAACACCGAAGGAAACGATCTCAATGCCCCGCAGCTCTCTCCATTTACTGCTCAACACCTCATTAAGGGCGTCGGCCAGCTCAATCGTATGCCCGGGGAGCATGGAATACCGAACCCCCATTGCGGATATTTTCGCGAACGCGGGTTGCAGTGCGGTCAGGAGCTCCGTTTTGAGCTGTCCTTCGATCTGGTCGCGCTTGTAAGCAGTATCAACATTACCGCTGACATTGGTGTAAAACAGGATAGGGTTCGTCACGCGATAACTGTACTCGCCTGAGCAACGTATGGCTATATCAATGTCAAGGCCAACATTTTGATCTACCACCCTGAAAGGTACCGGCGCCGGAGTTCCATACTTATTGCCTACAAGTTCCTTTGTGTTAAAGTAATAGACGCGCTGGTCTTTTGGCGCTTCACCTCCAAAAGTAAAACGCTTGCCGATATTTCTAAGCACATTCGGAATAGACTGACTCAAGTTCCCATTGAAGATGGTGGGTTCGGTGGACGAGTCGAATGTATAATTACCGGATTCAGCGCAGATTTCTACAACCTTGCCCTGTTCCACAATGATCATGCACTGACCGTCAGCCACTGCAATGACCGAGCCACTGGAAATAATATTATCGCTCCCTTTTGTGTTCGAGCTTCGTCCTGATACCCTTTTTTGCCCTTTAGTCAGCAGTACGTCCGCCGGCAGCGCCTCACAGTAGAAATACTCTTTCCATTGGTCGGCTAATACGCCTCCGCCGGCTCCTAACGCGGCTTTAATAAGTCCCATACTCTTATACCCCTTTTCTATAGAGTCTCTTCTTCTTCTTCTTCTTCTTTATTGATTTATAACAAGTGAAGTTATTATATAAATGTTTTATCTACAACGCAATACCCGCAAAAATGTAAATAGACGAAGGTATACAGTGGCGCCCAACAGTATGCCGTGTTAGATGACGGTATACAGTGGCGCCCAACAGTATGCCTTGTTAGATGGCAGTATGCTGTGTTAAATAACAGTATGCCTTGTCGCCCCCGACAGTATAAAGTGGCCCCAAGACAGTGTGGCGTAGCGCCGGACAGCATGCTGTGTCATACGCCAGGCAGTATACAGTGACGCCAGGCAGTATACAGCTCAACCATCATGGGTGTAATGGTCGCCATGTCCCCGCCATGACCGCTATTTCAATCATGTCCGCCATGCCCGCTATGGTCGCCATGACCACCATGGCTTACATCTCCATGGTGACCCGGGCCCGGACGAATGCCGCCCAAAAATTCACTGCTGGTAATACCCCTCTCAATGCGCTGCTTGTCTATCAAGTTGCTTAAGAACCTGCGTACTTCATCCGGGCGCGCGATATTTTTCAATATTAATAATGGAGTTGTTTTATCCGAGCTGATAAGAGTTATCGTTCCCATACCGAATAGCTTTTGCCATAAGGTTCGAACAAGTTTAATATCCATGATCCTGTAAATCATTGCTTCATCCGTAACAGTCTTTAGTAAACCATGGCGCAAATAAATCCTTTCCTTACTAGCCTGATATTGAGTGAAACTCAATGGCAACCCAAAATATCTCTTTCGATCTTCCCAAAGGAACTCTTCCTTTTCAACATTCAATCTTTTCGCCATTTTACATCTACCTCCTACCTGCTCCAACTCATATCGTATGGGGCCTTAACTTTTGTAGAATTGCTCGCAGCTTCGTGCTATATTATATCTAATAAATATATGCGATTTACTCGTAAAGCACAAGAGATTCAAAAGTTATGAAAGTTATGAAAGTTATGAAAGTTATGAAAGTTATGAAAGTTATGAAAGTTATGAAAATCTTAACGAAATATCAATAAGAAACAAATAAATACCATCGCCGTTATATGTATACTGTAATGTGAACGGCTTTCGGAAAGGAGACGGCGTTAGTGCTTGAAAGAATACTAATCGTTGACGACGAGCAGGAAATCGCGGACCTGGTTGAGCTATATCTTAAAAATGAAAACTGTGATGTATATAAGTTCTACACCGCTCAGGAAGCATTAGAATGCATCGAATCAACGGATCTCGACCTCGCCATATTGGATATAATGCTACCTGGTACAAGCGGCCTTTCAATCTGCCAAAAAATCCGTGAGAAGCACACCTACCCAATAATCATGTTGACCGCAAAAGATGCGGAAACTGATAAAATCACCGGTTTAACGCTCGGCGCGGACGACTATGTGACAAAACCGTTCCGCCCGCTCGAATTAGTGGCTCGTGTTAAGGCTCAACTGCGACGATACAAAAAATACAGCGGGAACGCGGCAAAAAATGATTGCGGGGTTATCGTCCATTCCGGCCTTGTCATTAATGTGAACACGCATGAAGTATTCCTGAACGATAAACCGTTATCCCTCACGCCTACGGAGTTCTCAATCCTGCGAATACTGTGTGAGAACAAGGGAAATGTGGTAAGCTCCGAAAAACTGTTTCACGAAATCTGGGGCGACGAGTATTTTACGAAAAGCAACAATACAATAACCGTCCATATCCGGCATTTGCGCGAGAAATTAGGCGACGCTATGGATAACCCAAAGTATATCAAAACGGTATGGGGGGTCGGCTATAAAATTGAGAGATAATAGAAAAAGACAAAGGCAAAAACTGGACTATAGGGCTCTGGAACGAAAGCTGTTTGCCAACATTATATTGATACTTGTGTCGGCGCTTTTGGCTGTTCTACTGCTCCAAGGCCTTGCCCGAGGCTACGCGGGCAACTTTATAGTAAGTGTTCTCCGTACCGTTTTCGGTATGCCGCGCGATACCGCCCTGGAATTTTACCAAATAATAATCCGCAATAATTCAGAATACATCCTGATTGGAACCGTGATAGCATTCTTCCTTATTCTGTCGCGTTTTCTGCTATCGCAGTTTTCAAAATACTTTATGGAAATAAGCGACGGTTTGGATATCCTTGTCGGTAATAAAGACAGCGAGATTGAATTGGCGCCTGAGATGGCTGCGATGGAGAGTAAGCTAAAGACGATAAAGCTGACGCTTGAAGAACGTGAAAAGGAAGTCCGATCAGCCGAACAACGGAAGAATGATATCGTAATGTATCTCGCGCACGATATAAAAACGCCGCTAACTTCTGTCATTGGCTATTTAAGCCTGCTGGTTGAGGCGCCCGATATGCCTCCCGATCAAAAGGCGAAATACGTCAATATCACATTGGAAAAGGCTAACCGGCTCGAAAAACTCGTTGACGAATTTTTTGAAATCACACGTTACAACTTTCAAACGGGTTTGCTATCGAAAGAGAAGATCGACCTGTATTATATGTTGACGCAAATGGCGGACGAGTTTTATCCTTTACTTACCGCAAAGGGAAAGCAGGCGACTCTTCGTGTCCCGGAAGATATGAATATATACGGCGACCCTGATAAGTTAGCAAGGGTATTTAACAACGTTCTCAAAAATGCTATGGCTTACAGCCCGGATAACAGCATTATCGACATTACCGCGGCAACTTCGGGTGGTTTGGCGTCTATAGTTTTCACAAACGACGGAAATATTCCGAAAGATAAACTCGCCACTATTTTTGATAAATTCTATCGCCTGGATTCCGCTCGTTCTTCCGATACAGGCGGCGCGGGCCTTGGACTGGCAATTGCAAAAGAAATAATCGCTTCACACGGCGGGCGCATTTATGCGGACAGCTACGGCGGAAAAACTTCATTTACTGTAGAGCTACCCGCGCCTCCCAAGCTTCCCACTATATCGGAACAGCCATAGCGGCTTCCGCCTATCAAAATCACAAACAAACAGATCAGATAAACAAACGGATCAGAGATCATAAACTTGTATTCAGTATTGTATTGTGTTATCTTTGTTTACAGAGCAAAGCGGCGAGGTCAGTGATGAAGAAATTACCGATTGGGATTCAGAATTTCAAAGAAATCACAACTGGCGACTATATTTATGTTGACAAAACACAATATATTTACGACATGATAAACGGAGCAAAATACTATTTCCTGTCGCGCCCGAGGAGATTCGGAAAATCACTTCTGCTCGACACAATAGGTGAGGTTTTTGGCGGTTGTAAAGAGCTTTTCAAGGGACTTTGGATATATGATTCGGACCATGATTTCCAAAAGCATCCAGTAATCAGAATCGATATGAGCAATATATCGAATGATACGTCTAAAATACTCAAAACTTCTCTTTATGATGAAATTAACTACCTATCGAGGAAAGAACAACTGGATATAAGCGGCAGTGAACCATCGACCCTGTTTAAGCGCCTGATCGAAGGCTTATACCAAAAATATGGTCAAAGGGTCGTAGTGCTGATAGACGAATACGACAAGCCAATTCTTGACCACATAACCGACATAAAGACAGCTGACGCCAATAGGAAGGTATTAAGAGGCTTTTATGGCATTCTCAAATCAATGGATCCGTATCTCAGATTCACGTTTATTACAGGCGTGTCAAAGTTCACTAAAACCTCAATATTCTCGGGACTCAACAATTTAAAAGATATCACTATGCTGGAAGACTACGCAAATATATGCGGTATTCCAGTCGAAAGCCTCGAAGAGTATTTTAGCGAGCATATTGAAAGACTGTCTACGCACAAAAGATTTACGCAATACGACAACATTCATAATGAGATATTGGCATGGTATGACGGTTATTCTTGGGATGGGGAAACAAAACTGCTGAACCCGTTTTCGCTGTTGAATTTTTTCGATCAGAAAAGATTTGCCGGATTCTGGTATACTAGCGGTACCCCGGGGTTTTTGCTCGATTTGATAAAGAAAAAACCGGAATCATACTGGAACTTAAAAAATATTGAATTAACTGAGTATATGCTCGATTCTGTCGAAATTGACAAAATTACTATAGAACCGCTTTTATTCCAAACCGGTTACCTCACAATAATGGACATACCGCTCACGCCAGGCACGCCCATCTACACCCTTGACATACCGAATTTTGAAGTCAGGGAAGCTTTTAACCTGCATGTACTCTCGGCGTTGACTGAAAACGACGACGTCCGTGTGTGGCAGGTACAGGCGAAAATAAGGAAGGCGCTCCTGGAGGGAGACCTTCAAAAAATGCTTGAGATACTGCGCGGGCTTTTTGCCTCAATCCCTTACGAGCTCCACGTCGACGTTGAAGCGTATTACCATTCGATATTCTACACATTCATGACCTTGCTCGGGTTTGACATGGATGTTGAAGTATCTGTGTCAAAAGGCAGGGTCGACGCTATTCTTGAGCTTGATGACAAGGTATATGTTATGGAGTTCAAGTATAAAAAATGCCCGCCTGGCGCGAGTGAGGAGGAAAGACGGAAGTTATTTGAAAAGGCTCTGGACGAGGCGATGGGGCAAATAAACGATAGGGGCTACGCCGAAAAATTTATGGGGAGCGGCAAGGTGATCTACCGGGCTGCGTTTGCCTTCCTTGGCAGAGATAATATTGAATTGAGTGTTGATATTTGAAAAAACCGCCAAAAATTTGTTTCCTAATAATTTGCCTATAATTTGCCTATAATTTGCCGACTATAATTTGCCGACTATAATTTGATAATTTGATTTTATTTTCGCATTTATCAATGCTTATGTGAACATGTACAGGAATTCGCTCAATGGCGAATAGTCAGTCGTTGACAGATCCCGCGGCGCCGTATACCGCTCAATGTTCAACTTACTATTTAGCTTTGTAGTAATAGTAACGAAATATCAAGAATATCTTTATTTTTCCTTAAGAAATAAGTACTCCAAAAATAATAAACTGCGTGTCTATTTGCGGTAAACTCAAACTGTGTCACAAGCGGTGTAATACAACGCAAAGAGTTTCCTGATTCACGCAAGTATTATTGGAGGGTTCTATGACAAAAACGAAACATGATTCTGTACACATTGTTTTTTTGACGCTATTTGCAGCATACCTTATTCTCCTCCTCAAAATAACAGTATTCAGAAAGATGACTCATGGAGTTCAGAGTGTGAATCTGATACCTTTTGCTACGATTACAGAGTACTTCCAATTTATAATAAGTGGAAATAGGATTATTGGGATTATCAACGTATTTGGAAATATTCTTGCATTTTTACCGTTTGGATATTTAACTGCTTTCGTGTTCCCCAAAATGCGAAAATCGTCAAGGATACTGGTATTGACTGCGGTTTTCAGCATTGTTATAGAGGTGTTCCAATTTATTCTTGCTTGTGGCTCATCCGATATTGACGATGTAATCTTGAACGCCCTCGGCGGAGTCATGGGTTATTGGGTTTACGTCGCAATGTCAAAACTGTTAAGGCCTAAGAAATACGCAATCTATGTCAGCGCGTTAATGATAATATCTTTATGCATAGGTTTTTATTCTTTCAACAATTATAGTTATTCGCTTCCCTCACCCGGTAATCTCCATGCGTTCGCTGAATCTCATAATGATACCTATATCGGAGCCAATAACGGCGCATACGCCTATGAAACGGCATGGTTTTTAATCCTAATCAATAAATGGAATACTATACCGGAAGATTATAAGTTGGGCTTAACAGAATTAAAAAACGGTCAATCAGTTGATATGCGAATTTACCCTGCGTTGCAGGAAATGTTTGACGCTGCAAGAAGCGATGGGGTCTACCCAATTGTTGCTTCCGGCTATAGGACGTCAGAAACGCAACAGAACATAATGGACGAAAAAATCGCTGAATACATAGCCGAAGGCTATTCTGACAAAGAAGCAATCGTCAGGGCGGAAGCTTGCGTAGCCATCCCCGGGACAAGTGAGCATCAAATAGGAATTTCAGTTGACATAAACGCGGACGGCGTAAATTCCACAGGTGAAGAAGTCTATGAATGGCTCAGTCACAACAGCTATAAGTTTGGATTCATTCGCCGTTACCCGGAGAACAAAACTAAAATAACAGGAGTAATAAACGAACCGTGGCATTATCGCTATGTCGGCGTCGACGCAGCTTCAGAAATATATGACCGCGATATATGCCTTGAAGAGTATCTCGATGAGCCGCTTCAAGTAGCGAGCAACAGGATGTTGGGCTGACCAAACACCTAACTTATTATATGGCTAAAGCTTAAGATGTGGTTAACACTTAATTTGAGGTTAACGCTTAATTTGAGGTTAACTCTTAATCTGAGGCTGGCGATTTTTTTGACTAAAAGCATCCCTGACTTCAAAATTCGGAATGTCTAGAGCGTATATCGGCGAACCTCTTGTCTGTATGACTTCCTTTACTGTAAGGTATCCGGTGAAAACTTCGGCTATTGTATCGAGCAGAAGCGATTTGCCGAATCTTCTCGGGCGCGACAAGTATTCATCACTCATGGACAGCCGCCTGTCTGGGATTATCGTGTTGATATTTGAGCAAACACCAAATAATACACTTGATATTTACACCAATCAATGCTACATTAATGATTAAATGAACAGGAGGTGTGCCGCGTGGAACGCAAAATTACTAAGTATCTAATCGAATGGAAGAACAGCACATACCGTAAGCCGTTGATATTACAAGGAGCGCGGCAAGTCGGCAAGACATATTCCATCCTAGCCTTCGGACGGGAGCAATACGCTAATGTCGCCTACTTTAATTTTGAAACCAATCCCAGTTTGAAGAAGACTTTTGACGAAAGTATTGAGCCAACCTATCTTCTCCCTATTCTTTCGCGAATCAGTGGGCAGACGATTATAAGAGAGAAAACCTTGATCGTCTTTGATGAAGTACAGCTATGTGAACGGGCACTGACGTCGCTCAAGTATTTTTGCGAATCCGCGCCGGAGTATCACATCATCGTTGCGGGCAGTCTGCTTGGCATCGCAGTCAACCGTGAAACCTTCTCTTTTCCCGTTGGCAAGGTGGACATCAAAACGTTGTACCCGATGGATATGGAAGAGTTTCTGCTGGCTTTCGGCGAGCATGAACTGGTCGCGCAAATAATCAAATGCTTTGAAACTGACGCCCCCATGCCCGCCGCCCTGCATGACGCGGCGTTGTCATACTATCGCCAATACCTTGTCGTGGGAGGGATGCCGGAATGTGTGGAAAAGTACATCGCAACCAAAGACCTTATTCTGCTACGGCACGGGCAGGCGTTGATACTTGAAAGCTATCTTAATGACATGAGTAAATATAACAAAGAGAACGAAATCAAAAAGACACGGTTAGCCTATGATAATATAACAGTCCAGCTTTCCAAGAAGAACACACGGTTTCAGTATAAGCTGATTAAATCAGGGGCGCGGGCGTCGGAGTTTGAAAACGCAATCGAATGGCTGGCTCTATCCGGCATAGTGACGCGTATCCATAGAATAAAACAGCCAACAAAACCGCTGGAGAATTATAGAGATATAGACTCGTTTAAAATCTATGTATCTGATGTGGGGCTTCTTTGCGCGAAAAAGAATATAGTCGCGGAGGATGTTCTGTATCAGTCAGGCGACTTGGCTGATTTCAAAGGCGGCATGGTTGAGAATTATGTCTGCGGCCAGTTGATTGCAAGCGGCTATTTCTGTTACTACTGGATGAGCGAACGCAGTGCGGAGGTTGACTTCGTGATCCAACGTGACGGGGAGGCAATCCCCATTGAGGTCAAGTCTGCTGAAAATACAAAGGCGAAGAGCCTTGCGGTATATATAAGCTCGTACAAACCGGCATACGCGGTGAAGCTATCGACAAAAAACTTCGGATTCGCGGATGGAAAAAAGACTGTACCGCTTTATGCGGCATTTTGTCTGTAAACTACATTCCCAAAATGTTTAACGAGGGCGGGTCTACACTCAGCGATTGATACAGTTTATCCTATTTAAATGATTAAGTGTTAAAACACGTGAATAGTAACGGGCAGAAAAGGCAAGAGAGTGCAAGAGAGTGCAACTCCTGGGGACAACACGTTGGCATTGGAAAACGGTTATATATTTGTTATAATAATAACAGAGGATACAGATTATGGACGATATGACAATTGTGAATTCCATTAACGAAGAAGAAAAGCTGGAAGCAAAAAGGACGAACAAACAGTATAAAGACACGTTGTTTCGTACTCTTTTTCAGGATAAGAAAAGATTCATTGAATTATATAATGCCATTGCGCATGAAAACTATCCTGATAACACAGAGATCAAGCCATGCCCAACAAACCCTATAATGGCTATGTTTAATGATCTGGCCTTTTTAGTTGGGTCTAAGCTGATAGTTATGTGCGAACACCAGAGCACTATAAATCCGAATATGCCGGTTAGATTCCTGTTCTATATCTCTGATGTTCTGCGGTCTTACGTTATAAATAAAGATAATTTATACAGCAGGGCATTGTTGCAAATCCCCGTTCCCGAATTTTTTATTCTTTTCAATGGCAAAGATAAACCTAAAGCGCAAAAAATGATTCTCTCTGATGCTTTCTTGGTGAAAGACCGTGAATTCACGTTGGAGTTGACAGTCAAGGTTATTAATATCCGTTATGACAGCGGAGAGGATGCGATAAAGCATAGCGCCACTCTAAGCGGTTATTCGTTTTTAATTTCGGAAGTGGAAAAGAATATCAGTGGTGGGATAACACGAGATGAAGCTATTATGAAAGCCATGAATACATGCATCAAGCAGGGTATTCTTGTCGAGTTTTTAAAGGATAATTTTGAGGGGGTCATTGACATGTTGACTTTTGAATATGATCAGGAAGCCGCATACAGGGCTATGCGGCTGGATGGCTTACAGGAAGGCTTGGAAAAAGGGAAACAGGAAGGTAAACGGGACATTATAAATCAAATGATCGGCAAAGGGAAGTCTGTCGATGAAATATCTGATTTCATCGGTATCCCCAAAAATGAGCTCCAACAACTAATCAACTGACCATTATATCTCTGATAAAGCGTTATACCTCTTATAAAGCGTTATACTAAGGAGTGGAACTATGAAAAAGGTAAAACCGATAAAAACAAATCGCTTTGTTGTGAAAGAAGAACAGGGAGTCGCCGGAGCAGCAATGTACGTTATTGTTGACACACAAACTGGCGTGAACTACGTTGGCGCAGGCGCCGTAGCGGGACCATCAAGCATTACGCCGTTGTTGGATAAAAACGGGAATGTTGTTATCGACGCAATTGAACAGAGCAATCCGGAGCAATGAAATTCAGCGCATCCTTTAAACTAAGGCTCTGCCCCTCTTTACTCATGTTCTGTACCCTCTTTTCACAAGCTCTGTACACTCATTTCGTCGCCATCAATAACCGTCGGCGTATTGAATATTAAATATTGAATGAATATTAAATGATTATTGAATAATTATTAAATGTGCCGCTTCCAACGAACCCGATTATGACTATGTTTGCTGATTTGGATCACAACAAAAACCCCGTGAGCATTACATTGATTATGCTTAGCGTTTTTTCTGTATCGCTATCCCTATTTGCGTTTCAGGTTACTCTGGCTCGATTGTATTCGGCGATTCTATCATACCATTATGTTTTTATGACCACTTCCGCCGCCACTTGCGGATTGGGGATCGGGAGTATTTGGGCGTATAAAGGCGAGGCGCGCTTAAGCAAGGTTATCGGCCAGCCCTCACGGATCGCGATGTATGTCAATAAATGGTCATTTATTCTGTCGTGTGGATTAATTGCCGTATTTGTCCTAATTTATCTCCAGCCATTTACTGACAACCCTGTTGCTTTCGCTTTGCTCGGCGCCATACCATTTGTAATTTCAGGCCGTCTGTATTCCATGTTATTCAAAGCATTGCCGCAGGCCAGCGGGAAGCTGTATTTTGCTGATTTGACAGGGGCGGGAGCGGGCGGCATTCTTGTTGTTTTCATTCTGAACAATGCGGGGATGCTTAAATCAGCAATAATTATTTGTCTGCTGCCATTGGTAATGACATTTATCCTGCCGGCGGCAAACAGGCGGCTCAAAGCCGCGCAATATGCGCTCCCAATCCTTCTAGTCGCGAGCTTTTTTATGCCTGCGCAGTCTGTCAAGGTTATTGAATCAGGTTTCTATGGTTTTTTTAGCAACACCGGTAAGGAGTTTGGCGTTTTCGGAAACGCCGGGTTGTCTCCCGAAATAGAATTTACCAGTTGGAACTCCTTTTCCCGCACTGATTTGATTAAAACCGACGTCATACCCAACACAAAGTTTCTGCTTATCGACGGCGGCGCCACCGCCCCTATGTACGAATTTGACGGGGATATCAGGAATCTTGAACAGTTTAAAACAGATAATGGATTTGTGCCTTTTGCCGTTGGCGGAAAGGATAATGTGCTGTTGATCGGCGTCGGGGGCGGTCTTGACGTGTTATATGCAATTGCCGCAGACAGCAAGAACATAACGGCAGTCGAAATAAACACTGCAAGTATCGAAGCTGTCAGGCTTTTTGGCGACTTTAACGGACATATATTTGACAGGCCTGAAGTTAAGGTCCATGGCGGGGATGGCAGAAGTTTTGTTCGATATACAAATGAGCGGTTTGATTTGATATTTATGTCTATCGCTGTGACGAATACGACACAGGGAGTTGGCTTTGCCCTCAGTGAAAACTACATCTACACGATTGAAGCGATGGAAGAATACTTGGAACACCTAAACGAAAATGGCTCAGTCGTGATTGTTGTCCATGATCAAAACGCAATAAACAAATTGACAGCAACCGCTGTCCAAGCCCTTGTCGGCAGGGGCGTTCCCCTTGAGGAAACGCCCGATTATATAGCGTCATACTTCAAACTCACGGGAACAGCGGATCAGCGCACAGTATTCGACCCTGTAATAGTGATCAAGAAAAGCCCGTTCAGCGCAGAAGAAAGCATGCTATTTGATAATGAGATTTCAGCCAGAGGCGCATACTCGGCATATTTGCCGCATCTGAATCAGCAAGGGCCATTGTTGCAGATAAAGACCGGCCAGCTTGCCTCACTGGAAGAACTGATTGGTGGCTTTGAAATGAATGCCCGGCCGGCGACGGACAACAATCCCTACTTCTTTAATTTCGACAGGAAAATCAATGCCACACTTTTGCAGATTCTGATTTTCAGCCTGGCGGGCAGTCTCTTGTTATTTGCGTTTTGCGCATGGAAGAAAAGCGGAGTTGCGCCTCCTACATACTTCGGGTTGTTAGGAATGGGGTTTATGATGATCGAAATCCCGCTTATTCAAAAATTTATTCTTTATTTAGGTCACCCAACGCCGGCATTTTCGTATATACTGGCTGCATTGCTGATCGGTTCCGGCATGGGCAGCTTTACCGCAGGAATGAGGGGTCGGTTACCGCGCTTCGGAGCGGCGGTCGGGGCAAAGACCAGAGCAGTGACTGAAGCAGCTGAGCTGTCGCAGCATTCCAGTGGGGCGACAGCTCAAACGGCAGAACCTCGCCCGCGCTACGGAGCAGCAGAACCACCCCCTGGATCCGGAGCAGCTGAGCTGTCGCAGCATTCCAGTGGGGCGACAGCTCAAACGGCAGAACCTCGCCCGCGCTCCGGAGCGGCAGCCGGAGCGGCGACAGGAACACCGGGTTCTCCCCCACGATTCACGCCGTACCTGCCTCCCATTTTTGCGGCAATTGTCAATCTTTTATTGCTTTTGTCAATGAGCTATATTTTTAGGCAAACACAGGGCTTAAGTTTTGCTTTTAAAGTTACAATCGCATCATTGATTGCGATAAGCGCGGGCTTTTTTATGGGAATGCCTTTTCCCAGAGGGCTTGCACAATTAGGCGATAGCGGCAGGAAAGACATCATCCCCCTAATGTGGGGGATAAACGGGACTATGTCTGTGGTCGGTTCCGCATTGTCCATCATCCTCTCGATGGCATTCGGATTCAGCGCCGCTATAGCCGCAGGTATAACAATCTATCTTGCAGTAGGAGTATTTAGAAGGATATAAGGCGCCACATCCGGACAAACGGAGCAAAGAGCAATCAAGTAAAAGATAACGGCAAAATGAAGGATACGTCTATGGCGTCCACGACTGTATTTCCACCACACTTGGTCACACTTGGTCGCACTTGACCGCACTTGACGACAGACACCAATACTGACACCCATACAACAACTATAAAGAAACGAGGTATAATGCAAAATGAACGGAAAAACAGATGCGCAGCAATTGCTCCGCAACCCTGACATCGAACCAAATAGCGAGGTTATCGCAGAGGGCTTAGGCGTAGCCTACACAGCCTACACGAAATTCATAAGAGAGTTAGAAGAACTCTATGGCATAACGCTCATGGACTGGAGATTCTATAATGATAGCAAAGCGTGGTTGTCGAAGGGCGAATATAAGTGGACGACACCGAGAGGGGCAAATAAAATAAAGCCCATTTTTTGGCTTTCTATATGGGATGGTTTTTTCAAGGTTTCATTTTACTTCTCAACAGGCGTTCAATATGAACTGCAAAACCTGCCCCTCAGCCAAGAAACGAAGGAAATAATAATAAACGCAAAATCAATGGGCAAGTCGCAGCGGTTTTTTCCAGTTGTTTTGGATATAACAAGCGACCAACAGCTTAACGATGTTTATGCAATAGCGCAGTATCGGAAAATGAAAGTGAAGTGATCGAAGTGATCGAAGTGATCGAAGTGATCGAAGTGATCGAAGTGACCGAAATGAACGAAGTGACCGAAGTGACCGAAGTGAGTGAATTGGATGAAGCTTTCGGTAACTTACAGTTCAAGAACGCTATTCAAATCGCCTTACGACTTCTATAAGTCGTGAAGCATCCAGACTTCAGATGGAGCTTGTGCTCCACCAGAATATGTTCCGCCTGAAGAGGCGGGAGTCTTAACTCAAAACCCCCACCTCTATAGGTGGGGGTGTATAAAAAACAAGAAGTTTCTCCTGAATCCTGAATACTGCATCCTGAATCATTGCGGTCGCAGACCGCTTTAGCGGAAATGGGGTATCACCGCTTTTGGAACCGGATCTATAGTGGACTTTCACAGCTAAATCATTGCCGCCTGTGCCGGGTTCACATGATATGGAACCACACGGCAGGTTTTACGCCGCGGGTTCCATTCAAAAAAGAAGAAGGATATTATGTTCAAACGGGAAACGTTGCATTGCTCATCCGTTTCCCGTTGAATCGTAATTACACAACGAGGCGACTCTGTCACTCTGTCACTCTGTTGCTCTGTCACTCTGTTGCTCTGTCACTCTGTCACTCTGTTGCTCTGTCACCTTAAAAGAGGTTTACCGTCGGTCGTCTTCCCCGCTTATATTTACAAATCTGCAAATCTACAAATCATATGAATCGCAGTAATTCGCAATGAGTTCGATCATGTCTGCCAGGTCGACCCTGCCGTTGCGGGCCACGTCACAGTCTTTGGCCGACGCGATGTCAAACATCACAACTTCCCAATCAGCCTCCAGGTCATTCGCGAGATAGTAGAACACCACGATAGCCAGATCGAGCTCGTCTATCCTGCCGTCATGGTTCAGATCGTACTTGGAATACACAGGCGCCTTTGGCACAATAGAAGTCACCGCTTCAGCCGTCATTATCGCGCTTGGCAGAGTACCGGAGGCGCCGTTCACATCGCCCGTGACCACGAAGCCGGTGAGCGTAACCGTTGTGTTACCGAGGAGATCACGCGCTATTCCGCTGATATTCAATGCATCCAACTGGTCATTGTTTTGAGTAAAGCCGGGGCAATACAATTTCACGGTCCCTTTCCATAGTTGGCTTCCCACGTACTCCCATGAGAGTGGCTCCAGTATCGAGAAGCCGTTCAGCGGGGTCGCGCCGGTAAGATCCAGATACCTGCTATCGGCTGTGAAACTCAGCGTGACAACGCCGACGCCTTTTGCATTGTTCAGTGAGACAATGTAGGAAGCGGGGGCATTAACTTCCACGGCCGCCTCGTCTGATCGGATTGAAGCCAGGACCGTATTGACGCCGACTGCGTACAAAGCCACGAGCCCGTTTGCCGTCACTTCGAAATCGTAGCTGCCTGAAAGCAGGTCGAATTTGGCACAGTCCACGCCATTGTGTTCTTCCATACCAAGATAGGTCACACCGGGGATCTGGTAGAAGTCATTCATATCTGATTCGTCAACAGGCAGATACAGCGTGGCGCTCGTGTTGGCGGGGCATGTGCAACTATACGTGGATAGTTTCCCCTCTGTAGCCGCCCAATTGCTTATTATCTTACCATAAAGCGAATCATAAGAGCCGTCTACCCATGTGACCCGGCCGCTTACATCGACTACAGGCTGTAGCGTGATCTCCTTGAAACCAGGTACGGCGGCTTGAATCCCGGACATGTACTCGTACATCCATTCGACAACAGCGCCGAAAGAATAGTGGTTAAAAGAATTCATTCCGTCACCGGCAAAACTGTTCTCTACTGTATAGGAATCCCAACGTTCCCAGATAGTGGTGGCGCCGTTTCTGATCTCGTAGAGCCAAGAAGGATTCTCGTCCTGCAAGAGGAGGGTGTAGGCCACATCGGAGGCGCCGATATCGGTCAGGACCGGGAGGATTCTGGATACGCCATTGAAGCCTACTGTCGTTGTGTTTTCTGCACAGTCTGGCGATATGGAGCGGCCTTCATTCTGAATTACCCTCAGGAGGTTGGCGATCATACCCTCTCGCTGCTCCTCAGTGTTGTACAGGCCCAGCCTCAACGCCCATAGCAAACCTGTCTGCGGATTGTCCACATTGGTCCATAATTGCATTGTACCAAATAATGTTTGAACACGTTCGTTAGATGGCATAAGCAGATTTCCTTCGCTGTCAATATATATGTCGACAAACGCCTCTTTCAGAAGCGGAAGGCGCGCCTCATATTTTGCCTTATCCGCAGGTCTTCCCAGTATCCCTGCCATTTCCGCCATTAGCTGCGTTGTATAATAATGGAAGATCCGATCCATACATTGCGTAGAGGTACGAGCAGCAGCCAAATGATCCCCCCATATGCTTCCGCTATAGTTATTGCCCGTGCCTGTCATTCCAACACGGCTCATAAAGGCTTCCATTTGTGCAAAATGCTTTTCGATTAATGTTGTATCCCCAGTCTGCTTATAAAGATCCCACGGGACAGTAATGCCTGCATCGATCCATCCTGAAGCTTCAAACGATGAGCCTCCGGACACAACCGGGGCAGTGGCGCCATAGCTGTTGCTATGCCTGGCTGCGCTGGCGTTCAGGATATCAACGTAGTTTTCCATAAAGGGGAATACATTGAAATTATAGACGCCTGTTTTCGCGAATACCTGTATGTCTCCAGTCCAAGCCATCCTTTCGTCGCGCTGCGGGCAGTCGGTTGGGACACTTAAGAAGTTGCCCATGTTGCTCCATGAAACATTGCTGATGATTTGGTTGACGTCAGCGCTCGATGTCTCAAGCCTGCCTGTACGTTCGCCTACAGAGGTGATCACCATACCTTTGATGTTACTGATGGTAACATTCTGGTCAGCGGTGATCTCCAGATATCGGAACCCATGAAATGTCCAAGCGGGCCGGTAGGTCTGGACAATGTCGTCGGATAGCGTGTACCGGTCGGTTGCTTTTGCGGTACGGAGGGCCGCCGTATACATTGAGTCCCGGGGCCCGTCGCTCCCTCCGTTTGCGGATGGATTAGTTCCGCCAGGGTTGCGGGGGTTATACATACCGTCGTTGAGCATTTCAGCATGGCGGAGGGTAACAACGGCGTCCTGCGGTCCGCTTACCGTGATCTCGGATACTCCAACCATATTCTGCCCCATATCAAATATGAGTTTCTCTCCCACTGCCAACGAAATGGGAGAGTTAACGTCAACGTCGTGTTTTACAACATGCCCTCTGTCGTATGGCGAGACAGGAGGTAACACCGTCTCACTGTCATTGTACGTAAAAGCGGACGCCGGATACTGCGTATATTCCGGGGCGATGCGCGCAACAGCCTGCGTACTGGGGCGCAAGGCGCCTATATATACGTCTTCATCGACATTGTCCCATGTCCCATCTTCATAGTTAAGCTCATTCCATCCGTCAATTGCCTTCGCGATGTTCGCGTCATAGTCCTCGCCGTCATAGAACTCGTTGGCGGTGTATGGCGTATTCACACTGGACTTCCAATCGCCGCCGTCTGAAGTATTGAAGACGTCAGGCGGGGTTCCATCATCATATGTAACAATGATTTTTGCAATCATGGCAAGAACCGCAACGTTGGCTGGCCCGATCACGCTCCTGAAATTGTTGCTTGTAGCAGAGTTACTCTCAGTATGCCTCCCTGCATACCAGCCTTTCCCCAGCATAACGCCAAAGGCAAAAGAACCGTTCGTCAGGTAATCGGTAATGTCGTAGGCTTGGTAATTTACATAGTCTCTGTAGTCAGTCAACCCCGGATTGAAGATATCTTCGATCTTTCTCCCCTCATAGTCAAGCAGGACTCTCTGACCATCGATATATGGGGTGTAAATGCCCAAAGCAGAAATGTACAGCTTGGCGCCGGCAACATTGGCTATATTGCCGCCGAGCGTCTGTTCGGTACGCACAAGAGCCGAGCGGCTAACCCTTATGTCCGTGCTGGTTGGCTGGTTAGGCGGTATGATCCAACTTGCGGTGGTAAAGTCGCAATCGGTCTCAAAATACGATTGCGCGCTGTACACAACATCATCCACACCGACTACGTCAACTGTCCAATTATAACGCGTTTCTTTGCTGAGGGCGGGACCCATATAAGTGATGGCGGTTGATTCACCGCTTATTTCTACGCCACTATCCCATATAGGCGCACTGGCTGTGTTTTGACCTTCATACACCTTGATCTGATAAGATTTCTGCGCCATACCAATTACGTCGGACTCCATATTCCATGAAAACCGTAAGGCGTTGCTTGTGTCTACGCACAGAGGCTCGACTTGGTAATTGGCCTTCAGGTTAACTATTGCCGCCGCGTCACTGGCAGCAGCTACGTCACTGGCAGCCGCAGCGTCATTGGCAGCCATAGCGTCTTTTGCTGCCGTAGCGTCACTGGCTGCC
>JGI24702J35022_10000856_pt1 | contig 18817 bp, 13 predicted proteins | sample TergutTh196P4_FD_35022 | JGI IMG/M metagenome (IMG submission 35022)
CCCTGCAATGCTATAATTACGAAGACGGCGGCCGGCGTGTGTATGATTTAGGGGGCGGAGTTAAACTGGAAATTCTCTACAACTATTATTATAACCATCGAAGTAGCCTTGAAAATAATTATTCTGTCTGTGTCAAAATTATTCAGGATGATAAACAGTATATTTTTACAGGTGATTTGGAAAAAGAAGCCGAAGATATGCTTGTTGATTATTATGATGTTAATTCAGGCGGACTGGGGCAATGTGTTCTTTATAAGGGCGGGCATCATGGTTCATCTACTTCCAGCAATGAAAAGCTGCTGGAAGCCATAAAACCGGAGTATATCTGTGTTTGTACCTGTGCCGGTTCTTCGGAGTACAGCCCAATTATCCAGAATCAGTTTCCAACACAGCAATTTATTGACAGGATTGCTCCCTATACGGACAAGGTTTATTTAACAACTCTGGTAACGGACTACGGCAACAGCATATATACATCCTTTAACGGTGATATCATTTTTTTTGTTTCCGATGGAATAGTTACTGTCATGGGCAGTAATAATGATCGTAAGCTAAAAGATACCGAATGGTTCAAGGTTAACAGAATTTTACCTGCTGCCTGGAAGTAGTGCAAAAACAAGAATCACTTCGGCTCCATTAATGTTTGAGCTATGGAGTTCTAGCTTCTCTTTTCTGAGATCCCATCTGGTAGTTTTTGCCAGATAGTCGAAGTATTCTCTTTCCTTTAGTTCTTCCGGTTCCATGAAAGCGAACATCATGGTGCTGGCTATGTTTCCTATGCTGAGGGTCTTCCTGCTGCCGGCGGTATACGGGGCAAAGAAGCGGTTGGGGACTCCCATGCCGCCTGCCTGGCCTTCATTTGGAGATTCTCCTTCCCTGAAACTTATGGTAAATGCACCGCCCATATTGCCGGTCTCGAGTTTCATCCTGTCTATGCTTATGGTTTTTCCTCCGGTCCTGACCTCGAAAAGCATCCATTCTTTTCCTGCCACATTCCTGAAATCTTCCCCGTTTTCCCGGGCGGCTGCTCCGTTGGCTTTAAGCGGGAATACTATTGCCGACATAATAATGACTGCGCATAATGCGGCTCCCCGGAGTCCGGGTTCATTTGCCTTGATGACGTTTTTCATTTTTTTCCTTGTGTTTAAATTTGTTTTTTGTCCGCCGCAATTTTACGGACTGCCCTAAAAATATTTTCATAGCCGGTACAGCGGCAGAGATGGCCCGATAACTGCACACGCAGCTCTTCGTCAGTATATTCCTTGCCCGAGTTTATGATCCCCTGGGCGCTCATTATAAAACCCGGNGTGCAGAAACCGCATTGTACCGCTCCTTCATCAATGAATGCCTGTTGAATTGCCTGAAGTTCGCCATCGCCGGAGACAAGTCCTTCGGTGGTTGTAATCTCCTTGCCGTCTGCCCAGACAGCAAGGTATATGCAGGAGTTAAAACACTCACCGTTGATTATTACGTTACAGGCGCCGCATTCACCGACTTCACAGCCCTTCTTTACGCTTGTAAGACCAAACTCATTTCTCAGCATATCAGTAAGGGATGCCCGTATATCCACCACGGTTTCGGTGTCCTGTCCGTTGATTCTGCAGCGGATGAGTTTTTTCTCTTTGCCTAAAGAATGATTCATGGGTTACCTCCCGCCCGCTTTATTGATTCACGCAGCGTACGGCGGGCAAGTTCTTCCGCCAGATGAAGGCGAAACTCCGCGCTGGCCCGCCAGCTTGTCCGGGGTTTAATGTCGCCGGTGGCGGCTATGGCTGCCGCGTTCACCGTTTCCTCACATACGGGTTTTCCTGAAACGGCGTACTCTGCGGACGGCGCTCTCAGAGGCACCGGTCCGGCTACACCATAGGCCAGGCGCATTGTTTCGATGGTTTTTTTATCGCTGGAAAGCCGTACATTCGCAGAACAGCCCAGGGTAGCAATGTCCAAGGCCTCGCGCATGGCGTATTTGATATAACAGCCAAAGCAGTTTTCATAGCTCTCTCTGCGTATGATTATGGCTGTAAGGATTTCGTCATGCGCAAGGGCTGTTTTCCCCGCTGATATATAGTGCTCCTTTATGGGAACCATGCGTTTCCCGCCCGGGCCCAGATACTCCATAACAGCGTCCCAGGCCAGCAGGGTTGATGCAGTGTCCGCGGATGTGACCCCGTTGCAGACGTTTCCACCGATAGTTGCTATATTGCGGAGCTGGGGGCCGCCGATGGTCCCGGCTGCCTCAGCCAGCACAGAGAAGAACTTTTTGACGAGGGGATCTTTTTCAATGTGGGACATGCTTGTCATGGCGCCGATGCGGAGATCCCCGTCTTCACCTGGGCTTATTCCCCGGAGTTCATCAAGCTTTTGAATGCTGATTAGGGTAGCTCCGGCAAGCTTCCCGGGGGAAGCAAACTTCCCGGGGGAAGTAAACTTCCCCTCGCGAATTTCAATTAACACATCACTCCCCCCGGCAATGATGTGCGCCTCCGGGTATTTGGCAAGGAGCTCAATTGCGTGGGCCGGACTTTCGGCTTCATATAAAGCTTCTATGTCGTACATGGTTCCTCCCTAAATTAGCCCCGCGGCTTTAAATTCCGTGAACAGAAGATGGGGTGTCAGGGGAATCTTGTTTATCCCCACACCGGTGGCATGGAATACCGCGTTCCGTATGGCGGCGGCGCCTGGAACAGTTGGAGGTTCTCCCAGACCTTTGGTTCCGTACGGACTTGTAGGTTCCCAGTTTTCAATAAACCTGACTTCCAGGCGCGGATGATCCAGAATAGTGGGGAGCTTATAGTCCAGCAGGTTTCCGTTAAGAAGCCTTCCGGTTTTTGGATCATAGAGTAACTGTTCGTAAATACCGAACCCTATGGCCATGCTCATGCCCCCGTGCGCCTGGCCTGCCGCAGTAATGGGATTTATTAGTTTGCCGCAGTCGTGGCAGTTCACAAGGTTAAGCAGCTTGATCTTTCCCAGAGGAATATCCACCTCTACTTCGGCAAAAGCGCAGCCAAGGCTTAGGGCGTTGGATTTAACCTGGGCTGTTGTTTCTGCCGCTAAATGCTGGGAGTGTTCAGTGGAGTAAAGTATTTCCGTTGCCAGTTCTCCAAGGCTTATAAGAATCTTGCCTTTTGTTTTTAGAATAATATTGCCTTCTGCAAGATCAAGGTTTTCTTTTGATTCCTCATTGGGAAGCATCCCCTTTTGGCGGCAGAAGTTAAGAGCCTGTGCCAGGATTTTTTCCTTCAGCATAAGTGCGGCTTTGTTTATTGATACGCCTCCAACGTATGTCTGCCTGGAACCGTAAGCCCCAAGACCGAAAGGTGTAATATCAGTATCCTGGGTGCTGATTATATGTACATTCTGCCAGGGAATACCCAGGGTTTCTGCGGCCATCTGGGTAAAGACCGTATCGGATCCCTGGCCGATTTCGGTTTCGCCAAGCTGCATCTGGATGCTGCCATCCTGATTCAGAACCATCCGGCATGACGAGACTTCAATGGAGATTGGCCATACCGCAGTATTGTACCACAGAAGGCTAATGCCCACACCGCGGCGGATGGGACCTGTCTGGTTTTTATAGAGTTCACGTTTTTCGTCCCACTTTATGCTTTCCTTCCCCATTTCCACACACTGGCGGAGGGAATCGAAATAATTTACATTACCGGTAAAATTGTCTTTGTAGCCGACCGGCATCATATTGAGATAACGCATTTCCAGCGGATCCATGTTGAGCTTCCGGGCAATGTCTTCAATGTGAGACTCTACGGCGAATACTGCCTGGGGAGTCCCATAACCCCGCATTGCCCCGGCAGCCGCAGTATTGGTATAAACCGTGTAAATATCCGTCTTCCGGGCGCCTTTTTCGTCATTGTAAAGCTGGCGGAATACATTTGTTCCTTTGGCGGCGATCCCGTGTCCGTGGGAACCGTAAGCGCCCTGATTGGAGAGAGCTTTATAGCTTCTGGCAACGATCCGTCCGTTGGGCCGCACCCAGCTTTTAAGCATTATTTTTTCGGCGTGTCTTACCCTGGTTCCGAAGAAAACCTCTTCCCGTGAGAATTCCAGTTTCACCGGTCTGCCCCCGGCAGCCTGGGTCATAAACGCATTATGCGGTTCGTAGAGCGCATCCTGTTTATTTCCGAACCCGCCGCCTATATAAGGTTTTATGATCCGCACCTTTCCCCATGGAATCCCCAAAGCCTGGGCTACAATGCGGCGCACTATATGCGGGATTTGGGTTGAAGCAACTACTACGATGCGGCCGTTTTCCATATAGGCAAAGGAAACAACACTTTCTATGTGGCAATGCTGTACTATCGGCGTCTCGTAGATACCCTCAATACAGATGAGCCCCTCTTCCTTAATGGCTTCTTCAAAATCACCGTCGTTTATGCTGGTGTGTTTAAGGATATTCCCGGGGCATTCTTCGTGAAGCAGGGACGCTCCGTCTTTCATGGCATCTTCGGGACTGAGTATCAGAGGGTATTCCTCATACTCAACCTTGATCGCTTTCAGTGCCCGGCTGGCACATATCTCGTCAATTGCTATTACTGCCGCAATATCATCCCCGTAAAAACGCACCCTTTTGTTCAACAGCCGGCGATCCATTGGATCCCAGTGAGCCGGATCCGTAGACCAGGGATGGCCCGCAGTGGGATAAGGAATATCCGGTACATCGAAACAGGTAATGATTTTTATGATTCCGGGTATTTTTTCGGCTTCTGAAATGTCAATATTCTTTACAAGCCCGTTTGCAATGGTTGAATGAAGAACTTTCCCCACAAGAGCGTCGCGCGGAGTCAGATCTTCTGTGTATTTTGCCCTGCCCGAAACCTTTTCCCAGGCATCTACCCTGGGTATACTTTTTCCTGTACTCATATTTAAAATATTATGTTTTTTTGCAAGAAAAGCAAGGTTTTTTTGAGACTGTCTCCCCGTATGGTTCCCGGGGGTATACCTGACTGACCTTTCTCTATTTTTGTTTACTTGCTATACTTTTTAGTATATTACTGTTGAGGTTTTTTCAAAACTTCAGTTTTGAAAAAGGCTCTGTTATCCTATTTATTATGAAAAAAGGCAAGGTAATGAAAAATCAAATGAAAAATCGCACTATATACTTTATTTCTTTTGCGGTTATGGTTTTTTTTGTTTTGATTTTTTCATGTGAAAAATCAGTGCCTTCGCAGGGAAAAAGCCCGCCATTGTTCGGCTCATACAGGGATATTCCCGGCGTAACAGACGATGAAATCAGGGCCATTGAAGCTCTTCGCAGTCAAAAAAGCACCTTTATTTATGGCATGAGGCCGGGCACCGAAGCTTTCCTGGAAGATGGCGAGATCAAGGGATTTGCTGCCATGCTATGTCAATGGCTCTCCGGCCTTTTTGACATGCCATTCCAGCCCGCGTTTTATGAAAGAGACCTCTTAATTGAGGGATTAAGGAGCGGTGAGATTGCCTTTACGGAGGATCTGGAAGCCGGTGAATACCCGGGAACCCTTCTTTTTGCCGGCCCTATGGCTGAACGAACCATAAAAGCAATAAGGGTCTCCGGCAGTGATTCCATTACCGCTATTGCAGTATCCCATAAGCCGCGTTTCGTATTCCTCATTGACGCTCCCATAGCCGATTATGTTTCATCCATTGCAAATTATGAATTTGATACTCTGTATGCCGGTGATTACAGTCAGGCTTTCAACCTGTTAAGAAGCGGAGAAGCAGACGCCTTCCTTGATGAACGCAGTGTGAAAGCGGATTATAATACCTTTGACGATATTGTTATCGAAAATTTTTTGCCGCTTATTCAAATACCTGTTTCGCTTTCTGCCGTAGATGTAATACTCGAACCTGTAATTTCTGTTATTCAAAAAGCAGTTGACAGCGGCGCCGGAAAACCTCTGGCAGATATGTATAGGGTTGGGCTTAAGGAATACGGGAAAAATAAATTTCTTGACATGCTCAGCGGAGAAGAAAAGGCTTATTTACAGAGCAATCCTGTTATACCGATTGCTGCTGAATTCTACAATTACCCCATAAGTTTTTATAATGCCTACGATAAACAATGGCAGGGCATTTACTTTGATGTACTGGATGAGGTTGAAGCCCTTAGCGGTCTTAGGTTTGTACTGGTTAATGACCATAAAACAGAGTGGCCTGTCTTGCTGAAGATGCTGGAATCCGGTGAAGTATCCATTGTCTCCGAGCTTATCCCCTCGGAAGAACGCCAAAACCGTTTCCTGTGGCCGGAAACTCCGTTGGCTGTAGATTATTACTCCTTTTTATCCAGGTCGGGAACTCCCAGTATCAGTATTGATGAAGTTCCGTACATGAAGATTGGGATACCTGTAGACACGGCCTATGCCGAGATGTTCCGGAACTGGTTTCCGGATCATGCCAATACTGTTGTTTATGGAAGTTCCGATGATTGCTTTGCCGCTCTTGACCGGGGCGAAGTTGATTTGGTAATGGCCAGTCAGCGCCGGCTTCTTGCCTTGACAAATTATAATGAGCTTCCGGGATACAAGGCAAATTTCCTGTTTGATCTTGCTGCCGAGTCCACCATCGGGTTCAATAAAAATGAAGTAATCCTTTGTTCCATTATAGACAAGGCGCTTCACCATGTTGATGTCAGGGGTATTTCCGGGCAATGGCTTCACAAGACCTATGATTATAAGGCAAAACTGGTTCGGGCACAGCTTCCCTGGTTTATCGGGGCAGGAGTTCTGCTTTTATGTGTATTGATTCTGGTAATTACACTTTTGTTAAGGAAACGCCGGGAAGGCATACGGCTTGCGAAACTGGTAGAGGAAAGAACCCGTGAGCTTGAGGTACAGAGTTCAACCCTTAAGGCAATGTTCGATTCCGTTCCCGATCTGATATTCTGCAAAGATTTAAATTCGTGCTATACCCGCTGCAATAAGAGCATGGAAGATCTTTTTGACATTAAGGAAGCTGATCTGATAGGGAAGAACGAGTCGGAAAGCCTGGGATTACCGGCTGAAGTTCTGGAAGAATCCCTTAATATGGATCAGAAGGTTTTAAGCGAATGCATGATGTTCATATATGAAGAGAATGTATTCCTTAAGGACGGGACAAAACTTCGCTTTGAAACTGTCAAAGTTCCCCTCCTGAAGAACGATACCGTGATCGGCCTGTTTGGGGTTTCGCGTAACATAACACAGCGAAAGGAAATGGAAGAAGCCGCACGGGAAGCTTCCCGCGCAAAGTCCGCTTTTTTGGCAAACATGAGCCACGAGATCCGTACTCCGATGAACGCCATAATAGGCATGACCAATATCGGGATATCAGCAGCAGATGCCGAAAGAAAAGATTATTGCCTTACACGGATAGAAGAAGCGTCGAAACATCTTTTGGGTGTGATTAACAATATTCTGGACATGTCAAAGATCGAAGCCAACAAGTTTGAGCTTTCCCTGTCGGAATTTAATTTTGAGAGAATGCTCCAGCGGGTTGTTAATGTTGTAAATTTCAGGGCTGAAGAAAAGCACCAATACCTGAAAGTTTATATTGATGGAACCATTCCGGAAACTTTTGTTGGTGATGATCAGAGGCTAGCGCAGGTGATTACGAACCTTGTCGGGAATGCCGTGAAATTTACACCGGACAGTGGTACGATTCGTATCGGAACTTACTTTCTGGGAGAGGAAAACGGCGTTTGCGCAATTAAGATAACGGTAACCGATTCAGGTATTGGCATAAGCGCCGAACAACAATCAAATCTTTTTAGATCCTTTCAGCAGGCAGAATCCAATACGGCGCATAAATACGGCGGTACAGGGCTTGGCCTTGCCATCTCCAAAAATATAGTAGAAATGATGGGCGGGAAAATATGGGTGGAATCCGAGCTGGGGAAAGGCTCTACATTTGCATTTACCATAAAAATGAAGCGGGGCAGGGACAAGGATCAGTCTTTGTCGGCCCGCGGGGTCAATTGGTCAAATGTCAGAATACTCGCAGTAGATGATGATCAGGATACTCTGGCTTTTTTTGAAAAAATTGTACGCGGCTTTGGGGCTTTATGTGATACTGCCCTGAGTGGCGAGGATGCGCTTGAGCTTATCGGGCGTAACGGAAACTACGACATCCTTTTTATCGACTGGAAATTGCCTGGTATGGATGGTGTAAAACTCGCGGAAACAATTAAGGGTAGAACCGCAGAACCGGAACAGATCCATATTATCATGTTCTCGGCAGCTGCATGGAGCTCGATAGAGGAAGTGGCCAAAACAGCCGGTGTGGAAAAATTTCTGTCAAAACCATTGTTTCCTTCCGGCATTATGGATTGCATAAATTTTTTCCTGGGTACCGAACCTCTGCAGCCTGATGAAACCCCGCCGGAACCTGCAGTACTTTTTCCCGGTTATAGGATTCTGCTTGCAGAAGATGTGGAAATTAACCGGGAGATTGTAATGGCACTGCTTGAGCCGACCCAAATAAAAATTGATTGTGCGGAAAACGGCGCCGCAGCTGTCCGTATGTTTAAAGCGGCGCCCGAAAAATACAGTATGATCTTTATGGATGTGCAAATGCCGGAAATGGATGGATATGATGCTACAAGGAATATCAGGGCCATGGGCATTCCAAGAGCCAAAACCATTCCGATAATTGCCATGACTGCAAATGTTTTTGCAGAAGATATCAAGAACTGTCTTGAAGCCGGTATGGACAGCCATGTAGGCAAGCCTTTGGATTTTAATGAAGTCCTGGAAAAGCTGAGAACATATTTGCCTCATTAAAATGTAATGCATTGCCTCGTAAAAAACGGCCCATAACCGCAGTCATAACTCCATTAGTTTATCTTCCTTAACACTCCCCGCAATTATCCGGAAAAAATCATCTTTATAATCAGTCTGTAAAGTATCCGCCAGCTCACGTGCATATGTCAGGGATACTTCATCTTCCACCTGATTGAAAAAGAGGATTTTCCTCCCCCGGGCTTTGACAAACAAACCGGACATAAAGGACTTGTCCGGTTCATCCGTCATTGGAAAAGAAACCATTCTGCCTGTGATAAGTTTTTTTATGTGTTCAATTTTTAGGCTTTCTTTCGGCGCAGCACCGGAAAGAGCGAAAAAAATGGGCAACCCGTGGACAAAACTGTCTGATACAGGTTCCCCCAGGTTCCCGAGGGGTAGAATCCCGATGGTGAAATCCGTGAAGGGAGGGACCACTGGTTCATCATCTTTCCATGCCTTTAGGGGAAGCCCCCTCGAGCCGTCACCCTCAATTAAAACAAGATCGTAACTGTGGATTATTTTTTCCAGATGATCCGGGAGGAGGGATTCCAGTTTGCCGGTTTTATTATTGAAGATTCCCGCCAGAGTTATGCCAGGATCGGGATGGAGGAAGCTGCGGCAAATTTCATCATCATCCTGTCCTCCGTAATAGAAGTCATAGAGATCTGTTTCCGGAAGCGGAACAAACATTTTTGTTGTGGGGGTAACAAGAACACGCCGGCGGGCTGCTTTCGCAATGCCGGGCGGCCTGACCAGAGAAGCAGCCAGATGCCATATAAGGGAAGTCTTGCCGCCTGAACCTATGACAGTTACGACATTTTTTTCTATGCCGTTTTTATTATTCTTTTCGCCGCCGAAAAGCAGGTCTTCAAACCAGGCGCTTAAGGAGTTTAGGTTTTGATTTTTCATTGGAACAGCCTATGGCATCATGAGAATATTACGGCTTTTTCTTTTCTGCCTATAACCTTTCCTATTATGGACGCGGCGGGATTGTCCCGTTTTATGGCCTCGCAGAGCTCTTCTGCCGCTTCTCCGGAAACCGCGATTAAAAGCCCGCCTGAAGTCTGGGGATCAAAGACGATTTCACTGAAAGTGCCCTTAAGGGAGGAGGCGTCGGCTTTTCCCTCCATAAATTTTCTGTTGCGCCGGCCTCCGGAAGTAATGTAACCGGCTTCCGCATAACTCATGGCTCCTTCAAGAACAGGCAGGGAAGAACTGTCGATTAGAAGAGTGTATTTTTCTCCGGCCATTTCCGATGCGTGCACTGCCAGGCCAAAGCCGGTGATATCGGTACAGGCGTGTACCGGCATCATTCCGCTTTTCAAAACGCCGGCGCGGGTGTTTGGTCCGGCCAGAGCAATGGCTGACATTTTTTCTGCCGCATAACGGTTAAGCCGCTGCATGGAATCCGTAGCCGCCTTTACCGCTTCGGGAGATGATTCGCCGTCCCTGAAAGCTGACATAATAATGCCTGTACCAAGAGCTTTGGTAAGTATTAATACATCTCCTTCCTGGCAGGAATCGTTCTTTAGTATCCTTTTTGGATTTATTATGCCTGTTACCGCAAGGCCGTACTTGGGCTCGTGATCGTAAATTGAATGGCCTCCCGCTATAACCGTATCCGCTTCCAGAGCTTTTGCTGTCCCGCCTGCAAGCATCTGGCCAAGAATTTTTTTATCAAATTTTTCAGGGAAACAGACCAGGTTCAGGGCGAAGACAGGCTGACCTCCCATGGCATATACATCACTAAGGGCATTGGCGGCAGCTATGTTCCCGAAAAGGAAGGGATCATCCACCATTGGAGAGAAAAAGTCCACGGTGGAAACAAGAGCCCTTTCCTCATCAAGCTGGTACACAGCCGCATCATCCCTTCCGGCAAAGCCGACAAGCAACCGGGGATCACTTTTTACATTGAGTTTTGAAAGGATCTCTGTCAATTCTCCGGGGCCGAGTTTTGAACCGCAGCCTCCGGATGTACACGAAGATAAAAAATCTTTCATTTTAATTTCCCCCTTTCAGGGTATTGGAACTTCCGGAAACCGGAGCTTTTGGATATTCTCCAGCTATATTTCCGGTATTTTTGATAACCATCCTTTCTTCCTTTTTGAAATCCTTTTTCCTTTTACAAGGTATTCTACAGGTACACCAAGCGCATCGGCAATATCACAAGCAGTATCAGCATCGGGAGATAAACCGTAACACATCCAGAATTTCATTGTGCTATATTTTAATTTTATGCGGGCTGCGAATTCCCTCTGGGTAATTTTTTGCGCCCGGATTATAAATTTAACTCTTTCCCAAAAGGGAATCTTAAGCGGTCTCCTCATATATATAATATATGAAAATTTGGTTAAAAGTCAAATATCACATGTATGGGATAGTGGAAAAAGCCGGAATAATAATTTTCCACTATCCCATACTTTCAAATATGCATTTATACAGATAGTATGGAGTATGAGCGATCATTACGGAGGAGAAAGATCCGGAAATACTGCTGCAATACTTCTGGCATCCGGATTTTCAAAACGTTTTGGCGGGCAAAATAAACTCCTTGCTGTATTCCGCAGAAAGCCCCTGGCCCGATATGCCCTGGAACTTGCAGCATCCATTAATTTTTGGAGAGGTATATTTTTTATTATAGCTTCGGATGAGGTGGCTGCCCTGGCTGCGGATCTGCCATGTGTAAAGGTTATAAAAAACTCTTCTCCGCAAAAAGGTCTCCGCGAGAGTATATGCCTTGGCATAGAGGCGGCATTTGACGCAGAGTATTATATGTTTTTCCCCTGTGATATGCCCTTCCTGGATGCCGGTACTGTTCAGTCAATTTTGAATGAACGCAGGCCGGGCTGCATAGTTGAACCGCATTACCGCGGCGTGCCGGGGAATCCGTGCCTCTTTTCCGCGGTTTTCAGGGAGAAACTGCTTTCTCTTAAGGAAGACGAAACACCCCGGCTTTTAAAATTACGCCATCCTGAAGTTTTGAGGAAAGTGGAAGTAACCAATCCCCTGGTTCTGGAGGACATAGACGATGAAGAAACTTTTGAAAGATGGTCATTGACCTAACGATTGGAACTAAAATCACTAAGTATACACAAACCACAGCTGCGTAAAATATGGGATTATCAGGCAAAACATTGCCGTAATATAGAGAGAAGCGAAGATCTTTATGCTTGATGATGAACCATTATTGGTGTATTATTGGTTCTGGATATATGGAAGTAAAACAATGATTAATGCTGAAATACTTGATATTAAAGACAGTATACTGGAAACAGTGGGCGATAATTGTGAAAAAATAATACTCTTTGGTTCCTATGCTTATGGAACACCCAAAGAAGAAAGTGATTATGATATCTTTATTATTCTGAAAGACGGTACTGAAAAACCTATATTGGCATTGCAAAATATATACGGAAGATTGGCACAGAATCCGAATTATAAACCAGTAGATATAATGGCAAATTATAAAAGCCGCTATGAGGAAAGAAGTAAATTACCTGCCATTGAGCGTACCATTGCACAAAAGGGTGTAGTTCTTTATGACCGCTCTTGATCTGGCCAAGGACTGGCTGTGCTATGCAAAAAGCGACCTAAAGACCGCCATGCACATGTTTTATGATGTAAACCCAAACGAAATCGAGATATCTTGTTATCACTCACATCAATGTACTGAAAAATCGTTAAAAGCCTGCTTAATTGCTAAAGACATAGAACCGCCCCGAACTCACGATCTTGTGGAACTGAACCATCTTTGTATAACTCAAGATTCGGTTTTTTCTTCCTTGCAACAGTATTGCGCATACCTGAATCCCTATGGTGTGCATGTCCGTTACCCCAACGAATTAGGTGTGGATGATACAATAACAAAACAGGCAATTGAGAATGCCGAGGAAATTTTTAATTTTTGTGAAAGTTTTATAAAATCTCTGTAAATGCATCACATTCGTTTTCGAATGCAATAGCCACTTGGCTAAAAAATATGATGATACTAAATCCAAGGTTGCTTTTTCAAAAACTTAAGTTTTGAAAAAGCCTCACCTGAATAAATATATCGGTTGATATTTACCGCAATTGGAAGGTTTAAATTGGCGGCATTTACAGTGAACGGAAAACCGGTTCAGGACCGGGATGATAAAAAACTTCTGGATTTTTTACGCGTGGATCTCCGTCTTACAGCAGCAAAAAACGGCTGCGGTTCCGGCGTCTGCGGGGCTTGCATGGTGCTAGTGGACGGCAAGCCGGTATGTTCCTGCGTTACACCGCTCGGCAAGGTTGATGGGAAAAAAGTCATTACCGTAGAAGGCTTATCGGAACGGGAAAAGGAGGTATACTCCTTCGCCTTTGCCGAAGCCGGAGCGGTTCAATGCGGTTTCTGTATTCCCGGGATGGTCCTGAGCGCCAAAGCTCTGCTTGATGCTGACAATGATCCCAATGAAGAGTCAATCCGCAGGGCGATACGTCCCAATATATGCCGCTGTACCGGCTATAAAAAAATTGTGAGGGCGATTCAAATCGCCGCCCGGCTCTTTTGTGAAAACGCTCCGGCGCCTGCCCTGCGTCTTGGCGGGCTTTTGGGAGAAAACATGCACCGCCTTGACGCTCCCGCAAAGACACTGGGCGCCGCAAAATACGTTGACGACATTGATTTTCCGGAGATGCTCCATGCTTCTGCCATACGTTCCGCCTATCCCCGGGCCAGAGTAATTAAAATTGACGGAACAGCCGCCCTGTCCCATCCCGGCTGCGCTGCCGTATTTACAGCCAGGGATGTCCCGGGAAATATCAAAATCGGACATCTGGCCCATATATCAGATTATGATGTGATGATAGGCGAGGGTGGAATTACCCGCTTCATAGGCGACGCAGTTGCGCTTGTAGTTTCCCGCCGCAGGGAAGACCTGGATGAAATTAAGGCCCTCGTTCATATTGAATATGAAGTTCTCGAACCTCTTGTCAGTCCTGCCGCGGCAATGGCGGACGGCGCGCCGCTTATTCACAATAAAGAAAAAAATATTCTTTCCCATGAACACCTGGTGCGGGGTAACGCAGATGAAGTTCTCTCGAAATCAAAATTCGTTGTGACCCGCCACTATTCCCTGCCTTTTACAGAGCACGCTTTTATGGAATGCGAGTGTGCCATCGCCATGCCTGTAAACACCGCCGCCATGCCTGTAAACACCGCCGCCAATCCTGTAGGCACCGCCGCCAATCCTGTAGGCACCGCCGCCATTATAATGTCTGGAAGTACAGCAGCAGTTAAGGTGTCTTCACCGTCAAGGAATGAAATGGACGGCCTTCTTTTGTATTCGGCGGGACAGAGTGTCTATGATGAACAGCGTGAATGTTCCCGAATGCTGGGGATCCCTCCCGAAAAGATACGCGTTATGGGTCAGTTTTCAGGCGGTGGTTTTGGCGGCAAAGAGGACATGAGCGTTCAACATCACGCATGCCTGGCTGCCTGGCTTTTAAAAAAGCCGGTAAAGGTGCTCCTCTCCCGGGAGGAGAGCATAAGGGTACACCCAAAGCGGCATGCCATGGAAATTGACATGACTCTGGGCTGCAACGAAAACGGAAAACTCACCGCCATGAAGGCGGTTATTGTTTCCGATACAGGCGCCTATGCAAGTCTCGGTGGGCCGGTACTGCAGCGGGCCTGTACCCATGCAGCGGGGCCCTACAACTACCAGGTAATCGACATTGAGGGGAAGGCGGTTTATACCAACAATATTCCAGCCGGCGCATTCAGGGGCTTCGGCGTTCCGCAGAGTTGCTTTGCCGCCGAGAGTAACCTCAATCTGCTGGCTGAAATGGCTGGCATTAGTCCCTGGGAGATCCGTTACCGTAACGCTATTAAACCGGGACAGGTTTTGCCCAACGGGCAGATCGCCGGGAGCGATGTGGAACTTGAAGCTTGCCTTTTGGCACTAAAGGATATTTACGAAAAAGCTAAATCCGAAGGCAAGTATGCCGGAATTGCCTGCGCCTTTAAAAACGCCGGAATAGGCGTGGGCTTAAACGATATTGGCCGCTGTATTCTTTCTGTGGAGGGAGGGGTGATCCATATCAGAACCAGCGCGGCTTGCATAGGCCAGGGCCTTGCAACGCTGCTTACCCAGATTGTCCGCGAAACTCTTGACCCCCTGAGTGAGAACTTCCATCATTCGGGAAGCGGTATATCAATGAAGGGCTTCCTGCCGCGTGAGTGTTTTTTTGTTGAGCAACCCGACACAGAACGTACGCCTGATTCCGGAACCACGACAGCTTCGCGCCAGTCGCTCTTTACAGGAGAAGCTGCAAGGCAGGCGGCGCTGAAACTGAAGGATGCTCTTGAAAAGGCATTGCCGATGCGGAGAGAGGCTGTTGATAATAAAGACGGCAGGTTTGGCGGCGATAATTTTGAAGACTTGCTTGAGGTTCTTGAGGGAGAGGAGTTTTATGGTGAGTATTCGGGCGTGACAGACCCGATGGGCAGCGATAAACCGAATCCTGTAAGCCATGTGGCTTATAGTTACGCTGCCGCTGTGGCTATTCTCGACAGCGAGGGCAAAGTAGAAAAACTGGACGCCGCCTACGACATCGGAAAGGTGGTGAATCCCAAATCCGCTGAGGGCCAGGTTGAAGGGGGCCTTATCATGGGAATGGGTTATGCGCTAACCGAAGACTTTCCCATGGAGGGCGGATACCCCAGAGCCAAGTACGGAACATTGGGCCTTATCCGCTCTGATGCGGCGCCGCAAATGGAAGTTATTTTTGTCAAGCCCAAAGAACCTTCGCCCCTGGCCTTTGGCGTAAAAGGCGTTGGGGAACTCGCAACAATTCCGGTCACCCCGGCCATAGCAGGCGCCTATTACGCGAAGGATGGGAAACACAGAACAAAACTGCCAATGGAAGATACGTTTTATATCAAGGTAAAACAATAAAGAGAGGATAATATAATTCAAGGGATTTTGGCATTTCCGGAGGTATAATGGATCTCCATATTCGCTTTTTGAAAAAAAAACAGGAATAATAAAGGATACTCCCAAATATCAATTCCTGTTTGTTGTCAAAAAAATGTTTGGTTGTATATTGAATTTTAGAGGATTTTAAAAATCATGACGGAGGGACAAATGAAATACGATTTTACAACAAGAGTGAATCGTAAAGACGACGGTTCAATGAAATGGAATGATATGTACAAGAAGAATCCAAAAGTAGGTTCCGCTGTTGTACCGCTTTCCGTCGCGGACATGGAATTTCCAAATCCGCCTGAAATTATCCAGGGATTAAAGGCCTATTTGGACAAAACAGTCCTGGGTTATACCCATCCTACGTCCCGTTATTTTGGTGCGTTAATTGAATGGATGAAAACACGTCACAATTGGGATGTCAGGGAAGAAGAGGTTCTCCTTTCACCGGGGATTGTTCCCGCATTTTTCATGGCAATTAAAGCCCTTACAAAACCCGGAGACGGGATAATAATTCAGCCTCCGGTTTATTATCCGTTTTATATGGCCATCAACAGCAATAATCGTAAACTTATACCAAATCCCCTTGTCAGGGATGAAAAATACCTGACTTATCATATTGATTTCGATGATCTTGAAGCCAAGGCAAGGGATCCCAACAATAAAGTTTTGCTCTTCTGCAGTCCCCACAATCCTGTTGGCCGGGTCTGGAAGGAAGAAGAGCTGCGCAGAGTGTCGGATATATGTCTGCGGAATGATGTTATTATGCTTTCCGACGAGATCCATTTTGATATTCTGCTGCCGGGAGCAAAGCATACGGTTTACGCAACCCTTTCGGAAGAAGCCGCTCAAAATTGCATTGTTTTTACCGCTCCCAGTAAAACTTTTAATCTGGCCGGAATGCAGACATCCAACCTCGTTATTCCAAACAAGGATATTCTTGATAAAGTACGGACTGAATTTATGTCTAACAGCATTTTCATCCTGGGCAATATGGGCATTAAGGCATGTGAAATAGCATATTCACAATGCAGCCAATGGCTGGATGAATTTATCCTGTTCCTTGAAAAAAACTGTGATCTTGTAAGGAATTATTTTGCTGAGCATATTCCCCAGGTGAAAGTTTATAAAGTTGAAGGTACTTATCTGCAATGGCTTGATTTCCGTGCCTTTGGCATGGACGCAAAGGAACTGGAAAATTTCATGATCAATGAAGCGGAATGGTTTACCGACGAGGGGATCATGTTTGGGGAAGAAGGTTCAGGTTTTGAACGGATCAACCTGGCCTGTCCCTCAGCAGTATTGGAGGAAGCCCTGGAGAGGCTTGGGAAAGCCTTGGTTGCCCGTAAATTAATTTAGCATTCGCGGAATACGAAAACTTTTTGAACAAAAGTTTTTGGAAACTCGCAAACAATAAATCTAAGGTTGCTTTTTCATAACCGGAGTTTTGAAAAAGTCTCAATCCAAAGATCATTTTTAACCCGGCTTCTGCGGACCGTTGGTCCGGATAATATAGCTATGTAAAAAATATTTCAGGGGGAAGGATTAATGGAAACTGTTTCCACAAAGGATCTTAAACGGGTACTGGGATTTGGAGATTTGATGTCAGCATCAATCGGCCAAATAATCGGTGCCGGGATTATGAGCTTAATGGGTGTAGCCATTGCCATGACCGGCCGTTCTGCAATGCTCTCTTTTATTATCGCTGCGGTCCTGGTAATTGGTACCACTTTGCCTGCGGTTTTTATCTGCGGGACTCTCCGTTTGCGCGGGGGTGATTATACACAGGCGGCGCTGCTGGGGAATACTACATTCGGCGGGATAAGCATGTTCCTGAGTTTTTTCACGAATGTTTCTCTGGCTATGTATGCCCTTTCATTCGCGGACTATTTTCTGCGTTTTGTGCCCAATGTTCCAAGCAGGCTTGTAGCCGCTCTTGTGTTTACTCTCTTCTGGCTTCTCAATATGTTTGGCATTGATAAATTTGCCAAGATCCAGAATCTGATTGTCATTGTTATGTGTATTGCCCTTGCCATGTTCGCAGCATTCGGCGTTGGTAAAGTTCAGTCAGGTTTCTTTGGACAAGGATTTATGACCAATGGCTTCCTTGGCCTGCTCCAGGCGGCATCGCTACTTACCTTTGCTACAGGCGGCGCCATGATCATTATCAACCTGAGCGGTGAAGCAAAAAACCCCACAAGGGATATTCCTTTGGTTATGATTGTGTCAACGATAGTAGTTGCTGTTCTCTATGCATTCCTGGCTTTGGTAGCTGCCGGTGTGCTTCCGGTGGAACAGGTAGCGGGGAAACCCTTGACCCAGGTTGCGGAAACCATACTTCCCGCTCCTCTGTTCGTATTCTTTATAGTTGGCGGCGCCATGTTCGCCCTTATTTCCACCCTAAATTCACAATTCGCATCCTGTACCAAACCAATGCTTCAGGCAAGCATTGACGGCTGGCTTCCGAAAAAGGGATTTTCATATATTCATCCACGTTTCAAAACGCCCATGATATGGCTTACCATTTTCTATGTTTTGGGTCTTATTCCCATAATAACAGGCCTTAATATTGCGGAGGTAGCCAACATCACAGTTGTTATCCTGAATTTAATGAAGCTTGTTATCAATTTCCTCCTGATTCGCCTGCCCAAGGTTGTACCGGATGCATGGGAAGAATCAAGATTCAAAGTCAGCAATGGGATGTTGTATTTCATTGCCTTTATCTCGGTATTGTGCGGAGGTGTTACCATCGTCCTGATGATAAGCTCTTCCACACCGCTCATCATGGCGTTAAATTGCGGCATGCTTCTTGTTTCCATTATATACTGTGTCCTGAGGCAAAAGAGCGGAAAAGTACACATGGAGGTAAGCTACGAGGTTCAGTAAAAATTCCATGATTTGATTCGTGGCGAAGGGTACATACCCCAGAACTCGCTTCGCGAGGGAGCTTAAAAAGGGTATGTACCCCTAATTCGATACCTTTAAATAATTTTCCTTTCCAAAGAAGATACCCCTGCGGCTTGCCGCGGGGTTCTTCATTCAATGTTTGTCAGAGAAATACCAGTCTCTGCCCAAACAAGTTATCTCATAATTCTGCTTGCCTAAAGAAAACCAGAT
>JGI24702J35022_10000857_pt1 | contig 18805 bp, 11 predicted proteins | sample TergutTh196P4_FD_35022 | JGI IMG/M metagenome (IMG submission 35022)
CCCGCCTTGTCGTAACGGCTGGACACGGTGATCGGCTGTGCGCCGAGGCTTGTCTTCTCAGTCGTCGATAGCAAACGCCCGTGATTATCGTATGTAAGTACCGACTGCTTGCCAATGCTGTCCGTCTGGCTTGCGGGCTGCCCCAGTTTTGTATACTCATACGTGACGGTATACGCGCTTATTGTGCTGTCCCCCGGCAAAGCCATGCCCCGAAGTTTGTTCAAGCTGTTGTATGTATATGTGGCCGTGTTGCCGTTACCGTCAGTACTCGTCAGCATGTTTCCAAGCAGGTCGTATGTATTTGTCTGCGTTAAAACCCCGCCTACTTCAATAGTGAGAATATTGCCGTTGTTGTCATATGTGAACGATGTTGCGACGCCGTTGGCGTCCGTCGAGCTTGTGGCCCTTCCTGTCCCGTCGTAAGCCGTCAGGGAGGTATACGGCAGCCCGGCGATCTGGCTTTCGGGATCCTTCGTCTTTGTTACCCTATTTTGCATGTCGTATTCATAGAGTGTCCCGTAATTCCCCTGATACCCCAGCGCGTCTTGTGATTTTATTACGTTGCCGTTGTTATCGTAGGTATACGCGCTGCTTACGACAGTTTTCCACGCTCCTGTATCGTCCTTGTATATCTGCGTCTCGCGTAGCGGGCGGCTCATCAAGTCGTATGTGTACTCTGTGCGCGGCATATTTGATATCGTTAGCGAGCTATTGTAATTTTTTGGGCTTACCTCCGCTGTTTTTCTTCCAGCTCGGTCGTATGTGAAATAGAGCACCCCATTGTTTGCGTCGGTGATTTTTAGTAAAAACCCGCGTTGGTCGTAGGAATATGACGTTTGTTTCCCAAGTTCATTTGTAGACGCTAGAATATCGCCCGCCCAGTTGTAAGTCTGCGACGTCGTTATTGTTGTGGGTGCGTTGTTCTCGTCGGTGCCGGGCCTGCTGGTTGTGAGCAGCCTATCCATAAGGTCGTATGTATATGTGGTGGTAATGCCGTTCGGGTCGGTTTCCGTCAATGTGTTTCCGTTTTTGTCGTAAGTGAGCGAAGTCGTGAGCGCCAGGCTTGTGGTGTTGTCGGCGTACCCGTATATGTCCCTGTACTGCGTCTCGATGTTCAGCGTCGCGGGTTTGTCAATGTTGTTATACGTGTAATACTCCCTGTTATAGTTAGAAGTGTCGTAATACGAACGCTTTTCCGTCATATTTCCGTTGTTGTCATACATGTATGTAGTCTTCGCCCCACCGTTAGTCGTTTCTTGTGTTAACAGCCCGTCGGCGTTATATGTATAAGCCGAAGTGATCAGCGAGCCCGCTGGAATTACACCGTTTGGCGCCGTGCCTACAGCTTGCGATTTTGTAAGTACCCTGCCTGACTTGTCGTAAGTTATCGCGGAATAGCTAAACGCTCCGGTGCTTACTGGCGACCATTGCTTGATTTGGCGGTTTAACCCGTCATAGGCGTAGTAAGTGGTATTTCCGTTCGCGTCCGTTAAGCTTGCCAATGTCCCGTTTGCGTTATACTGGCTGCTTACATGTGTAACGTCAGGCTGGTCTACCCTGATTGCCCTCCCCGCGTAATCAAACGTCGTCTTTGTAACCGCCATGTTTCCGGCGTCAAAATACTGCGTCGCCGTCATCGTCGTATTGCCGTTTGCCAATATATCATAAGCGTACGACGTCAGTGTTACGGCTGTGGAGGGCGAGGTTTCCTTAAACGTAGCGGTTTCGAGCAGGTTCATCACGTTGTATGTATATCCATAAATTGCGCCGTTTGGCATGGTTTCGGTTGTTTTATTCCCATAAATGTCGTATGTATAACTGGACGTAAAGTTGAGCGGGTCGGTTACGCTTTTCAATGCGCCGTTGGTTTCATATACATATCTGTAACCATGGCCTGTTTGGGTATACGCCGTGCTGGCACTGTTTTGGATATTCTCGGCGCTAAAAGTGGCGGCTGTATCCGCTGTTGATAGATATTGCGTCGGCATTATCTTTTGCGTTATGTTGTTCCTGAAATCAAATACAAAACGCATCACGCCGCCGTCAGGATTCACGGTCTTGAGAAGATTTCCATTCTTATCGTAATAGTAACTTGTTGTATATCCTTTAGGCGATGTTACGGATTTGAGCCATCCGAGTTTGTTGTACTGATATGTTGTGGTCTGGAGCATCGGGTTTTTTTCTGTAGCGACATACCCGTACGCGTCATATGTATACGCAGTTACACCTAGTTCCGGGTCAGTGACAGTTTTAGCAGGCCATGTATCGTCTTACCTGTTTGAGTGAGAGCCTCGGCGCCGGTGTAGTAGTCATAGACGGTTAACGCAAAGTTTGATTGTACCGCCCCGGAGCTGTATATATCCGTTCCATTTAAGGGCCGGGCTGTTTTTGTGAGCTTGATCCCGTCATCATCGTCGTCGTATTCGTAGAATGTGTATTTGCCCAGTTCGTCTTTCTCCGATAAAAGGTTATTTTTGCTGTCATATGTATACTCCCGCATGGAGCCGTCATGGTTGACCTGCCTTATTATATTCCCTTTGGCGTCGCGCTCATAATATGTTGAATTTCCATTCCGATCCGTATATACGCTGACTTCTCCGTATCTGTTTATGCCTCCGTCCAGCTTGTACTGCGTCCTCGTCTCTTTCCCCTCCGCGTCACGCTCACGGATTGGGTAGACGTCCTTGTCGTACCATGTTATGTTGACGCGCCCGCTGCTGTCAGTAGTAGTCAGTTTGCCATCGCTGTCGTTATACGCATAGGTCCTCACGTTTCCGTACCTGTCGGTGACAGCGCCTGTCCTGGGGAGCCTTTCGCCGAGTTTTGGGAGGTATGTGACGCTTTCCATAACTGTGTTATTGTTGTCTTTGACTGTATTCAAAAACCCTGTAGCGTCGCCAGTCGTATGATATGTATAGTATGTGAAGTAACCGTTTGGGTCTTTGACGGAGCTGAGCCTGTTGTTTGCATCATACGCAAATGTTACAACTCGCCCTGTTGGGTCTGTTGGATCTGTTGGGCCTGTAATAGTGCTGATCCTGTTGTTCGTATAAGATATCGTGGTAGTTCTGCCTACTTGATCGGTGACAGCCGTTACCTGCCCTGTCGAATTTACTGTTATCGTGATTTGATTCCCGTTTTTATCTTTCATCCAGTTCATATACCCGTTGCTGTCAAACCCGTATGTGTACTGATCCTTCGTGGTCAACGTGTATGTACCGTCGGTGTTTTTTACTAGCGCGCTCCGTGAGTCAAGCGCAGTGAAACTGCCGTCGGAGTTTTTCTTGAACGCACAGCCGCTCCCGTTCGGGAGATACACGATCACGTCGTTTCCGGAACTTTCGACTTTACCTTGGAATCCAAACGTCCAGCCTGGGCTTATGAGGCTCGGCCTCGTATTGAGCGAGTTGTATGTCCTTGTGAACTCTATGTTGAAACCTTGAGAAGCGTAACTCAGGTCTGTGTATGTTCGAGAGAAGTTGCCCGTGAGGTTTATCCTGTCGTCGCCGAGATGCCGGTAGTCGTTGCTTATGTTGCTGAGCGCGGTGAATTCTACAAGATTGAATATTGCGCTGATATCTCCACCGCCAATTGCATAAATCCCCTTACTTGTTATAGCGGCGGCGAAATCGTATCTGACTTTATTGGGGCCTGCCCATGTCAACCACTCGTTGAGTACAGGGCTGTACTCGAATACCATACTGATTTCGTTTGTACCATCAAAACCGCCTATAACATATAGCGAGTCTGACGCGACGACGCCAGCGTAAGCCAAAGGCCATGGCAACGAAGCTTTGGACGTATCCCATGTATTGTTCGCGGGGTCGTATATTTGCAACAAATTTGTCACCGCGCCGTTGCTTAAAAAGCCGCCGACGACGTATATTTTGCCGTCGATAACCGCAGCACGCGCGCCGATCCTTGCCGCCGGCATATTGGTACCTGTAGACCATAAGTTTGTCGTGGGGTTATATATACGCACAGTATTCACGATGCCGCCGCTTGCGTTCTTGCCTCCGAAAATATATATCAGATTATTATATGAAGCGATTGCCATGTCTGTCGTCGCTACCGGTATCGGCTCTTTTGTCGCCCATGTGTTTGTCGCGGGGTCGTATTCCTCAACGAACGTAAGCGTGCCGGTTGTGTTTGAACCTCCAATGGCGTATAGCTTTCCATTCGCGGCGGCTAAACCTAAGCCTCCGCGGGCATTAGACATGCTCTTTAGTACATTCCAGGAATCATTGTTTTGATCATATTTTTCAAGAGTGGTGAAATACACGGCCGTACTAGTGTTTCCAACTGTTACCACCGATGCCCCGCCCGAAAGGTAAATGTCATCGTTTATAACGGCTGCGCCTGATCCATACTTGGATTCATTTATGAAATCTTTATATGTCCATGCTGTGGCTGGCGGCGTATATGTGACGAGCCCTGTACTATACCCTTGGCTGTTTTGTGTAAATATATACGCTTCATTGTTCAACTCAGAAACACTTTGTAAAAGCCCATAGTAATTAAACGCGTTATAGCGTTCCCACACATTCGCGTTTTGAAGGAAGCGAAAAAAAGTAGTAGCTGTAAAACTGATTCCACTATAGCTTAAAACATACAACGCGCCGTCCAGCACGACGGGCAAGTCCCCGGGATGCGGCCCGCTTGCCGTTAGCTGGCTCCAGTTGCCTGAGCTGTCGTATTTCAGGTAGGTTGCAGATGAGTTTGTAAAAATACATAACTCATTGTCAAGTACGCAACTGTAATGTTCTGTACGTGCCGAAGGCAAGTTATTTTGTATAATGATTGTGTTTGTTTGCGGGTCATAGACCTGGACTGTTGCCGTCGCTTGCCCGCTATTGTTTTTTCCTCCCGTTATGTATATCTTCCCATTAAATAAAACCGAGGAAAGATCATACCTGGCTGAGCTTATTGTGTTTTTAGTACTCCAGATATCGGTTTGCGGGTCATATTCATAGATGTCTTTGCTTACTGAAAACACTCCGTTAACGGTTGTCGCCGTCTGCCCGCCGATCATATATATCTTGCCGTACGCGGCGGTCAAGGAAAAATACCTGGCATAAACAGGCATTGTAGAGTTCATCGTTTTCCATGTGTCGTAGGCTGAATCATATTCATATACTTTATTTGAGTTCTGGCTAACCCCTCCAACGAGTTGGCTTCCGCCGATCATGTAAAGCTTCCCGTTTAGCGATACCGTTTTATAGTTTGTCAGGGCAACGGGAGGCGCCGCTTTTTCTTTCCAACCGAGGTCCATCATCTCCATTGTTGGTATTATTCCCGTGCTGTTTCTTCCGCCAACAATATATATTTTACCATCTAAAATGTCCGCTCCCAATCCAGACCTGGCAGTTATTAAATGATTTGGATATACAAGATTGAACCCAGATACAGCAGCAATAAAATTGGCAATGTTTGCAGAGTAGAGGTTTTGTGAAAATACAGCTACTCCGCCGATAACCACAACCCTATCACTGGCAGGCACCAATACAGCGTCATTGAAATAAAAGTTGGGGGAACTATTGGTAGCTGTAACGCCGGTCGATATATCATAAACATATTCGATTGCTGAACGAACACCGCCTGTAGTTATGCCACCCTTAATATATAGCTTGTCGTTCATATACAGCGCGACATGATTTGATATTGGGTTGCTTAGGTTCGCTTTCACGGTAATTATACCTGTCGCGATATTGTACTCATAGACCGTGTTTTGCGGGGAAGACGTGTATCCGCCTACGATGTATACATGGCTTGTGCCAGGTATCAACGTCGCGGTAAACGAGCGCCTGGCTGTCATGCCTGTCACGTTAAGGGTTGTCCATGTGTTCGTAACGGGGTCATAGCTCTCGAAGCTGTTGAGCGTCCCGGATGTCCCGATACCGCCCATAACATATATCTTTCCGTTATACGCGACAGCGCCGAAATAGCTGCGCGCCGTGTTCATGCCTTGCATTGTCGTCCATGTGTCAGTTTCCGGGTCATACCTTTCCACAAGATTGGTGTAGTTGGCGGACGCTGCCGTCTGGCCGCCAATGGCATATAATTTGCCGTTAAGCGCGACTGCCTGCAGGCCGTGACGCGCCGTCCCCATGGAAGCTCTGAGCGTCACATTGTTCTCCGCGCCATATAGCTCATAATCATCTTCTTCAGGCTCTTCGTTTGGGATGACCACCGGCAGCGGCTCATCATCGGGAGCGTCGATAACATTCGTATTTGGCCCAGCCGTCGTACTGGCAGCGTAACTGGTATTCAGCATTTTTCCATCTATGATTTTATCAGCCAGCCCTGTCACGGTATCAGCAGATTCGATCAAACGCTGTTTTACATCGGGAGCGTTATACGCGCTGTACCGAGCCAGCACGAGCGCCGCCGCGCTGCTGACGAATCCCGCCGACATAGATGTCCCTGATATGCTTTGATACCCGCCGTCAAGCCATAAGCTTTGTATATTCTCTCCCGGCGCCGTTATGTCGACCGTATTCATACCGAAGTTGGAGAATCTGGAAAGTTTGTATGAATCGTCTACAGATGCGACTGATATCACATTGTCAAGCTCAACTGAAAACGCTGCCGGATATACGGGGTAGTTGTCCATGTTGTATAGGTTGTTACCAGCCGCGCATACAAACAGGCAACCACTGTTTTCGATTGCTTCCTTCAATGCCAGATTTTCAAATCGGCTGCCCCAACTACAGTTGATTATCGCCGCGCCCATGCTCTCCGCGTATGCGATGGCGTTTAGGATGTCGCTCGTATACGCGTATCCGCCTTCAAATGTTTTTATCGGCAATATTATGGCGTTCGGGGCTTGCGCGGCTATTATACCTGCGATATGCGTGCCGTGCCATTGGTCAGTGTATGTATCGGCGTCATTTACGCTGTCATCATTATTGAAGAAATCCCACCCGCAGACGTCGTCGGCGTATCCGTTGCCGTCGTCGTCAGCGCCGTTATCCGGGATTTCGCCTTGATTTATGTATAGCTGCCCGGCTAGGCCGGGATGCGTGATATCAATGCCTGTGTCCAACAGCGCGACTATAACTGTGCCGCCTTTTGCTTTGGATGCCGCCGCGCCGTTAACGGCATAGGGCTGTCCCGACGTCGGGTTTGCCGACATCGACATCATGTAGTCCGGCTGTATGTATTCGACATTGCTGCCTATTTCCGCTGCTTCCATTACCTGCCTGAAATCAGATATATTTACAGGCTCATCGATTGCGACGACAGCGAACCTGCCGCCAGATTTCGTTTCAATCCTGTCAAACGATTCTACCCGCGCAGCGCCCGGGGCGTTTTGCGCGACGTTCGCGTTAAATATTGGCACGCTGCCGTTGTTCTTGTATTTGACAATATAGCGGTCAGCCGCATATGCTTCCGATTCCATCAACAGCTCGGTTTCGTACTCTGTTTTTATTGCCTCACCCGTTTCAAGGGCGTTAGTCCTTCTGCTTGGCGGCGCTGGGGCATCAAATATATCTTCATCTAGTGAGATATTACTATCCCCTTGAAGGTCGGCGTCAAGAATGCTTTGCCACGCTTTCTGTTCTTTATATGCGGCTATGGCTGTTTGCGCCACAGGCTGGAACGACACCGCGCCCATGAATAACATCACTAACAGCGGCCATGTTACTATTCTCTTTGTTTTCCCAAACATCTCGATTCCCCAATCTTTGTTTTTAATAAGCTGGTTGTGGAGCCCTGTTGTTGGTTCGCCGCTACCCCTGGTTTTTTTGTTGGCGAAATAAAGCATTTACCCTGTGGCGCTTATTGTCGTCGTGCCTGTCGCGATAGCTTTAAATTTCAGTACCGTTATGGCGCCCTTCCATGCCTTGCCCGGCGCGATCGGTTTGTCAAGTGCCAGCGTAAAGCTGCCTGGGGTTGCTGTTGTTACTGTAATATCTGTACCCGGTATTGTGCCAACGCTTGTGTAAACGCCATATACCTGTTCCGCTATGTTTAGTAACTGAAGTTTTGCTGTGTCATAGGTAACGGTAATGCCCGATCCGGAAAATGAGGAAATGTTATCGGCTGTTAGCGCTACAAGGTATTCGCTGTTCTGTGATACGCTCAATTCAATGTCAGTGTCCGCGCTTGTCAGCGTTAATGCTGCTGTGGTATAGAGGTTCTGAAATTCGGCTTTGATTGTTACGTCGCCCTTATACGCGGATGATGCGACAGTTACCAAGCCTGTTTCTGAATCAATACTCACTCCGGAGTATGGCGATACCAAACTGTATGTGATTGGCATGTTTGTGATCGCCCGGCTACGTTCGTCATAAACCGTCGCGGGGGTTATCTTTGTCGCCGTACCGGAATTGGGTATGGCTATTGTGTAATCAGGTTGTGAAAAAAGTATGTTTCTGGCAAAGAAACTCACTTCATCCGAGCCGGCGTATTGACTTGCAAAGCTCTCCCATTTTGCTAATATTACCATCAGATCTTCGTTATCGATAAGCGCATCCATGTTCAAATCGCAGTAGGCAGCATCCGCGTAATTTGGGTCGAGCGCGTTACATCCCCAATAGTACATAACCTGAAGGGGGTCTTCGTTATCGATCCGAAAGTCATCATTGCAGTCTCCTCCCCATAAGTTGAAAATTCCGTTGTCTTCTATGCCGGGAGGGGCTAGTTCTATGGTATCAGGGTCCGTATCCGCCACCGTCACATTCATTGTCCTCACCAGATATCCAGGCTTTTTTATAACCAGCACATAGCTCCCAAGCGGTACGTCGTCGATAGTGAATTCGCCAAACCATGCATTGTTGGCTACTGGAACCGGAGTGGCGGACATACCAGCCTCAACAGGTATCATAAATGCGCGCCGGAGTTCAACAACGATTTCATGCGCCTCCAGAAACCAACTGCCAAGCCCCCAATAATCCACCGCCATTGACGACACATACCCATGTATTGACTTAGTGTCAGTGCTATGTGGCCCCCGCTTGGAAAAAGACGGCGCTCTAACGCTGCTGCGTGTTTCTCCAATGTCCGGGAAGCTCATGTTTTTGTTGATTGGCGCGTCGTCTAACGAGTATTTTGGATCCACCCGCATAGGCGTTATCCCGTCGCCAATCGGCCCGTTATCATTGCTGCCCCATACCCATAGCGATCCGCCCGGTACATATGCCAGGCTTATGCCGTCCTTTGCCGCAATCGTAATTATTCCAACTGGTCCAACGACCTGTTTCGGAATGTTTCGGCTTTCACGTGTCCCGTCGCCTAATTGTCCGTCGGTGTTATCCCCCCAAGCCCAGACGCTCCCATCGTCTTTCAACGCCAGGCAATGGTCCCTACCCGCTGCGATCATTGTTATACCGCTAAGCCCGGCTATCTGAACCGGTTCCATGCTTTCGGAGCGCAGAGCGTCCCCGAGCTGGCTATGCTCATTGCTCACCATAGCCCATACAGTGCCATCTTCTTTTAGCATGATGGCATATTGCTCGCCGAAAGCTACCTCCGCCATGTCTTCATCCGGAGAGTATTGGTTTATAGCTGATGAAATATCGATATACTCGTCCGCGCTGTCCTCAGCAATGCTGTCCTCAATAGTGTTTCCATCTTCTTCGCTTCTACGAGAGGCTGCCTGAACACCTACTGAAAACAGTATAAATATGCCCAGAATTAAACCTATTATTCTTTTGGAGGGTTGTTTCATCATTGTTCTTTGTCTGTAGGATAAACAGTATTGCGCTTATCATACTTTTCCTTTCCTCGATTTTGAGATTTCTCTTTTCACATTCTTGTGATTAGCAATTCTTTCATAATATGTATATTATTTGCGCATTTTTTTCACCGTATTATGAATAAATTATATCCTATATACTTATTTGCATCAATAATCGTTTTATATTCATAAAACAGTATAATTACGTGTGATTTGGCTATGATTTACCACAGTTTTATAAACATTCCTTACAAAATCACAAGATAGGGGACCGTCCTCTTGTGTGACCAGCAACACCTGTAAACTTTAGCGCTTTAAAGTGGAATTGTGCCAAAATGTCACAATTCCACTTTAAAGCGCTAAACACTAAAGGCTACAGCGGGTTTTGGGTTATCGGCGCAGCCCGTTTTATAGCCTAAATTGCCCAATGTAGAATATATGTATATAGACTAATTACGGAACCACACAAACCGTATAAGCGAACAGCGAACAGTTATCCTCTAACTGTCCACCGCCCACCGATAATTGTTAACTGTTAATTGTTAATTGTTAATTGTTAACTGTTAATTGCCCTCCCCCTGCGGGAACATGCTATCCATGTCTGGGAAAAAACTCCAGGGGCCGCGCGAGTATCCCGAGTCGTCATCCGGGAATTGACCGCCATAGTATGGGTCATAGCTCTCCTGCTCAGCAGGCTTGTATTCATCCAAAATGACAGTTATCGACATTTCTGTGTTTCCGCGCAGAATCTTTAGCGCCAGCTTATCCCCTGGAGATAAAGCGTTGATCACGTCTTTGAGCTCCTCTACAGTCGATACTGCCACACCGTTTGCCGATAGGACCACATCGTCAGCCTTGATTCCAGCTTTTTCCGCCGCGCCTCCGCTATTGACCGATTCTATATAAACACTCGTGCGGTCGTTGTCTTCTTGTTCTGTCGCTACCATGACGCCCATTATCGCACGTCCCTTAACGTATCCGTTCTGGATAAGTTGGCTGACGATGCCGCTCGCTTTGCTTGACGGTATTGCGAACCCCAGGCCTTCTACATCCATACCGCTGGACTTCGCGCTGACAATACCTATGACCTGTCCTTTTAAATTAAGAAGTGGTCCGCCTGAATTGCCGCTGTTGACAGCAGCGTCAGTTTGAAGCATATTGCGCGGAGTGCCGTCAATATTTATTTCGCGGTCGAGCGCGCTAATATAACCAACTGTCATGGAGTTCGCAAATTCTCCAAGCGGGTTGCCAATTGCCGCCACTTGTTCGCCGACTTGCAACGCGTCGGAATCGCCCCATGTTAAATATGACAGGTTTTTCGCGTCAATTTTCAGCACAGCAAGGTCGCTTTCAGGATCGCGGCCTACCAACTCAGCCGGATAATCCTTCCCATCATGGAGCAGTACGGAGATGCTGCTGGCATTTTCAATAACGTGGTTGTTTGTGGCTATATAGCCATCCTCAGAAATAATGAAGCCCGAACCTGCGGCTGGGAGCGTTACTGTGCGACCAAAAGCGTTGCGTCCTGTCGTCTCGGTCGATATGGCTACTACTGCTGGGTTTGCGCCGGCAAACAATTCTGTCAACGAAAGCGTCTTACCGTTAGGGTTAACGCTGCCCAGCGGGTTAAGGCTATATTCGCTATCGCTTATATCGTTGATAACTCCGCTGTTGCCTACATCAATATCACTTATATCGTTTTTGTTGTTACTTTTTTCGGCATTGCCGCTGCTGCTGCTCCCAATACTGTCCGCGACGGGGCTGTACGCTTGAGTGGACTCGATGCCGACTGGCAATGTTGAATTATTGCGCCCTTCGGTTATTATCGCCCCGACATAACCGCTTCCAAGCATCAGCATCATACAAAGTATTACTGCGGCAGCCGCTCTCATCGCCGGTCGGCGCTTCTTCGCTCTCCTTTTGGGGATTTCAGTCAGCCCGACGGCAGATGTGTTGTAAAATCCCGCGTTATGGGTAAACTCCGTGTTAGCGGCTACAACCGCTTGCTGTCCAGTCGCGCCTACCTCTTTTTCATATGCGCTACGGTTTTCAAAAAACACTTGATCCTTTTCATTGTACATCATTGCTCATGTTCTCCTTTCACATCCGTTTACTTTTAACGGTGATTCTGCGAAGAGATTATCACGTATATTTGAAAATACAATGAATAATATTTGAAGTTTTACTGAACACACAAATTGTTTACAAATACGTTGACAACATAATAGAGGATTCTCAGCGACAAAAAATGTCCAAATAAATCGTTCCTCTATGCAATATTATTAGGTATTTTGACATTGATTTTTCTTTGCAAGGGGAGTAGAGTAATGCACGGCTTAAACGCCTCAATAATATAGGTCCTTGATTTTTACTGTCGCTAGAACTGTCGCTGATATCTATTGTTAACGATTTTACCAACAATAATCGGAAAGGACGCGGCGCTTTGCTTGGGTTCTTTATAGGCGCGGCTTCGGGCGTCATCCAGTTCTGGCTGCTCTCAAGATTTACTGGAGCCGTCACAAGCAGCCAGGTTCAGTTTAATAAAAGGTTTATTCTTCTCGCGGTATCCCAAATTCTTTTCCCAATGGTAATTCTAGCGTGTTGCGCGCTTTTGCTTCGCCAAAGCCTTCTATGGACAGGCGTCAGCATGGCCGCCTCGCTTATTATTTGCGCGATCGCACGGTTCTTATCCACTTTTTTACAGCATGGTAGGTGAGTCGCTTTGCTAAATTGGATATTGCTTTTCATCTCTGTTTTAATAATGGCGACCGGATACTTGTGGCGCCGTAAGATAGCCGTGAGTATAGCCGCCACCGCCCAAACGCCCGCGCCAACGTCCGCATCAGCACCCGCGCCAACGCAGACACCAGCACCAACAAAAAAGCAAAAACGCGTAAGGCTGCTCGCGACTGCCGTCACCCTTGTAGGCGCATATATATTCGTCACACGGCTTATCCACATAATATTCAACCCCAAAGACAGTCATACCTTTGAATTTTCAATGTGGCCCGAGCGCGTCGATGTTTTTGGAGTCAGCTTGAGCGTGACTATCATCTACACATGGTTCGCGATGGTAATCCTCGTATGTGTCGCGTTGCTATTGCGTTTTACCGTCTTGAGGCACTTCGAGGAACTGCCCGGTGGCGCGCAGAACATGCTTGAGACGATCGTCGAAACTGTCGGAAAGTACACAGGCGATTTGGCTCATGGGACTGGAGAATTTCTTTGTTCTTATATACTTACAATTATCGTGCTGATGATGGCAAGCGCGTTTCTGGAGCTTTTTAGGCTCCGCCCGCCGACAGCGGATATCACAATGACGTTTTCGCTCGCCTTTATGACGTTTATAATGATAAATGGCTATGGCATCAAGAAAAAGGGCGTGATTGGGAGATTACGGACGCTAGCTTCTCCAACGCCAGCTGTGTTTTTGTTCAGGCTCATTGCTGAACTGGCTATCCCCGTATCCATGGCGTGCCGCCTGTTCGGCAATATGCTCGGTGGGATGATCGTCGTAGATTTGCTCTACATGGCGCTCGGAAGCAACGCTGTTGGCATCCCCAGCGTAGCCGGCTTATATTTCAATGTCGCCCATCCAATGATGCAAACTTTCATATTTGTCACATTGACGCTGACCTTTATCAATGAAGCGATTGAGTAATAAAAAACATATCATGGGAGGTTTTTAAAATGATATTTATCGGAGTGCCTTTATGCCTGATATCATGTGTCGTGGCAGCAGCAGCAATGGGTTTTGCCACATCCAAAGCGGTCGATGCGGTCGCCCGGCAACCGGAAGCTTCAGGCAAGATCAACGCGATATTGCTGCTTGGCCTCGCTCTGACCGAATCGGCGGCAATTTACGGCTTTGTAGCCGCGCTTATCATGATGCTGACGCAAGGATAAGTTTCACTCGTGGCCACATAGAAACAAACTGCCGTTAGGGGGTATTTGTTATGGAATTTCATCCTTTGGATGTGATTATCAGCCTTATCAACATCACTGTTCTGGTTATATTGTTGCGTCTTATCCTCTGGAAACATATATACAATTTCCTATCCAAGCGTGAACAGCGCGTGCGTTCGGAGTTTGAAAGCATTGAAAAGCGACGCCTTGACGCAGACGCGCTTAGGGTCGAATATGAAGAAAAGCTTGAGAGCCTCGACGCGACTCAGCGGGATCAGATGCGCGAAAGCCAGATCAAAGCATCGGCGGAAGCGGAAGAAATTCTTAACGAAGCCCGCGACAAGGCAAAAACCATGATGGACGACGCTCGCGAGCGTATTGCCGAGGAAAAGGAGCGAGCTATTGTCGACGCCCGCAACGAGGTTGCTCAGCTCGCTACCGATATGGCTGCGCGCATACTCAAGCGCGAAGTTTCCTCTGAGGATAGTATAGTCGCTGTCAACGATTTTTTCTCCTAAACGAGGTACGTAATGGATAGACCAATTCTTATTGTCGCTTCAAAAATCAGCGACGGTTTGTATGCTTCGATCCGCGAAGGTTTCGAACGCAAGCTTGGCGTCATCCCAGATTTTGAAGTGATAGAAGACGAAAAAATCACCGGTGGTTTCATCGCAATTATCGATGGCAAGGTTTACGACGCAAGTTTCTCATCAAGGCTCAACGAACTTGGACGGCAGATGGCTGATATCAGCGGGCAGGAGCGCGCGACCGAATCCACGTTCTCAGCGGTCGGCGCCTTTCTGCGACAGAGAGAGGAATCCTCCGACGACAGCCCGCTCGTCTATGAGTACGGCGTCGTGCAAAGCTACAGTGACGACATCGTCCGGGTAGCCGGTCTGTCGGAATGCCATTATGGGGAACTTCTGACATTTGATGGCGGAGCGACGGGCATTGCTCTCGACCTCTACCTTGGCGGAGTTGGCGCGGCGCTTCTTGGAGGCGAGCTGCTAACGTCCGGTCTTGTCCACGCTTCTGGGCGTATTGCCGAGGTCTACGTGGGCGACGAACTGCTCGGTCGCGTGATCGACCCGTTGGGCAACCCGCTAGATGGCGCCGAGCTTAAATGTCGAAAGCGCCGCCCCATTGAGTCTCCAGCGCCTTCTATCATGCAGCGCTCCCCGGTTAATACTCCGCTTGAAACAGGCATACTGATCATCGATAGCATGATCCCGGTAGGGCGCGGTCAACGCGAGCTCATTATAGGGGACAGGCAGACAGGAAAAACTTCTATCGCACTGTCAGCTATAATGAATCAGCGCGGGAACGGCGTCGTATGCGTCTACTGCGCCATAGGCCAGAAGACGTCGACGGTATCCGGGCTTGTCCATACCCTTGAAAGTTCCGGCGCGTTGGAGCATACCGTGGTAGTCTCAGCGTTTAGCAGCGATACTGCCGCGATGCAGTATATCGCTCCATACGCCGCGTGCGCTATCGCGGAGGAGTTTATGTACAGCGGGCGGGACGTGCTAATAATCTACGATGATTTGTCCAAGCACGCAGTCGCGTACAGGACAATGTCGCTGCTCCTGCGCCGCCCATCCGGTCGCGAGGCATATCCCGGCGACGTGTTTTACCTACATAGCCGCTTACTTGAGCGCGCGGCAAAACTATCCCCGGAGTTTGGCGGAGGGTCTATGACCGCGCTCCCAATAATTGAGACTATGGCTGGCGATATCTCGGCATACATACCCACAAATGTGATATCGATCACAGATGGCCAGATCTACCTGGAAACCGAAATGTTCAACGCCGGGATGCGCCCTGCCGTTAATGTTGGGTTGTCTGTTTCGCGCGTTGGCCATGCGGCGCAGCACAGGGCGATGCGCGACGTGTCCGGGACACTGCGGCTCGATGTCGCGCAATATAAAGATATGGCTGTTTTCGCTCAGTTCGGCGCCGATATTGACACCACAACCTCCGCTTTGCTACGACGAGGCGAGCGTCTCATGCAACTGCTAGTGCAACCAGTCGCGCAAAACTATAGGCTTTCCGACCAGGTGTTCCTACTGTTGGCAGCTGAAAACAACCTATTCGAACGTTATAGCCAGCATGACGTCCGCGCCGCCGCAGCGCGGCTTCTCCAATTTCTGGAAACAAACGCCAGCGTTATTGTCAGGAGCGTCAACACTACAGGGAGACTGACAGAAAACGACAGGTTCGACCTTTTGGGCCTGTTTGGGCGTTTCTCGGATGAGGACGGAGGCGGCGATGCAACAACCTAATAAAATACGTCACCATATTAATGCCATTGAGCAAACAAGCAAGATAACCAGCGCGATGGAATTGATTTCCTCCAACAGGATGCGGCAGGTAATGAAGCATATCGAGCACAACCGCCGTTACTTTGCATATATCCGCCGAACTATGAAAGAACTGCTGATATCGTCCCAAAACGTTTCGCACCCGTTTTTTGCCGAAAGGCCGCGCAACCTTGTCACATATGTGGTAATCTCAGGCGATAAAGGCCTTTGCGGTTCCTATAACTCAACTGTTTTAAATTTCGCTATGGAACATATAAAGGCGACCCCGGGCGCGAGCCTTATAACACTCGGACACACTGCAGAAGCCTTTTTTCACTCGCGTGGCATGACCCCCGACATCAATTTTCTTGGCATCGTCCAAGACCCAACGCTAGCCAGGGCGCGAGAAGTCGCTGGAGAATTGACTGATCTTTACGAAAAACAACTTACAGACGAGATTCGCATTGTTTTCACCTCATTTTATGGTGAAATAAAAGGGCAACCTGTCGAGATTCGTCTGCTGCCAATAAAGCTATTTGACTACGAGGATATAATAGATGCTGAGGCTCTCAACGAGATCATCTATCATCCCTCGGCGCAGACCGTACTCGATATGATGGTCCCGCAGTATATTATAGGAGTTGTGTTCGGAGTCATGGTTCAGGCATATGCCAGCGAGCATTACGCGCGCATGACCGCGATGCATTCAGCGACGTCGAACGCGCGAGAAATGATAAGCGGCCTTCAGACTATGTACAACCTGGCGCGTCAAAGCGCCATTACAAACGAGATCGCTGAAATAACCAGCGGCGCGGAACTACTGAGAGGTGAGCAGTCGCATGACGGAGAATATCAACAGCAACAGCAACAGCAATAGCGGTAGCGGTAGCGGTACCAATAGCAGCGGTAGCGGTAATGATTGCGGCACGATCATTAAGATCAGCGGTCCTGTCATCGACATCAACTTCGAGCGTGGTGCCGGCGAGCCTAAGCTGCATGATTTGCTCGTCACCGCCAATGACCGCCACATGGAGGTTTCAGCGAATATCTCGCCTGGCGTTGTTCGCGCGATCGCGCTTGACGCTGCCGATGGGCTGTGCTGCGGTACGCAGGTCAGTTCCGTTGGACACGCCATACGCGTCCCTGTCGGAGTAGGAGTGCTCGGGCGCGTCATTGATGTGCTTGGACGCCCGATAGACAATGGACCGCCGATCGAAGACGCGCCTTTATGGGATATCCACCGACCGCCGCCGAAGTTTTCTGACCTTACCCCGGTTACAGAGTTTTTCGAAACTGGCATCAAAGTCATCGACCTGCTGACACCGTACTCAAAAGGCGGGAAGATCGGCCTGTTTGGCGGCGCAGGCGTCGGCAAGACAACGCTGATAATGGAGCTTATTTACAATATCGCGACTGTTCACGGCGGTTACTCGGTCTTCGCCGGCGTCGGGGAACGTATTCGCGAGGGGGCGGAACTAATCCGTGATATGAAGGCCTCCGGCTCCATAAAAAAAACGTCGCTCGTTTTCGGTCAGATGAACGAACCGCCCGGTTCCCGTATGAGGGCTGGGCTGGCAGGCCTCACGATGGCTGAGTACTTCCGCGACGTTATGAACCGCGATGTACTGTTGTTCGTGGATAATATTTACCGTTACGTGCAAGCGGGTAATGAGGTTTCAGCCCTACTTGGCAGGATGCCCTCGGCAGTCGGTTACCAGCCGACGCTCGCAGGCGAACTCGGGGCGTTCCAAGAACGCATCGTGTCGACAAAGAGCGGCTCAATCACATCTGTGCAGGCGATTTACGTACCGGCAGACGACTTGACCGACCCCGCGCCGGCTACTATCTTCTCACACCTTGACGCGACGACCGTCCTATCGCGCTCTATCGCCGAAATAGGTATATACCCCGCCGTTTCACCGCTTGAGTCAAGTTCGCGGATTCTCGATCAGAACATTATCGGAAAAGAGCACTATGACACAGCCCAGGGAACACTGGCTTGTCTCAACAGGTATAGGGAATTGCGCGATATCATCGCGATATTGGGTATGGACGAAATAAGCCTTGAGGACCGCAAAACTGTTTACCGCGCGCGCAGGATCCAGCAGTTCCTGTCCCAGCCGTTCTCCGTAGCGGAAACGTTTACTGGCATGAAAGGACGGTTTGTGCCGCTTAAGGACACGATCCGCTCATTTGCCGCGATCCTTGCCGGTGATGCCGATAATCTGCCTGAAGCGGCGTTCTTTATGGTCGGAGATATTGACGATGTTTACGAAAAGGCTAAAAACCTTTAACGCCGACTAAGCGGCGGCTTGAAGGGCAAGACTTAGTTAACATAAGGTGGTTTGCTGGTATATGGCAAAACTATTCAACTTAAAAATATTAACGCCTGAGCGCGAGTTTTTCGACGGCGACGTAGAAGCGGTGACAGCGAGCGCCCCTGACGGGAAGGTCACGGTTCTAGCCGACCACGCCGCGTTCATAATGCCTGTTAGCGTTGGCGTGATAAGTATAAAGAGGGATGGCGCCTGGGCGGACTCTATAAATTCCGAGGGATTTATGGAGGTTCACCACGAGGGTGTGCTGATATTCGTGCAGGCTTGCGAGCACCCGGACGAAATCGACGCGCGCAGAGCCGAGGAGGCCCGACGGCGCGCGGACGAGCGGTTGCGTCAGAAGCAAAGCATGAGTGAATACAGGCAGTCGAAGATTGCCCTTGCCCGCGCGATGGCGAGGTTGAGCGCGTCTCAAAGGCATAAACACTGAGGATAAAAAAGTAACTGCTGAGATACTTAAAGTATTTCAGCAGTTACTTTGTGTTGGCGAAGACCTATTTTCCCGGGCCGTCTCCAGCCAAGTATCGTCGGCACTGATGAGCTTAACTTCCGTGTTCGGAATGGGAACGGGTGGATCCTCA
>JGI24702J35022_10000858_pt1 | contig 18804 bp, 16 predicted proteins | sample TergutTh196P4_FD_35022 | JGI IMG/M metagenome (IMG submission 35022)
CCAGGCCTTCACCGAGTGCAGGTACTCGATCACGGCGAGGCCGTCGGCTGCGGATGACATCGGCTGACGGCCTGGCTCTGTGACGCAGGCAACGGCATCGGAAACCATGTTGGCAAAGTAACCGGTCGGGCCTTCGTCGAACACGCGGCTCGCTGTCCCTTCCGATAATTTCAGTGAACGGTATTTTTCCGCGTAGGGGCTTTCGGCGCTTTCCCACACTTCGAAGACGCCGTTGCCAATACGCATGGCGCCTTTCGCACACGAGAATTCAACTTCAAAAACCAAATAATCCCGCCCAGCACCTATTTCAATTACCACCGGGATTGGCGCGGGATTATAATAATCCCGCCCGGCACCGATTTCCATGAGCACGGGAATGTTCCAGGCTTCCCCTTCCAGCCAGGCCGTGCCGCTTGACGCGCTCAGCTTCGCGCCCCAGCGCCGCCGGTGTTTAAGGCTTGTGTCCGTAAGGAACATGATGACGTCTGCAAGATGCGTCCCGTCGTGCCAGAGAACATCCAACAGGCGTCTCTGCTTTCCCATATAAAGCACTGCCCTCACGCTGAGAATGGCACCTAATATTCCGCTTTTAATTATTTCCTTTGCCTTCAAATAATCTGCCGAATAACGCCGCTCGTGGTTGGTGATGATGGTAAGGCCGCTATGCGAGACCAGGTTCGCTATTTTCCGGGCCGCGCTGAGGGTGTCCGCGAGGGGCTTTTCGCAAACCACCACCGGTACGCGAAAGTCAGCGGCGAGGCGGCAGTAGCGGTAGTGGCTGTCCGGGTGGGTGGCGACGACGAGGAAGTGGGGGTTTTGGGCGCGGATCATTTCCGCCGCGTCCGCGTAGACAGGCACCCTCCAGCGCTCGGCGAAAAGAGCGCGCCGCCCTTCGTCCGTGTCGCAACCGGCGACAAGGAAGCAGTCCCGGTTCGCGGTAATTGCGCCCGCATGGGTGCAGGGCTTCTCCCGCTTGCCGTCTTCTTCCAGGAGGCTCGCGATTCTGCCCAGCCCGATGATGGCAGCGCGGCAAGGCGGCTTATTCATCGATTGTACCCTTGTTCCTTTTAATCGAGCAATTTCTTTTTTTCGATTAATTTTTTTTCATGGCGGCTGTTGAGGAGCGAGTAGACTACCGGGATGATAAAGAGGGTCATGAAGGTGCTGACCGTGAGGCCGCCTACAAAGGTTTTGGCGATGGGCTGGATTGTATCCGCGCCGGGGCCGGGGAAGAAGGCGATGGGGACCATAGCCAGGATGGTGGTAAGGCTTGTCATCAGAACCGGGCGCAGGCGGCTGCGTCCGCCTTCGATGCAGGCTTCGTAAACCGACATCCCCCGCGAGCGGAGGGTGTTCGTGTAATCCACGAGGACTATGCCGGCGTTTACGACCACCCCCACAAGCGCGACAATGCCTATTGCGGCGAACATCGTCATGGCCTGGTTGCTAACTTTGTAAATCCAGATGACCCCGATTGCAAGCTGGGGGATCGTAAAGAAAATGATGAAGGGATCCACGAAGGATTCAAACTGGCTTGCCATGACGCCGAAAACAAGGAATATCGCCGTGATAATGATCAGCGCAAAACGCCCGGTGTAGGTATTGATGTCGGCAGCTTCGCCAAGGTAGCGGATCGAAACGCCTTCCCGCACAACCAGGTTCTCCCTGATTGTAGCTTCTAGGCGGCGCTGCATTTCCGTAACGGCGATGTCCCCGGGAAGGCCGCCCGTTATGCGAATAACGCGTTCCTGCTTTTCCCGGCGTATTGACGACGGCGCCCTGCTTTCGATTATGCTGGCCACGTTGGAAAGCGAAATCCTGGAACCGTTGCGGCTCATCGCAAAAACCGCGTCCAGGTTCGGCATTCCCACCCTGTCCTCGTCGCGCAGCATTACACGCACGTCAAGGAGCCGATCCCCCCTGCTCATGGTGGTTGTGTCGCTGCCGTCCATGGCGGTACGTATCTCCGACGCTATCGACGACAGGGACACACCCAGGGCCGCAGCGCGGTCGCGGTCTATCTGAATGACGAGCTGTGGTGCGCCTTCGTCTATATTCACCGTCGGGTTTTCGATCTCCGGGAGGTAGCGGCCCATGATGGTAAGAATATCATCCGCTGTTGCCATGATGGAGTCGTAATCCCTGGACGAGATTGCAATATCAACCGGGGAACTTGAACCCATGGAACGGCCGGCCCGGTAAGTGACATTCGCTTCGGGTATGGCGTTGGTCAGGGGGGTCATCTTGCGTATAATGGAATCGGGGGTGTCTATCTGATCTATCGGGTTGGGCAGGGTAATCTGAATCGAGCCCTGGTTAGTCCCGCTCCTTCGCGCTGTTAGGATAATGTTGTTAATACCTTCAATCTCCTGCTTTACCATCTCTTCAATTTCAAACAAGGTTTTTTCCGTCACGTCGATTGCGGTTCCCTGAGGCATGGCAACGTTGATGTTCACGTTGTCATCGGTACGGCTTCGGAAATACATATTCATGCCGATGCTGTTGTACTGCAATAAGGTGAACGCCAAAAGAACCACCACCAGGGATACCATCAGAAGCCTGTGGGAAAGGCAGTAGCCAAGGGCTTTCTTGTAGCCTTCCTCCATGGAAACAATAAACTTTTCAATCCCGTTGTCGAAAAAACGAAGCGCGCGGTTTTTGAGCGGCTTTTGTTTTCTGGTGCTTAGCTTCAGGGTGGAACCGCAGAGGCTTGGCACAAGTGTAACTGCAACCGCCAGCGAGCAGATCAGGGTGATCACCACCGTGAAGATCAAATCGCTGAAGAGCTGGCCCATCGCCTGAAGGTCGTTCCTATAAATAATGAGGGGGATAAAAACGCAGAGGGTCGTGTTAGTTGATGCAAGGATTGCAGTTAACATTTCGCGGCTTCCAAGGATAGCGGCAATTTCCGATTTTGCCCCCCGCGAGCGGTACTTGTAAATGTTTTCAAGGATCACTATCGAAGCGTCCGCTGTCATCCCCATGCCCATGATCAGGCCCGTCATGGTCAGTAGGTTTACGGTAAAGCCGAAGATGCTCATGCACATAATTGTAAGAAGAAGTGAAATGGGAATCGCAAGGCCGATGATCAAAGTGCCCCGGATATTGCGCAGGAAAAAGAAAAGGACGAGCATCGCGAGGAACGCGCCCTGGATGCCGTTGGAATACACCTGGTTAAGCGTGGCGATGATCATGGACGTGTTGTCGGAAAGCACATCCAATGTGATGCCGCGCGGCAGTTCGGCGTTGATGCCCTCAAGGGCGGCCTTCACCCGGCTTGCCACCTGCACCTGGTTGCTGTCGGCTTCGCTTGTCACTTGCAGGTACACNCCGCTCTGCCCGTTCACGTAAACCCGCGCGGCGTTGTCGTTGTAGCCCAGGTTCACGTCGGCGATGTCCTCAAGCCTCACCACCTGCGAGCGGTTTTGCATCCCAGTTGAGGCTATGCTGACGGTCTTTACCACAAGCCGCTTAATCTGGTCCAGGTTGGTCAGTTCCTCCTGGGTCATGATCTGGTATTCCCTTGTGCCGCGCCTCAGGTTGCCACCGGACGAGACAACGTTCTGCCCACGCAGGGCAGTAGTTACATCGCTCAAGGTCAGGTTGAACGCGGCAAGTCGGTTGAGCGCCACCGCGACGTTCACCCGCTGTGTAGTTCCCCCGGTAACTTCCGCAGATGCAACCCCTTCAATGCGCTCAATACTTGCCTGGATTTCGTCTTCCGCAAAGAGCCTCAACTGGTCAGGCGGATAATTCCCCCGGACGATTAGGCGCATGATGGGCATAGCCGACATGTCAAAGCGCCTAACAATTGGGGCTTCAACCCCCGATGGCAGCGAATTGACAAGGCGGTTCACCGTTGTCTGGGTGTCAGTCACCGCTTTGTCCATATCCGTCCCGTAGGAAAACTCAAGGTTGATGTTGCTCGACTCAAACTGGGAATTTGAAGTCATGTTCACAAGCCGCCGTGATCTGGAAAGGGAGCGCTCGAGCCTCTCCGTTACATTTTTTTCAATGTCCGCCGGCCCAGCGCCGGGGAAGCGGGTATAGACCGATAGCACAGGCCTTGCGGTGGAAGGGTAAAGGTCTATCGTTAAATTAGGAACCATTGAGATGGCTATGCCCAGGGCTAAAGCGTAAACAACGATAATTGTTACAGGGTGTTTGACCGAATAGCCCGCAATGTTCAAGTTATTATCCTCATCAATTCAAATTCACTTCAATTCAGCGGGGCATCTATTCAACGACCCTGACAAGATCGCCGTCGGACAGAAAGTTCTGGCCGGCGCTGACAACGTTTTCGCCGGTTTCAATGCCGCTCAGCACTTCGATAAAGTCTTCGTTTTCAAGACCAAGAGTAATTTCCCGGCGTGACGCTATGTTGCGGTCATCTACGGTAAAGACGATCCAGGAGCCGTATGTGTTTATCACAGCGCCGCGCGGAATCACTGGCACATCGCGGCGCGTATTTGTAACAAGGCTTACGGTGGCAAACATTCCCGCCTTTATTCGCGGGTCCGCGCTGCCCGCGAAGTACAGCCTTATGCGCAGGGTGCGGCTTGCCGGGTCAAGCACGGGGCTCACCTCCGCGACTACGGCCCTGAAGGTTTCGCCGGGAAGTGCCTCCAGTGACACCTGTGCCTCAAGCCCGCGCTGTGCCGCGTTGCTGAAGCGCTCCGGCACAAACGTTTCCACCATCAGGCTTGAAAGATCGCCGACGGTTATGATCGCGGTCTGGGTATTAACCGTGTCGCCTGTGAGGACAGGCGTCGAAAGCACCGTGCCGCCGATGGTTGAAACGACAGGACTCTCCGAGTAGACCTGGCCCGGCCTTGAAGGGTCTACCATCGCAACAACCGTCCCGTTATTTACCCTGTCCCCCACCTGGAAATACGTCCTCGTGATTTTCCCCGCCACAACCGGAAAGATAGAAACCTGGTTCACCGCGAGAACGTCCCCGTTTATCACCACGCTGTTTTCAATCGTGCCCAGCACCACCGTCGTCGTGCGCACCGTCGTTGCGCTCCGCCCGCCCTGGCCTCCCTGGCCACCCGACTGCGCTCCGCCTTGTCCGCCTGACTGCGCCCCTGTTTGACCGCTGCCTTGGCCCTGAATGGCCGGCAGGGCTGCCCTTGAAGCCTGGGCGGAACGGTTCCGCTGTATGATGGTATAGGCCCCAAAACCCGCGATGGCGATTATCAGGATTATAATCAGCACCGTTATAATTGTGCTGGATGCTTTCTTTTTCAAGGTACACTCCATGAGGCTTCTGGTTTTGGGCCCAAGCTAACTTCAAGCTTTGTCAGGGCCCTCCACTCTACGTTCAGGGCGGCAGCGAGATCCAAGAGCAGCGTCTGATATGACAATTCCCCCTGGAGCAGCCTTTGCCTGGCATCGGTAAGATCGTTCCGCCTATCCTCAAGTTCCCGGAATTCTATCAAACCGTTCCTGAAGCCCAATTCAGTGGCTTCAACTGTGCGCTCGGCAATTCCCACACGCATCCTGGCAATCCCCAGGCTTTCCCAAGTATTTTCCAAATTCAATATCAGTGAACGGATCTGTGTTTTGGCGCTGGTTTCGGCGCTCTGCAAATCCAGGTAGGCTTTCTCTACCTCCGCATTTGCTGCCCTGATCGTCTGATCCTGCCGCGTACCTGGTATCCATGAATCAACCGGGATGTTCAATGTGATGCTGCCTGTAACACTGTCGGCAAAAGGCGCTCCAAGACCGCTGCCGGTTTCGGGCGTCCCCCGCCACTGGGTTGAAAGGCTTAAGGTAGGAAAGCGGGAAGCGAGCGCGGTTTGGGTTTTGCCCAGTTCAAGGCGCTCAATGGTTTGGCGCAGGCTTATCATGTCCGGTCTTTTGGGCAGGTATTCCAGGATGAGCTGTTCCGGATCGTAAAAGATTTGGACGATATCAACAGTGCCCATGAAATCAATATCGGCGACAGTTTCCATCCCAAGAAGGGCAAGAAATTCCCCGAGCGCATTCCGATAGGCCCCGTCTGCATAACTCAGATTGTACCTGGCGGTTTCGACGCTGAGCTGGGAATTGAGCCAGGTGAGTTCGTTCAGGAGGCCGTTCCGCCGGGCGATAGTGTCGCTTGCAAGCTTATTTTCCGCCAGTCGGAGGCTTTCTTCCATAAACAGCAGGTTTTGCTTCATGGTTATAAGGCTCAAAAAATTCTTAGTCACCTGGATTTCCAATTGCTTGCACGCTGTTTCGTATGAAAGCAGTTGCGCCCTGTAAGCCAGCTCAATGCGGTTCATCGACGATTTGATAGAGGGGTTAAGGGAAAGCGAAAGCCCCAGATTAAGGGCATAAGAGAGTGCGTCGCTGTTGTAACTGAACCCAGCCCCGGTAAAAAGCGGCGTGGAAGGGAGAAAGGTCAGGCCTGCGCTCATGCTTATGCTGGGGAATATTTCCGACCAAAGGCGGCGGGCAGAATACTCCGCCTGGGCGAGATCGACGGTATTTTTCTTTAAGCTAAAACTCTGATCGATGGCTCGCTGGACTGCCTCATCCAGCGTAAGGGTAATAGTTTCCGCCCCAGCCTGAGGTGCCAATAGCGGGAAAAAAATTAGCGCCAAAACCAAGATTCGGCTCACCCGAATCCTCCGAAGAAAAAAATCGTTCCCATACTGTTTTTATATTGAGAGGTATGTCTCATTACCATTATCGGGAGTTATGTTCCTTGAATAGATCATCCATATCTTAAAACACAGGATTAAGCGTGATAGTTACAGCCAAAACTCAGCCCAGGATTTCAGTTACTTTTTCCAGAATTTGGGCGGAAGTAAAGGGTTTGCCCAGAACCCCGACCGCGCCCTTGGCTAAAACCTCCTGGGCAGTCATCTTGTCTGTCTGGGAAGTGATCATTAAAATTCTCGCGTCTTTTTTTACCTTCAGCATTTCCGCGAGGCAGGTAACTCCGTCCATTTTTGGCATGGCGATGTCCAGGGTTACAAGGTCATGGAGCTTTTCTTTGAATAAGCGCAGTCCTTCCTCGCCGTCGCCTGCGGAATCAACGGTAAAGTTTTTTTCAGCCAGAGAGCGTTCAACGGCTTTTCTCATAATAAGGGAATCATCGACAATCAGCAATTTCATAATTTTGTCCTCCGGCCTCACGAGGCTGTAAAAATTCTACCACATGATTAATTCTTGTCAAGGTTTGATTTTCACTTTGTCGATTATCCTATATTATTGAATTCTGTAAGGTATTTTTGGTACCTTTCAGGCATTAGTTGGCGCTGGAGCCGCAGGTTTTTCCTGGCTTCGTTGTTAATTGAGCGGTGGTAGAGCTGCCACAGGCCCTCCCAGGAATCGTTTTCATTGTTTTCTGAAGCCGTAGCCTGTGGGCCGGACGATGCAGAGCGCAGGCCGGGGAATGCCGGGGTATCGGGTGACCAGGGGATGAGCCGCGAGGGACCGCCGCCTTCCCGGCAAAGGCAGAGCCTGCGCTTTTCGTCGATTATCGCCCAGGGGGTTTCCCCGAACCGCATGGTAAAGTGTTCTGCAAGCGCCGGAAGGATGTAGTGGTCCGGGGCGCAGCTTGCCGTGTAAACGCCGTCTGAGCCCTCCACAAAGCGAAGAAAACCTGTTATCCGGTGTATTTCGTGCCGCACCTTGCCGGCAGCCCTCAGCACCGCAAGCACATCCAGGTCGCCGCGATCGCCAGCGGCCCGCTCAGCGGCAACCCTTTCGCCCCCGCTTCTGGCACCTTTTCCGGCTTTTATGACCTTTGCCACAAAGCGCTCAATTTCCCCCTTAATTGGCAATTCGCTCATACTCGCGTAAAGCGCCGAGTAATAGGCTTCCACGGAAAGCTCAAAGAGTATGTCGGAAATTCCTGGAGGTATTTCTGCCTGTATCCCCGAAGAACCGCCTGGTTTGATTTTTTCAGTTTCCTCAAACAAGTTGAGCTGGCCCATTTTTATACTATACAAAAATGTAGTATTTCTTTCAAGGGGAGGAAAATCTCAATTTTTCGCAAACCCCTTTGCCCTCCTTAATAGTGATTTTTATTGGTAATTTACTTCAGCAAGCTTTACGCCAACTTGCGATTTACCGGTTCAGTTTAGCAAGGAACGCTTTCGTCCTTTCATGCTGTGGATTGTCAATCACTTCCGCAGCGCGGCCTTCCTCCACGATTAGCCCGCCGTCCATGAAAAGGAGGCGGTCGGCGACTTCGCGGGCAAAGGGGATTTCGTGGGTTACGATAAGCATGGTCATTTTTTCGGCGGCGAGGGCGCGGATTGCCTTGAGGATGTCGGCGGTGAGCTCTGGGTCGAGGGCGCTTGTAGGCTCGTCGAAGAGGAGCACCTGGGGGTCAAGGGCCATGGCACGTGCAATGGAAACCCGCTGCTGCTGGCCGCCGGACAATTCGCAGGGGTAGTTTTTTACCTTGTCGGAAAGGCCCATTTTTTCGAGTAAGGCCACCGCCCGCTTTTCGGCTTCCTCTTTTTTCCTGCCAAGGACGTGGATCTGGGCTTCGGTGATGTTGCGCATAACGGAAAAGTGCGGGAAGAGGTTGAAATTCTGGAACACGAGCCCTACCTTAAGGCATATCTCCCTTAGGTGTTCCTTGGGGGCGTAAACGCCGTCCTTCACAAGATCCATGCCGGCAATGGTCAGGCTCCCTCCGTTCACTTCGACAAGGTGCGTGATGCACCTGAGCAGGGTGGACTTGCCGGAGCCTGACGGCCCTATGACGGCCAGGACTTCACCCTGGCTCACGGTGAAGGAAATGTCTTTTAAAACTTCAAGCGTATCAAAAGATTTTGAAAGCCCCGTTACCTTGATTATTTCCACTTTCACGTTTCCCCTACGAGTAGTAACTTAGCTTTTTTTCGAATTTGCTGTAAACGATTGTTACGAGCCAGTTCATGGTCAGATAAAACACCCCGGCCACGAAGATTGGCATGGTGGAAAATTCCCTTGCCGAAGCGGTACGCGCCGTATGGAACAATTCAAGCACACCGATTGTCTGCGCAAGGGCGGTGTCCTTTACCAGGGTGATTGTTTCGTTGCCGATTGCAGGGAGGATGCGCTTTACCATCTGGGGAAGGATTATCCGCATGAATGTCTGCGTTCTCGTGAAGCCCAGAACCTTTGCGGCTTCGTATTGGCCCTGGGGAATGGACTCAATGCCGCCCCGGTAAATCTCGGCGAAGTAGGCTGCGTAGTTGAGCGCAAAGGCGATTATCGTGGCGGTAAAACGGTTGTAGGAAAGCATGACCCTGACCGCGTTCCAGAATGTGGGGGAGGTGATGTATTCCCCCAGAATAGCATTCAGGAACTGCAAAAGGTATTTGGGCGCGAAATAAACGAAAATCAACTGGAGGATGAGGGGGGTTCCCCGCATTATCAAAAGGTAGAATTTTATTACGGCGCATAAGGGGCGGTTTTTCGACATCCGGCCAAAGGTGACAGGCAGGGCCAACGGCAGGCCAAAAAGAAGGGTGAGAAAAAATATCTCCAGGGAAACAACCGTTCCCTGGAGCATGAAACCGATCATCGTCAGCATGAATTCTTTTGCCTAAACCATGCCTGATAATTTCGTGGGCACTACTTCCCAATCAGGGAAATGTCCGCGCCAAGCCACTGCGTGGAGATTCTTGCCACCGTGCCGTCCGCCGCCATCGCCAAAAGCGTTTCCCAAACCTTGTCGGCCAGGGCCTTATCCCTCAGCCGGAAACCGATGCCGAACTCCTCGTCCTCCAGGGTTTCATTAAGGATCCTGAAAGGCCGGCCTGAGCGGTTTATGTTGTCGTTTGCAAGTACCAGGTCGATAACGACCGCGTCGATCCCGCCAACGTCCAGGTCCATCAGGGCTGTGAGGAAATCCTTGTACATCACGATGTCCCTAAGGCTCGACTTGAATTCCGGCATGTCGTCAATTGCTTCAACTGATGAAGAGCCTTCCTGGGTTCCCGCAGTTTTGCCTGCCAGATCCCTCAGGCTGTTTATCGGCGAATTGTTTTTTACCACTATCACCTGTGCGTTTTTAAGGTACGGAGGGGTAAAGAGCAGGTTGTTTTTCCGCTCTTCAGTGATTGTAAAACCGTTCCAGATGCAGTCGATTTCGCCGGTGTTGAGTTCCTGCTCCTTTGCGGCCCAGTCTATGGGTTGCAGCGTAAGCACAACCCCCATCCGTCTGGTAACTTCCTTTGCCAGATCGATATCATAACCGACTATTTCATTCCTCTCGTTCCTGAAGCCCATCGGGGGGAAGGAATCGTCAAGCCCCATGACCAGTTCCTTCTTGTCCATGATGCTCTGGAGGGAATTGTCCGCCCTTGATCTTCCGATTCTACTGCACCCAACAAAAATCATGCCCACTGCCATTAATGCAAAAAACGTGAATAAAATAAGCCTCTTCAAAACTTCCTCCTGATAATTTGACGGCCTTCACTCTAGTACAATTTCCAAAGAATGTATACTTCCCGCCCAGTTATTCTTGAATCTCTAGCCATTCTTTGATACGATTGTGCAGTAAATGCACAAACCCTATAAAATGCCGATTGTTAGGGCCTCTCCGGACATCAAGGTTAATGAACCGCGGATTTCCAAGTTGGTTATTTTAATTTGCAGGCTTTTAGGAAGATTGTACCTCTTCCTTTTTTACGGAATAGCCAGGATTGTTGTTAATGGCGGGGAAAAAGATCTTTTTAATGCCTTCAAGCGGGCATTAACCGGGGAAAGCCGCTGTATAATCGCTTTCCGCCACCCCAATGGGGGTGAGCCGCAGCTTCTCTCCTGGTTTTTCCTCTTCAAACTTAGGGTTCTTGCAGCCAGAGCAGGGGTAAAACTTCCCCGCTGGCCCCATGTTGTATTTGTTTACGGTTATGAAGTCGTCCGTTGGGGCGGCTGGGTGGCCAGGTTTATCATGCCCAACGTGGGGGCCATGCCTATTCACCATTCAAAAATGGACAGCAAAGGCATGGCCAGGATTCAAAAAACAATTATCGAAGGGCCTTATCCGGTTGCAATAGCCCCCGAAGGGCAGGTTTCCTATACGACTAATGCCATTCCCAGGCTTGAACCTGGGGCAATCCGAATCGGCTTTCAGGTGGCAGAACGGCTAGCGGGAAAAAACGAAACCTGTTCTGTGGAAATTCTTCCTCTGTCGGTCCATTTCCGCTTCGGTACTTGGGGTACGCTTGCCCTTGAGAAGCTTCTAAAAAAAATTGAAAAAATCTGCGGCTTTTCGAACAAGGACAGGAAAAAGATCCTTTTCACAGAAAGAGTAAGGCAATGCAGGGATCACATCCTCGAAGTTAACGAATGGCGTTATCAAATAAAAGGGGACATTGAGAAACCCTTTGAGGAACGCCTTGAAATGATAATTAACGCTGCACTTGAAACCGCAGAGCGGATGATGGGCGTTAAAAGAGATGGGGATTTATTCTCCAGAATGTACTGGATGCGCCAGTTATGTTGGGATCAAATTTTTCTTCCCGGTGTGGAGAACTTTGAAGGCATATCCTACATCGAACAGAACACCAGGCATCTTAAAGCCGGGGAAGCTTGGTATATCGGGCGGCATATTGAGATTGTAGATTTCTGCTGGTACTTCCGTGTGCCGCTTCCGACGGAAGAAACAAACTTAAGCGGCAAAGTGGAATATGCCCAGAACCTCTGGGACTTTGCCAACCGTACTATGGGGGGCGCATTTTCTGACAGGAAAAACATCCTTCCGCGAAGGGTAATTATCAGGGCGGCCCCTGTTATCAATTTGAGCGAACGCTTTCCAGCATATCAAAAGGACAAAAAGGCCGCGATAGCCGAGGCCATGTCGGATTTAGAAAAGGCATACCTTGACTGCATCGCCAACGCGAACAAGGCGGAGCAGGGCTAGTTTTCCCGGCGATGCCCGGCAATTAATTCCCACTGGCTAACCAGCATTCCCGCTAGCATCAAGAAAAACCCGATGATTGTCCGCACCCCCACCGGCTCATGAAGGATGATAATTCCCCCCATGGCGGCGAAACAACCTTCCAGGCAGAGGATGATGGTGGCGTGGGCAGGGGGCGCGTCCTTCTGGGCCACCACCTGCAAAGTGTAGCCAATTCCTACCGAGCCCAGACCGCCATAAAGGATGGGAACTACCGCGCTTGAAACAAGCGAAACGGGGATAGTCCCGGAGCCCAGGCCGCTTAAAAGGGCAGGGAAACTTTTCCAGGAAAAAAGCCCTGACGAAAGGATACCTGGGCCTGCTTTTTCAAGCTGGTGCGTAAGCCAGTTCGATAGAACGGGTTCTGCAAGAAAGGCCGCCATCAGCGCATAGAACCCCGCGAAGGCGAACTGCCCCGACGAAAGCACCAGCGGATCCGTCTTCTGTACCAGAGCGTCTATGATTAAAACATGGAAGGCCCAGAACACGGCGCTAACTGCGATAATTATGTCACCGATGTTCAGGCCCCCTTGCGGGCTTGCTATACTCAAAAAATAAAGACCAGTCAAAGTAAGGAAGGCCCCAAACCATGTTGCCTTTCCTGTTTTTCTGCCCAGGAATATCCCGAAAATCGGCGTAAATATCACGTAAAGACCGGTAATGAACCCCGCGTTTCCCGCAGATGTTACCATTATCCCAAGCTGCTGAAACGTAACGGCAATAAAAAGGCAGGTTCCCGCAAGGAACGAGGAAAAGAAAACGTTTTTTCTAATCGCTGCTTTTTCTTCCCTGCTAACATCCGGCCGTTTCCTTTTCTGCCAGACAATGAGCGGCAAAAGCGAAAGACTCCCCAAAGGGAAGCGTATCCCGTTAAACGCAAAAGGCCCCACATACTGCATCCCGGACTTCTGTGCCACAAACCCGAATCCCCACACGGCGGCAGTCAACAAAAGCAGCAAATCCGCCCCAAGTACGCGCTTGTTCATGGGAGAATGATACAGGAAAAAGCACAATTTGTCGCTGAGCTAATAAATAAAATTATCAGAATAATACTCAGAGAAGAGGGCAAAGGGATAACGAAAACACTGGAAGAACCTGCCTACGGAACTCCCCGACTACTTAATCCATCAAGTTGCGATGAAACCTAAAAGCTTGTTGTGATTAAGCAGTCGGGCCTTTATTCCACCTTTAAGGAAAGGCTCTGCTCTTCTGATTTCCTCCGGCAGAGATGTCCAGGAATGTTTTCGTTATCCCTTTGCCCCTCTCCTATCAGCTAATTATTCAAACACTTTATTTGTTGAAAACGCCAAATTGAGGTTTTTCATATCACGCCATAGGTTGTCTTGTTTCTTATCAACTTCCAAGCAAAAGTTTTTTCTTCTTTTACCTTTTAACTTCTTTTATCTTTGTGCAGGGCTATTCATTTTTGGTTTATCGGAGTAAAAATGTTCCTGTGGGTGATATGAAAACAATTATTTATGTGTATAGCGGGACAGGAACTTCGCTGGCAATGGCTAAAAGTATTGGCAACTTTTTGGGAGAAACAGAAATAAAGCCAATCCCAGGCGTTTTGGAAAATGCTGTAAACAACGAAATCACGGCAGAAACAGAAACAGTTGGGTTTGTTTTTCCGAATTACTTTGGCGGTATTCCTGCCGTGGTGAAAAAATTCATCGACATAATAAATCTGGACAAGACAAACTACATCTTCGCCATTGTAGCAGCAGGCGGCGGGCAAGGGTACACCCTCAAATTCCTTGAAATGGAATTGTTGAAAAAGGGGAAAAAACTAAATTATGGGAAATACGTTACCGGAATAAGCAACTACATTGTTTCATGGTATTATGGACTGATAGCAAAAACAGGCGATCAACGCGCTGAAGCTTTGCATAAACTGGATGAAGAGTTAGAAGTTTTTTCAAAAGATATTGCCTACAAAAAGGATGATTTGGAAAAAAGCAAATTTATCGTTTATTTGGTCAACTGTTTGTTAACACCAAAGAGAATTAGATGCGACACAAGGCCATGGGACAGGGATTTTAGTGCAGATGAAAATTGCACTGGATGCAAAATATGCGAAAAAGTATGCCAAAGTAAAAATATACTGATTCAAAACGGCAAACCAGTTTTTCACCATAACTGCCAAAGGTGCATGGCTTGCATTCAGTATTGTCCAAATAATTCAATAATCTTTAAAGGAAAACCATTGAAAGGGCCAAGGTATTTCCACCCAAATTACCCTGTAAATGAATTTATAAATTTCAATTCGATGAAATAACATTCAAGGGGTAACATAAAACAATCGACCTATGTGGCATCCCAAAATGGCGGAATTTGATGATCGCATGAAAAAGCTCTTCGATGAAGTTGACAGTTTTATTGAAGACCTCTACGGCAGCAGATACACCCTGCATCCGATGCGCCCAGTGCGCGGCGCAACCAGCAACCCGGAGGCGGACGGCCTTTTCAACATAGGCGCCGTCTTTACACCAGGCTTCGGGTCGGAGCTAGGCCGCGGCTACCTCATTGATGTATCCATGTCCACCTTGGAAAAAGTTGACGAAAGCGTGCGCCGTGAAATCTACGAGGATGTGGCAGAAAAGGTCAGGGAACTTCTGCCGCTTCACTTTCCAGAACGGGAACTTACCGTGCGGCGCGACGGAAACCATTTCAAGATTCAGGGCGACTTTACACTGGGGAAAATCTAGAATTTAACCCCGAACTCGGCTGCCTTTTGCTTTGCCTCGGCAGTCCAGCCCTGGAGCTGCCTGATTCTGGTTTCGTCGGACGGGTGGGTGCTGAGGAATTCCGGCGTGCCACCACCGCCAATGGCCGCCATGCGCTCCCAGAAGGGGACTGCTTCGTCCGGGTTATATCCCGCAATTGCCATGAGGATAAGCCCGTAATGGTCGGCTTCGCTTTCATGGCTTCGGCTAAAGGGCAGGGTGCCGCCCAATTCGGAACCGACACCGTACGCGGTCATGGCAAGATCCTGGGTATCTTGAGAAATGCCTGCTAACCCCAAGCCCACGCCAAGCCCTACCGCCCCTATCTGCTGAAGCACACCGGCGCTCATCCTCTGCTGACCGTGGTTTAGGAGCGCATGGGAAATTTCATGGCCCAGAACTACCGCCAGCCCTGCTTCGGTTTTTGTGATGGGAAGGATACCGGTATACACAACGATTTTGCCTCCTGGCATGCACCAGGCGTTTATCGTATCGTCCAGTACCAGCTTATACTCCCATTTGTATTCGTCCAGGTAATTGCCGTAACCTTCGGAGTTAAGCCATTTCTGCGCCGCGTCGGCAAGCTTTGCCCCCAGCCGGGAAACCATTGCAGCATCGGCAGTGCCGGAGACAACGGTGCTCTCGTTGAGGAATTCCTCGTACTGGGCAAAAGACGAAGGGAAGAGTTCGCTGTTGTTCACAAAGGCCATTGTACTTTTCCCTGTAAGGGGGTTTGAAGCGCAACCGGACAATAAAATGATAAGAGTTAGGAAGGTAAATATCTTTTTCATACGTTAAGTATGGGGCGTATTATTAAAAAAAACAAGATGTTTTCCCAACGGAGAACCTCAAGCAGGCCTCCAGAACGCCGCCGCCGACGGCAAGGGCCTTGTCAGACACGGTAAAACAGTGGGCCCTTTCACAGCGGGGATCGATATCCCCCGCTTTCATGCCCCGGCTAACGGTTATCCCCGAAGGAAGAAGACCCCGGAGGATACCGTCAATTTCCGCCATAAGGGGATGTCCGAGGGCACTGCCCGTCCCGCTTTCAGATGCATCCATAGCGCTTCTGGCCAAAGCAACAACGTCCCCCTTTTTAACCTCATCCCCGATTGAGAAAAGGGCCGAAAAGACGCCGTCCGCCGGGGAACGCAGAATCCGCTCAACCGTATAGCCCCCGACTTCGCCGGGGACGCCGGTGTTGGGCAGGGCGTTGCCCTCTGTGATCACCCGCCCAAGAGTGTGGCCCCGCCGAGTTTCTATCACAGCGTGGCAGTCAATACCGGCGGCAAAACCTGGTCCCACCCCAATGACCAAAGGCGCGTCAGTCAACGCTGTCCCGGTGTTTGTTTTCGCCATGATGGCATCAACCAGTACGGCTGGTTTGAGTTTTTTTACAATTGCGGCGGCAGGATCAACAAAAACCGCTATCTGCTTGTTCGCGAATGCGCCCTTCATCCCGGCCTCGTCCTTGACCAATAAAGCGCATACATCTTCTACCTGGGAGTGGCCCTCGTAAACCGCCTCCGAAAAACACACTGCCCTCCGCACAGCAGTTGGGGCTGCGATTTCCGTCATCGCGACGCGAAAACCTGAATGATGCAACCTAAATGCGATGCCGGAAGCCAAATCCCCGGCTCCCTTTATAACAACAAACATCGCTTTACAATATAATCTTTAACAGTTCTTTGTCATCAAGGCTATGGAAGTATTCCTGCGTACTGTTGATTAACCCTTCCTGGCGATAGCTAAAATAGGAAGTTTCCGAAAAAATCAAATGATCCAAAAAATTCATCCCCAAAATATCCGCAACTGCCTTAAGCCTGGAGGTGATTTTATTATCTTCATCAGAGGGTTTAAGGTTTCCTGAAGGATGGTTGTGGGCGACAACAATTGCGCTGGCTCTGTCCATAATGGGATCGGCAAAGACTTCACGCGGGTGAATGATGGTCCGGTTTACAAGGCCGATTGTGACAATGCGGACAGCAATTACTTCATGTGCGCCATTTAAGGATAGGCTGAGAAATTTTTCCTGCCTGCGATCAGCGTAATGCCTTATAAGATTTAATATATCCCCCGGATGACTGATACGCTGACCCGAAGTCCATTTCCTCCTTCCGAATTCCAGCATCGCGGCAACCGTGCATGCCTTTGCCTCCCCCATGCCGCCAAGTCGGCAAAGTTCACTTACAGGCGGTATTTCCTTTTCATTGTCCAGCATCGCCAAGAGTTCCCGGGCAAGGATGGAAACATTTTTGCCCGGAATACCGGAAACAAGAACGATGGAAAGAAGATCTCTGTCCGACAATGACTGTGGACCGGAACGGATAAGCCGCTCCCTTGGCCTGTCCTCTTTCGAGAGAAATTGGGGACTGAAACAGGATTTTTTCCTGCTGCCCCTTACCGGCAAAGAATCCGGGGATTTTTCATAACAATATTCCATACCCCTATACGGCATGGAGATGAAATACACTTCGATAAAAACGGCACAAAATGATAAAAACAGGCGAAAATTCATAAAAAAAATGAAAAACTTCCGGAATTGACCGATTATAGAAGAACAATGAGGTTATTCTACAACACCCTGTTCTGCCTGCTTTTAATCACAACTTTCTTTTCATGCGCCACGGGACCCAAGTTAACAGGATCGCCACCCCCCAGCACGGAAAGCGTTGGCAGCGTAAAAGACAATACCCTGACACAGGAAATCCCACAACGGGATACCTCCCCGGAAGAAACAGCTGCCTTTGCGCTTCCATCCGACACAGTCCTGGACAGCCCCGCAGTCCTGGACAGCATAGCTGTCCTTGAAAGTCCTGCGGAAACGGAAATCCTGCCCCAGCAGTCATCACCTGAAGCCAAAATAGCCGCCGACGTGATCGTTGAGGGCAGCCCGGTTGAAACGCCCAGGGCACCGCCCAGGGCACCGATAAGGCTTAAGCCCGTAATTCCCGAATACATAATGGGAAGGGGCATTATCCTGCCCGAAGACATGAGCGCTTTCCTGCTTGGCGCAAACCCAAATGCCGGGAAAGAATTTGTTGAGAGTTTGGCCGCTATTTACCTGGAGGAAGCAACGATTGAAGGGGTAAACCATGACACAGCCTTTGCCCAGATGTGCCTGGAAACAGGCTTCCTGCGGTTCGGGGGTTTGGTGACGCCTGACATGAACAACTTCTGCGGCCTCGGTGCGATAGGGCCCGGTCAAACCGGTGCCAGGTTCCCTGACCCCCGCACGGGAGTCCGCGCCCACATCCAGCACCTGAAGGCTTACGCCACCGAAGCGCCGCTTAAGCAGGAACTGGTCGATCCCCGCTACAGCCTGGTACGTTCCGGTTCCTCCCCAGCCATCAAGGGGCTCTCGGGAACCTGGGCGACTGATCGCTCATACGCTGACAAAATCAAAAACATCCTTGAAAGGCTCTATGCTTTCGTGTATGAGAGTTAACCTGCCTTGCCAATATAAACGTTCGGTTTGATTTCTCCGCCCTGCACCTGCACAGCATAGGCGGCAAGAGCTTCCATCTCGAACTCGCCGGGATAAACCAGCACTTTAGCGAAGCTTCCGATGTACGACTTTATCTCTTCAATAAAGCAGGTTTCCCGCGACATTCCGCCGGTAAAAACAATGGCGTCCGCTTTCCCCTTTAAAACCGCAAGCTCAGACCCTATTTCCTTGGCTATCTGGTAAGCCATGGCATTGTAGACGGCAATGGCCATCGGGTCCTTTTCATTGTACCTGCGCATAACTTCGAAAAAATCGCGGGTATGCATATATGCGACAACGCCGCCCCCGCCGCTGAGCATTTTTAACATTTCATCTTTAGTGTACTTGCCGCTGTAGCAGAGCTTTGCTACCTCAAAAGCGTGTACACCGCCCGGACGGTCTATGCACAGGGGGCCTTCCCCCCGCGGATCGCTGGTGTCAACCATCTGCATACCCCTGTGGGCGGCAATGGAAATGCCTCCGCCAAGGTGCACCACCACAAGGTTGCAGGACTCCCTTGGCAGGCCCAGCTCCCTTGCCGCCATGGCCGCCACCGCTTTTTGGTTAAGGGTATGGGTCTTCCCTACACGGACAACTTCCGGCAAGCCTGACAAACGGGCGACATCCTGCATTTCGTCCGTGGTAACGGGGTCGGCAATGTAGGCTTTTACCTTTAAATTTGCCGCAATCTCCGC
>JGI24702J35022_10000859_pt1 | contig 18802 bp, 28 predicted proteins | sample TergutTh196P4_FD_35022 | JGI IMG/M metagenome (IMG submission 35022)
GGGGCGGCGGGGGGTGCGGGGGGAACGCCCGCGGTTTTGACTTTTATAAGCTGCTTTCCAGTGGAGCCATTTTCCGCTGTAGAATGGAATTGACGCGAACGGGTAGCAGATGCTTTTTTCTGCTACCCGTTTGCGGCAATGGAATGGCACAGCGGAAATGCCGGTTAGCAAGGGCTTGAGGGTGGAGATTTTTTTGCGCTCTTTGCAAAAAAATACTACCCGTCCCTTGCTAACCGGCAAGGCGGAACGGACGGGGAACGGATTTTGTCCCCTTTCTGTTTTGGGGTTTTGTTCCTACTCTTGATCTTGCTCGTTTTTTATATGTCACCAGGCTGATTTGGATGATGTATGAACGCCATCTAACAATTATGCCGCTACATATTTTTTATGCCCTCTAATAGCTCTAATTTTGCGTCTAATTTTGCGTCTAAGCTATGCGGTAGGGGTTTTATACCTTGAACAAGAAAAACGCCGTCCTGCTCGATTTTGAGCATGTAGCGGCGTTTCTGTTTTTGGCCGGTACAAGCGTGCTGTTCGCGGACGATACCTTACGGCGCCGAGGGATAATTACCGCGACATTTGGGGGTAGCGCCAGCAAAACGCGAAAAACGCACTCTAAGGAAAAAATAGACGCTCCGAATTTATTCGTGCGCCTCCGAATATTAAAAGATTGAGCCTAAATTTTACTCATCTGATCCAATGAGAACAGAAAAATCTTGTTGTTCCGCGCATTCGCCCAACAACACATCCCAACAACTGCAGCCATCCTCTACGCAGTGCCCATATTCGTCTAGAGCAGGATAAAGTTCACACAGTACGGCATTCCCGTATGTACAGGCACCGCTGCTGGCATAATAAATACAGTTATCTTCTTGGCAAAGCGCATTAGGATTATCTTTGCAAGTTCTCGTTTGCTTTCCCCCCCCCCTTACACGTATTTGGCCTATATGCGTATTATATCATTTTAGGGCGAAAAATACCATCTTAAATATTATGCGGTTTGTTAATAGAGTTAATAGGGTTAATAAGGTTAATAGGGTTCGGTATTAGGGGTTATTGTCCTTAAACTCTCGATAGGCCATTGCTTGCGCTCTCAAGAACCTTAGCCATTCGTCATATTCCTCCTGCGTTATGATTGTATCTTCCTTGAATGCGCCGATTGTAACCAAAATATTTTCTATATCACGAGTCAACTCGCTGCGGCGCATTGGCTCTTTTTCTATTTTCTCATTTTCAGTCTTGCCTATCAAACCTTCTAACGTAATACCGAACGCGTTTGCAAGTTTTTGCAGTGTTTTTCTGGATGGGTTCCTCTCGCCTAATTCATAGAATGAGATCATCTTAGGAGTAACCCCGATCTTTTGTGCGAGTTCGTATTGCGTCCATTCTTTTCTTATCCTTAGTGTTTTTATAACCTTGTTTAGCGTCAAAGTTATCTCCCCTTCTTATTGTTCCTAGATTTAAGTACATATCGCGTAACAAAATGTACTGTACATTAATTCTATAATATACCTTTTTTGAAATTTGTCAATAGGACTTGACAGGCAATGTACATTTGTAGTACAGTTAATTTTGTACTTGATAGTACAATTTTAGTAACAAAATATGAGGTGATAATTTGAATCAAGCAAGGTGCTGTCCAAACAGTTTAAGGGTTTTACGAAAAGATACGGACATCTCAATAGTGCAGTTGGCAAGGAACGCTGACGTTACCGAAGGGTTTGTCGCTATGGTTGAAAGGGGTATTCGTACTCCGTCGCCGTACGTTGCCAAAAGATTTTCGGAAACATTAGGGGTTCCATTGGACATCATTTTTTCTTCTCCTCAAAGTACGTCAAAGTACACTTGATACCGAATAATAGGTGTACTTTGATGTACTGTCACAACTGTACATTTCCAAAAAAACAACTGCCAAAAGTGGAATAAATTTTCCTCAATGGCAGCATTCAGCTCATGTTCTATATCTCTGTTATGTGTTCTATTAAATCGCCGGGCTGACAGTCAAGGCATTTACAAATAGTGTCAAGATTTTCCCATGAAACCATTTCGCCGTTTCGTAACTGCGTGATTACGGTTTCCCATAATATATTTTCCACACGCAGGCGATATGTCGTGTAACCGGCATCCTTTAGGCTTGTAAGTACGTTGACTTTATATCTGAGCGCCATATGTGTCCTCCAATATAGGATTTTGAATTATTATAGCACGTTACATAGATAACCGGGAGGTGCAGCCTATAAAACCATACCGAAGCGAAGCGCAAAACCAAGTAGCCTTGTTCGAATGGGCCGCTTGGAACAGCAAGAAATATCCGGAATTGAAAACGCTGCACGCCATACCAAACGGCGGCAGCCGCCATCCGGCCGAAGCCGCGCACCTCAAACGGCAAGGCGTGAAATCAGGGGTCAGCGATATCTTCCTACCCGCGGCGCGACGGGGTTACCACGGCATCTACATCGAAATGAAGGCGCTAAAGGGCCGTTTAAGCCCTGCGCAAAAAGAGTGGTTGGAAGCGGTTAAACGCGAGGGTTATTACGCGGCGGTATGTTATGGGCCGGACAGGGCTATTGCGTTATTAACTTGGTATCTCGGCACTTAAATCATTGATATTTTGGAGTTGATTAAATGCAAGATTTTATGTTTTCGGATAAATGGTTAAAACCAAGCAGTGTTTGGACTTTAGACGAATTTCTGAAATTGCCTAAACGAGCTCAAGAGTTGCTCATTAATTATTTATTAGGTTCAAGAAACGAAAAATCAGCACATTTTTTATATGTACATGGAATTGGGAACGAAGATATATCCAGTCCAATAGAACAGATTTATTATCTGGCGACGTCAATACTCTTCTACGAAGAAAATAATATTAATCTTTTTGACATGCCAATACCGCAGTACGAAATTCAATGTAACGGTAGTAAATACATAGCTGATTTTTTTTACTCCAATGAAGAAACAAAAAACATCTCAGAAGATCAAGGATATAAATATCAGTATAGCGATATACGCGTAGTAGTAGAATGCGATGGGCATAAATTCCACCAAAAAACTAAAAAGCAGATTATTCGTGATAACAAGAGGCAAATGGCAATACAGTTATCCGGATACGACATAATCCGATTCAGTGGCTCTCAAATATGTGAGAACCCAATGAAATGCGCAAAGGAAGCGCATGACTTTATTAGGATGAAATTAGGCGTATCAAGCAGCAACAGCCAAAAGTAGGTGTTTAAACAATGGCAAGCCCACAAAAAGAAAATGGATATACGCCTATAGCTAATGAAATTCTTGAACACATCATCAAAGAAAAACTGAACGGAACGCAATTTCGCATACTTATCGCAGTTTGGCGCAATACATATGGGTTCAAACGAAAATCTCATGAAATATCAGATGTATTTTTAAGCAAAGCCATCGGCGTCCCGCGTCAGCAAATCGCAAGGGAAGTAAAGCCTCTGATAGAACGGAACATAATCCTTGTATTGAAAAATGCGACATACAATGTGTCAAAAATAATTGCTTTTAATAAGGATTATGCTACGTGGATTACTGCCGAGCGTCCGCTTTTTGGACGCTCAGACACCGACGGTTTACAGGCAATAAAAACGAGTACAGGCAACGGATTAGATGCCTCCACAGGCAACAGATTAGATGCCTCCACAGGCAACGAATTAGATGCCTCCACAGGCAACGAAATAGATGCCTGTACAGGCAACGGATTAGTTGCCTGTACAGGCAACGGATTAGTTGCCTGTACAGGCAACAGATTAGATGCCTGTACAGGCAACGAAATAGATGCCTCCACAGGCAACGGATTAGATGCCCAAGAAAGAAAGATTAAAGAAAGATCTAAAGAAAGATCTAAAGAAAGATCTAAAGAAAAAGATCTAAAAAATATATGCGCGCGCGTGGAGCGCGGCACACACACCAATACGAATTTTGTCAAGCCAACCCTTCAAGAAGTTGAGGCGTATTGTACCCAGCGCAACAATTTTGTTGACGCGCAAAGATTTCTTGATTTTTACGAATCCAAAGGATGGATGATTGGCAAAAACAGAATGAAAGATTGGAAAGCAAGCGTAAGGACGTGGGAAAAGAACAGCGATAGGCGAAGCAGGGCACAACCGCAACATAAACAACCAGAACGGAGAGAGACTTAACTTGGATTACCAAGAAATCGCAAGAACGCTTGAACTATTCAAGCCTGGCAAGTTAATCGAGATCCGATCCGTCGGCCCGCGCCCGTTAAGCGGCTATTTCAAAGACGTTCACAAACTCATTGCCTGTATCAAAAGCAATCCCAAGGAGACGTTTTACTTTGTGCTGAATGACATTAGGGACGATTGCTACAGCAGGGAGCAGAGTGAGAAGCTGATAGCCAAGCCTAAGAGCGCAACAACCGATAACGACATTGGCTGGCGTGAATGGTTGTTGATTGATGCGGATCCGAGGCGGGTATCGGGCGTAAGTTCGACGGACGAAGAAAAGGCTAAAGCGTTAGCTGTAACGCGCAGCATATACAGGTATTTACGCAATATGGGTTTTCCGTCCCCGGTCGTAGCGGACAGCGGGAACGGATACCATTTGCTGTACAGAGTCAACATGAAAAATATAGCAGAGAATACTGAGTTGGTAAAGCGGTTCCTGCAAGCCGTCGATATGATGTTTTCCGATGATTGCGTCGGAATCGACACCTCTGTGTTTAACGCGTCGCGTATCACAAAACTATACGGGACGGTCACGCAGAAAGGGGCGAATACCGAAGAACGCCCGCACAGGCAAAGCCGGCTGCTTGATATCCCTGAATCATTATCTCCGGCCAGTACCCAACTGCTGAAAAAAATAGCGGATCTATTGCCTAAACCGGCGCCGCCGCACAACAGAAACCATGCCGACGAATTTGACATCGAGGATTTCATCTCCAAGCACGGGATAAGGGTTTCAAAAAAAGGGGAGACATCTGACGGCGTTAAGTACGTGCTTGAGGAATGCGTATTCGACTCCAACCACAAGGCCCCGGACGCGGCTATATTCGTGTCTAAGGGCGGAGCAATCGGGTATCACTGTTTTCATAACTCCTGCATGAGTCAGCGCTGGCAGGACGTCCGTTTGAAATTCGAGCCGGACGCATACGATCCGAAGGAACAGCCGGCGCGAACGACAAGCCCTCCGCCCAACGCCGTTCGGCAACAGGCGCAGCAGCCGTCGCCCAAAGGCGAGAAGTTTTTACGATTGCAGGATATCCAGCGGCTTGACCGTTCGCAAATCGTCAGCGTAGTTTCCGGAGTTCACGCGCTGGACAAAAAAATAATAGGGTTCAACAAGGGCGAGTTTTCCGTCTGGAGCGGCGGCAACGGTTCGGGCAAGTCCACAATATTGTCGCAGTTGGCGCTTGAGGCTGTAAACAACGGATTCAGGGTTGCCCTGTTCAGCGGCGAGCTTACAAGCCACCGCGTCAAGAACTGGATACACCTGCAGGCCTCCGGGCCCTTATATAACTTGCCGACCGGCTACGAGAACGTATTCTACACCCCACAGGAAATAGGGGAGAAGATTGACGCATGGACAAGCGACAAACTATGGATTTATAACAACGATTACGGCATGGAAGCGAACAGCGTTTTGAATGACATTAAGGCGCATATTGAAAAACATCAAACGGATGTCGTTATCATTGATAACCTGATGAGCCTTGATTTAACCCAAGTACGCGGGGATAAGTACGACCGGCAGAGCGTAATCGCCCTTACGGTGGCGTCGATGGCAAAGCAGCATAACGTCCACGCGCATTTCGTATGCCATCCGCGCAAGCCGGCCGGGTTTTTGCGTAAGGCCGACATTGCCGGAACGGCGGACTTAACCAATGCGGCTGACAATGTGTTTATGATGCACCGCGTAAATAACGACTTCCGGAAGTATGCGACTGATTATTTCGATACCATGTACGCCGAAAGCTTTTTCAATTACTCGAATGTCATGGAGGTTATGAAAAACCGTGACCTCGGCGTTGAGGACGAGCTGATAGGGATGTTTTACGAAGCTTCCAGTAAGCGGCTGCTCAATACGCCAAACGAAGCTAAAGCCTATAAATGGGATGATTTTTCGCTTCAAAAGGCCAAAGGGAAAGCCGTCAATGATGACAGCCCATTCATGCAGATGATGGACGAAACCGGCGATAGCGATAACCCGTTCTTGCAAGATAATTTGTTTAATTAAGGAGCGTATTACGAAACGGATTTTAAAGCAGGTTAAAGGCGAATTTCCTTAGGATTTTAAGTTGTTCTATTTTATGGCAAGGGCTTAATGATACGCTCTTTCTGGTATGGATGAACGATTTCATAACTCTCAATATGTTGAAAATGACAAACGTTACTTCCATAAACTGCGTCCACGCCAATTTTGACATGATCTTTACCGACAGCATTATGAGCTCCTATAAACGGCATCACCTCAACGATGACAATGTATCTGGAATTACATTCTTCGTTGTCAGATATATTTCTTTTTGCTGAAACAATCCGTGTCGTATCCTCATAAGGAGCGACAGTAACGTTACCGCTTATATATTCAGAATAATACGTATTAACTGCATCTATAATTTTCGGCCACACAAGGGCTAAAATAATACTTTCATCTGTAGATGGTTCAACATTCGAATTTGCGTAGCATGTATTCTGTAAAATAATGACTAGAAATATAGAAACAATTATTTTCTTCATATTCATCACCAATTTTATTATCAGCGAATCCTATAAAAAAATGTATTTCTATTGATGTTTGGTACGCCTTATTGCTAGATATGGTAATAAAAGGACAAGCCATGAGAAAAATAGCACGCAAATACGAAGCAATGTACATCGAGTACGGCAAAGACCCGGAACACGGCTGCGGCCAATGCTCGAACTTTGTCCGCGGCGAATATCACGGGCGCATACTGCAAAAATGCAAAGGCTACGGCCTAACTCATTCCGAAGCGACCGACTGGCGGCAATTCTGGTGTGCTTGCGGGATGTTTAACAAATCATTCACCGGGCGAAAGCCCATGATTGAATGTCTTTCTCGATCTTACATAGACAACTCCCCTATCGACGGGCAACTGCCGCTGTAAGGGAAGAAAGGTTGTGGGAATGGAACTACGCCCATATCAAGAACAACTGATAATTGACGCCAAAAAAGCGTTGGCGCGTGGTAAGCGCAGGATATGTATAGTGCTGTCATGCGGCGGCGGCAAATCTGTTATCGCCGCAAATATCGCAAAGATGGCGATCAGCAAGGGGAACAGCGTTCTGTTCATGGTACACAGAATAGAATTATGCAGCCAAATCAGGGATACGTTCATTGCTTGCGGCGTGGATCTGAATTACTGCGAAATCGGCATGGTACAGACTTTAACGCGGCGAACTGATCAGGTAAAACTGGGTGACCCGGATATCATAATCACAGACGAATTTCATCATGGTACAGCAAACAGTTACAGGAAGATTTACAAAACATACCCCAACGCTGTCCTGATCGGATTCACAGCAACGCCAACACGGATGAAGGGCGGTCTTGGTTCTGTCTGCGACGAGCTGATCACAAGCGTTTCAACGAAGTGGTTAATCGAAAACAACTATCTGTCCCCTTGCAAATGTTACTCGGTGCAGCTGGCCGACTTATCTAACCTAAAGGTTAAACGCGGCGAATACGACGCCCTACAAATGGCGGCAATACTCGAAAACAGGGTGATATACGGCGAAACGATTAAGAATTACAAGCGCATAGCCGACGGAAAGAAAACTATCGTCTACACCGTTTCTGTTGAATCTGCGCAACAGACAGCGGAACTTTTCCGCAGCGGCGGCTATACGTCCGCAGCGCTTAGCGGTACAACGCCCAAAGCGGAACGCGCACGGATATTGCAAGATTTCCGGGATAACAGAATAACCGTCCTTTGTAACTGCGAATTATTCGGGGAGGGGCTTGACGTTCCCGACGTAGAGTGTGTGGTTCTGCTCCACAAGACTAAATCCATAACCCTGTTCATACAGCAATCAATGCGTTCCATGCGTTTCAAGCCAGACAAAACCGCGATCATCATTGATCATGTCGGGAACATATTTGAACATGGGTTTCCGCAAGATGATCGGGAATGGAGCCTGGACGGCAAGAAAGAAGAAAAGAAGGACAGCAAGGATAACCTTACAGACAAAGCGGGATTCGGAAACAAAGTAAAAAGCTGTCCGATTTGCGATGTTGTGCTGGAAATACATATCCGTACATGCCCGGATTGCGGCCATGAATTTACTAAGACTAAGGAAAGGCCTTTGGTTGACGTCGAACTTGAAGAAATCACGGAAACCGATCTGCTGCGTTCTAAGCCTTACGCCCATTACAAGAACTGCAGGACATGGGACGAACTTAACTCTTTCCGTAAGGCTAAGAAGTACAAGCAAGCCTGGGCGCTCCACAAAGCGATTGAGTTGGGAATAGATATCCCTCACAAACTTAGAAGCCTGGATCGCCATGTCCGGAATAGATACAACGCTTGACAGAGGGGTGTCAATGCTGAAACTCGGCAGTTTATTTTCTGGCAGCGGTACATGCGAGTTGGCGGCGGTTCTGTGCGGCATAAACCCGGTATGGGCAAGCGAAATAGAAAATTTCCCTATACAGGTTACGACAAAACGATTTCCGGGTATGAAACATCTGGGCGATATAAGAAAAATTAACGGCGCCAATATAGAGCCGGTTGACATCATTACCGGGGGGACGCCATGTCAGGACATGTCGGTCGCCGGCAGACGCAAAGGGATTCAAGGGCAGAAATCGAGCCTGTTTTTCGAGTTCACAAGAGTGATCAAAGAAATGAGGGGTGCTACGAGTGGTGAATATCCAAGGTTCGTCCTCTGGGAAAACGTCACGGGCGCCTTTAGTTCAAACCGGGGACATGATTTTAGAGCCGTGCTTGAAACGTTCGCAGAAGCCGATATTCCAATACCTGATGGCGGAAAGTGGGCAAAATCCGGGCTGGTCGAATTGCAGGGCCGTCAGATTGCGTGGAGAACCCTGTGCGCTAGTCACTGGGGAGTGCCCCAGCGTCGCAAGAGAATCTTCCTTGTCTGTGATTTTGGAGGTAAATGCGCCGGAGAAATATTATTTGAGCGCCAAAGCTTGCACGGGCATACTGCGCCGGGCTATGAAGCGTGGAAAAGAATTACCGGGACCTCTGAAAGATGCTTTGATGGAGCAAGCGAATTTAACGCAAGCGGATTTGGGGAAGTTGGAGCCGGGTACCGGCAGCGAGGGATCCAAACGCTCCGAGCCCGGGGAGGGGACACTAGCAACGTAGTTATTTATCCCGAAGTAAGAGCCGTCAACCAAAACGTAGGCGGAGAGATCCGCGAAAGCGACACCGCTTACACGATCAACACAAACAATAATTCAAGCGGAAGAAATGCGCCACTGGTCTACACGGTTGTACATCCGGCCATAGCCGGGACACTGTGCGCAAGCGGCGCAGGCTTGAGCCGCCCGGCCGGCCAATGCAATGAAACGGATTTATGCGTTGTTCAAACATACACAAAGCAAAGGCATGACGAATATAAGGCTTTGGATGTGGCCAGTTGCTTGACTGCCAGGGATTATAAAACCGCCGCGGATTTAGTTTGTACCACAAAACGGATTATTCGCAGATTAATGCCTTTGGAATGCGCAAAGTTACAAGGTTTCCCTATTTGGTGGTGTTCCGGTATTCCACATAGCGACACGGCTGAATATAAGCTCTGGGGAAACGGGATGGCCCTACCTTGTGTAACGTACATAATTCAAAAGATAGCGGAAATTGCTTGAAGGGATGGGAACACTGACAATGACTGAATCGGATCCGCGTTTATCAAAAGACGGCGAGTATTTTGCTGTGTACAATAAAATCTTTGCATTCCACAAAAAACATATAAACGCGCGTACAGACGAAGAATGGCTCGAATGCGCGGGCGATTTAAATCAGTTCGGGTCGCCGTTTGAAGCAGAGCTGGCGGTCGCGGTGATAAACGAACTGGAGCGCGATAACGGGAACAAGAAGGGGGCATTTGAAAATGGGTGTCAAAGCGAAAATAAATGACGGCGACATTAATCATCCGGCATACTACAACAGAGGCAAAATTGAAGTTATAACTGTCATTGAGGATTGGAATTTAGATTTTTATTTAGGCAACGCCCTTAAATATATAGCAAGGGCAGGGCGCAAAAATAAAGCTGAGTATATTACGGACTTGGGAAAAGCCATTTGGTGCCTCGATAGGCTTATCGAACTTGAAAATCGCTGCACAGGTGATTTTAAATGAGCATTCATCCGGCGTTGTTTTCATCGGATAAAGACAACTGGGAAACACCGATAGGCCTTTTTGAAGCGCTAAATAGTGAGTTTCACTTCACGCTGGATGCCGCGGCGGACAACAATAACGCGAAATGCCCTTGCTATTTTGATAAGGACACAGACGGGCTGAAACAAGAGTGGAGCGGTGTTGTATGGCTTAACCCTCCGTATGGTAAAGGGATCGTTGATTGGATAGTTAAAGCCATACAAGAAACGCTGAACGGCGTAACGACTGTTATGCTTCTCCCGGCGCGCACGTCGAACGATTGGTTTCATCGGTACATATACGCGCGTTATGAAACTAGATTTTTACGCGGCAGGCTGAAATTCGTGGGCGCCGATAACGTAGCGCCGTTCCCATCCATGATTGTGATATTCAAAGGCATAGAAAGAAAGCGGGTGTCTGGCGATAAAAATGATTAGGGCCGGTTATGGGATATATTCAAGCAAAGGTGGGATGAAATGAGTGTAAGATGTGATTGCTGTAAATTCGTGCAGCGTGACAAAAAAGCAAGTGACAGAAAATGGACAGCCTACAAATGCGCAAACCTTAGCAGCGAATATTTTGGCTCCTTGTTAAACGTCACGTATTCCGGCGATAAATGCATTGAGATCTGCTGGAGGGGATGCGTTTGCGGCGAATACGATACTATGGCGGCCAAAAAATTCACGCGCCTAAGGGCTATTCGTGAAAAAAAAGAAGCGGCACGAAAAAGACTAAAGCACGTTACGGTTAGTTACAAGCCCAATGGTTTGCTGGCGGAATAACATAACCCGGTGAATACTTCGAAAGTGAGGCGGGATTTTGACTGCAAAAAAATACTTAATGCAGTATGGTGATCTGGACAAAGAAATAAAACTGAATCATGAACGGCTACAAAAACTGAAAGCCATGAGATTGCCTTTAGTACCAGCGCCGGGGAAAGCCCAATCCGAACATGACGCAGTTTTGTCCGATGACCTAAACGCCGCTTTCGAAGTTCAGGAAAACCAATGCGTTGCAGAGATTAAACGGCTGCTGCAGCTAAAACATGACATACCGTTTGTTATCAACTCGCTCGATGATTCAATCCACAGGATAATCCTGACCGAGAAGTACATAAACCATAAGCAGCCTGACGACATAGCGGATGAGATCCCTTGTGATGTCCGAACGGTGTACCGATGGCTAAACGACGCTGTTATCGCATTGCAAGCGAAATATCCCGAATTGTTTGAGCCTGCCAATGTAAATGAAATCGTTGCCTTGGGGGACTAATAGTTTTCATATAACGCTGGCAGATTCTAAACCTGCCAGCGTTTGTCAGTGAATGTCAGTGAATGTCAGTAAAAGCAATGTTATAATGTATATTAAGTACAAACATGCACCAAAGGAGGTGAAATATATGGCAGTTACAGCAGATCCTGTACGTGGCAACATGAGGCTTAAATACGAGGGCCTTGATGAAACTACATGGACTTATTCTGTGGCTAAATTAGATCCGGCTGCGACCGCGGCGAACCTTATCCTGATAGCTGAAGCAGTAGCCGACCTGCAGAGCGAAATGCCCATCGAAATACTTAACAGTTGTGAGTACGAGCTGGTTTTCAGCTAAACACGACTGGAGAAGGCGATCAGGATGACCAGCCCGGCCAGTCCGATCCGGATAGCCAAGGCGATCAAGATGACCAAGGCAGTCCGGATAATCAAGACGATCAAGATGACCAAGGTAATCAGGGAAGCAAAAGCGGCAATCAAGGCAACCAGGGCGGTAAAGGCGGCAATCAAGACAACCAGGGCGGCAAAGGGGGCAACCAAGACGAACAGTAAACTGTATTTGTGCGGTTGCCGCGAATGACTTAACTTATTAAAAATGAGGAGGTGATATTTATCGACACTATAATCAGGCTGACATTTAGGACTGTGGATGCTAAAGCCGTAATCGTTAGCATACCGAGAGCCAACCCGGCTGTTACGGGTACACAGGTACGCACGGCAATGGATCGAATTTTAGCCGCTGACGTTATCGCTACAAAGGCGGGTACGCCCGTTACGGTAGATAAGGCTGAATTGATCGACATAGAGGAATTTGTATATACCGTATAAACGCGGCGGTTGACGAACATATAAACCGAATAAGAAGGGGGGGTGTCAATGAAATCACTGAAAAACTTGAGTTTGATTCTTCGGTATACGAAAGGCTCTTTAACGTATTCGAACTTTCAGATCGGCGCATCTAATGAGGGTTTATACGAAATAGGCGACGCAATAAACAGCCTGCAGAATCAGCCGGTCAAGAGCATTAGCAAGGTTGAACTCTATAGCGTAACCGCATAAGCGTGAACTCGTACACAGAGAGGGGGTGAAACATGGAAACATCATATTACTTAATGACATTCGACACGGATTTAGGTAAAACCTTAACCCTACGCATAAACAAAGCTACAAAGGATTTGCCGCAGACTGTCGCGGTCGGCGCCATGAATAAGATTCTTACGGCTAACTGCTTCGATCCTGCGAACGGCAACCTGATAGCAAAGAAATCGCTTAAATGTGTCAGTACCGTTGTTACCCAGTTAAACATCGGCGCTTGATTCACACATCCGGCGCCGTGATGCGGCGTCGGATGCACTCAGAAGAATAAACGCGCCATATGTAAGGCGCGTTTGTTTTTACCCTCGCCCGTGAATACCGGCGCTCGTCCGCGTTTGTCAGCAAAAACAATATTACAATAAATATCGAATAAACAAGCCTGAAAGGGGGTAAATACATGGCTGTTACAGCAGAGCCATCAAAAGGGAGCCTGAGAATTGATTACGGCTCTGAAGAAATGAAATATACAGTAACTAAGCTGGATGCTATTGCGGATGCGGATAGCCTAATACAGTTGGCTATCGCGGCTTCGGAACTGCAGGGGATAGAGCCGTTGGATTTAGTATTCGACTGCGAATTTCATCTGAATTACTCAGAATAACCGGAAGATCCAAATACCAGTCTTAACCCAAAAGGAGGGAATGTATGGCATTTAAATCACTGATAAGCGCAAGCGTAATTTTACAGTACACAAAGGGTTCCTTCAAATATTCTATGTTAAAACCGTCGGCAACCGACGAAAGATTATATGAATTTGGGGATGCGGTGAATAGCTTGCAGGACGAAAAAGCCAAGTACATCGACAAAGCTTTATGCTATCGGATCGGCATGATGTAGTGTGTTTAACTCCAATAACTACCACGAAAGGGGGTGTACGGATGGAAATAAAAACGTTATGGAATGGTTTGAACACAGTGTTCGCGGCGTTCGGCGGCTGGCTTGGCTGGTATGTGGGTGGTTGGGATGGTTTCCTATACGCGTTAGTGGTGTTTGTGGTTCTAGATTACATAACGGGCTTAATGTGCGCTGTCGTCAATAAAAACCTATCCTCCGAAATCGGCGCGAAAGGTATCTTTAGAAAGATATTGATTTTCGCCTTGGTCGGTATCGGGTATACCATCGACATGTATTTGATTGGTGACGGCAGCGTGATCAGAACTGCTGTGGTCTTCTTTTTTATCAGCAACGAAGGCGTTTCTTTGCTGGAAAACGCGACGCATATCGGGCTGCCTGTGCCGCCGCAGATGAAAAATATTTTAGCTCAATTGCACGACAACAAGAATCGGGATGGGGGTGCGGAGTGAAAGTATTGATTGATCCCGGCCATTCGCCGGGCAACGCCAACGGAGGGAGGAACGGTTACAAGGAAAACGCGGGGATGTGGCGGTTGTCAAATTACCTTAAAGATATTTTGATGGCTTCCGGAGTGGGGGTTGCGCTGACCCGGACTGAGGATAGGGATCCGCCCCTCGAAACCCGCGGCGGCATGGCCGGTGGCGCCGATCTGTTTATCTCACAGCATTCTAACGCATACAACGGCGCTGTGCGCGGGGTTGAATGCTTCCACTCCGTTACATATCCTAACGACAAGATTATTGCCGCCAAGCTGACGGCGGCGGTGTCCGCCGTGATGGGCAATCCGGATCGCGGTGCGAAGGCCCGCGCCGGCAACGACGGCAAGGATTATTACGGCGTTATCCGCGCGGCGGTAGACGCCGGATGCCCGCAAGTGTTCCTGATAGAAAACGGTTTCCACGACAACGACCGTGACGAAACGTTTTTGCTGGTTGACGAAAACTTGAAACGTATCGCCCAGGCACAAGCGCAAGTGATTCTGGAAGCATTAGGCGTTAAGAAAGACACGGTAAATCCCGGGCCGCAGACCGCGAAGCATCCGATCATGGGCGCATCCGTCTTGGCCGCTGCCCAGCTGGCCGCGTATCTTCTATCCAAAAATCCATATCCGAAGTTGGGCATAAGCTGTACAGCATTAGAGTTGGCGGAGATATTTATCTTCGAAGGAAGAACGGAGGGCGTTCGCGGCGACATGGCTTTTTGTCAATCCATACTTGAAACCGGATGGTTCAAATTCGGAGGTCAAATACTGCCCGAACAGTATAATTACGGAGGCCTTAGCGGCGCATGGTTTGAATCGCCGCAGATAGGCGTCAGGGCGCAAATACATCACCTGAAAGCCTACGCAAGCACAGCGCCGCTGACGCAGGAAAACGCCAGCCCGCGCTTTCACCTTGTCACACGCGGAATCGCGCCCCATTGGGAAGACTTAAACGGCCGATGGGCGATACCGGGCAGTACATACGGGCAAACCGTTATCCGGCTGTACGAAGCAGCCTTGGAATTTGCAGTAAGGGAAACCTCATTAAACGCCGGCCCGGCGCCTGAGCTTATTATTAGCACGCTCTTAGACCGGGTTGAAATCGCTTCTCCGGATTACTGGATTAATGTTTTGAAAGGCAGGGAACAGGTTAATATCAAATACCTAAATACATTATTCGCCCGGTTCGCGGGGTTTGATGTGTAAAGAAAGGGGAAATTGAACGATGGATTTTTCTAAAGAAATCATTCTGGCTTGCGAGGCAAGCATTAAGGTATTGGATGCGATTAAGGATTATACGAAAAGGATGGCGCACACAGAAAACGATGCGATGCATACGATATACGCAGACAATCGGCTTGATGTGCTGCCGCATATCCAGAACCAAGTCGCTTCTATCACCGCAATGCTAAAAGGAAAGGAGCCGGCAACCGGCGTTGGACTCAAACCTGAATAAGAACCGAAAATAGACGATGGGGTTTGTTGCCACCGTCTATTTTTCTAACAACCGACAGACCAACACCGGCGGTCGCAGTTCAAGATCAAAACCGGCGTAGCAAACCCGGCTGACTGCATACCGTTCCGTTCCGCTCCGGCAGACAGCCTAAAAGAACAGGCCAACACCGGGATCGCAAATCAAAGTCAAAGGCCAAACCGGCGTCGCAAGGCTGGGCAGACTGCGCTACGGAACGCGCAGACTGCCAAAAGAACAGACCAAAACCGGGATCGCAAGGCGGCTGCTCCGCTGCGCTCCGACAGCCAAAACCTACAGACTAAAACCGGGATCGCACCCCCGACGTTGCCCGACGCAATCAAAAAGTTTGGGGCGCTCCAAGTGTAAACGCGCACGGAACGTACTCCGTCCGCAGACCAAAACCGGGATCGCACTGCCAAATGTCGCGGTAATTATCCCTCGGCGCCGTAAGGTATCGTCCGCGAACAGCACGCTAGTACCAGCCAAAAACAGAAACGCCGCTACACGCTCAAAATCAAGCAGGACGACGTTTTTCTTGTTCAAGGTATAAAACCCCTACCGCATAGCTTAGACGCAAAATTAGAACTATTAGAGGGCATAAAAAATATATAGCGGCATAATTGTTAGATGGCGTTCATACATCCTTCCAAATCAGCCTCTATGATTTTCTTCAAACAACCGGAGCGTTTTTCAATTTGCGTCCGCGTGGCCCTCCAGTTTAATTACAGAAAGGTTGGGTTGGATGGGATTGAATGATGTTTGATTATGTAGTCAATTACATCCATAAAAACGACGCCAGCAATAGTGGCGTCTTATTTTTATAGTGCCGATAGTTCGGGTTCATCTTTCATAGATTCTTTGAGCAGTTCAAGCTCTAACCGTTCCAGTTCTGCAAAATCTATATCCCGTTGTTCGAAGTTAACGAATCGGTTTTGGGACTGCTTCTTTTTTACTCCTGTTGGCGGTTCTATTCTACCGGCTTGAAGTTCTCTAACCATATATATTGTCCAGCCTGCAAGGTTTTTGATGTTCCCTTGCTGCTGTGCCATGTCATACGCGATACGGATATTATATACGTCCCCGTCAGTGGCATTCATTACAACAGCTTTCTCTTTATTTGATAGCTCCGCGATAAAAGATAGTTGTGAAACATCAGGCGCAGTCTCCGATTCCGCTTCTTGCTTAATTTCAGCGATAACATCGGCGCCCAGAAATTCTTCAAGATTAAGTTTATTTGTGTAGTTCTTATTTGCTGTTATTGTGAAACGTAGTGACTGAACTTTGCCACGCCCACCCCTAGAATGCGGCTGATATATGTAGGATATGTCTGTATTTTCTTTGAGAGCCTTTTGGCAAGCGTCAAGGACACGCCTTTTGAAATCATTGAATCTCGGGTATTCCTCCTCACCGATACCTAATAGCGCCTTTAAATCCGTAACAGATAAAATACGTTCGCCGCCGCGTTTTTCATACGCTTTAAGTATCTCATACATACGGAATTGATTTATGCTTTCCAAATTTAAAACATTCCACAGCTCATAAGTGAAGTAATCCCTTTTGTAGTCGAACAAAAACTGTAACGCTTTGTCATGTGCATCTATTTCGAAATACCATTCACCATAAATATTCTTTTCCACGCGACATTCTTTAAACAACTGAAATTGGCTATACCCACCCGTTGACGTTGGAATCTGTATAACCTTTGTCAGCAAACAATGGGTTTTTGACTTTAAGTATTCAATCCTTTGAGGGTAAAAATCCATTACCCTGTAAAATTGCTTCAAGGGGAGCCTTACAATGCGAGTTGTCAAATCTCTGGCATTAATGCGCCCCAAATAGATACTGAACAGGCGCAATTCTTGCAAGGTAAATTCACGGGCTATTATGTCGTTTATAATATTACGCTTTTCAACTAGAATTTTCTTCTGTGCCATTTTTCTGCTCCTTCCAAATTTAGGATATAATAAACATACCTCATGTACGGACTAAAGTCAAGCTATGTCGGCATCTGATTGTATCCATGTCGGCATCTGACTGTATCCATGTCGGCATCTGATTGTATCCATGTCGGCATCTGATTGTATCCATGTCGGCATCTGCTGTATCCATGTCGGCATCTGAACCCCAGACCCCGCATTTTTAAGCCATTTTCGAGCCGGTAACAAGATATAACAAGTATTAACAAGATCATAAACAACAAACAAGGAAAAAAATGTTGTTGTCCGCGCATATCAATGTATCTCGTAATCAATCTTAGCCGCGTTTCTATAAAAGTGGAAGCAGTTAAACTATTCTGTAAATTTCTGAATCCGTTTCTATATGTTCTGTATCCATGTAGGCATCTGAACCCCACAAGCCGCATTAATGCTTAGCTTGTATTCAAACGTTCGATTCACACTACAAAGCTCTGTATTCATGTCGGCATCTACTGTATTCATGTCGGCATCTGATTGTATCCATCTCGTCATCTGAACCTCACAAGCCGCATTAATGCTTAGTTTTATATTCAAACTTCGATTCGCAGTACAAAACTCTGTATTCATCTCGGTATCTGATTGTATCCATGTCGGCATCTGAACCCCACAAGCCGCATTAATGCTTAGTTTATATTCAAACGTTCGATTCACAGTACAAAACTCTGTATCCATCTCGTCATCTGAACCCCACAAGCCGCATCAATGCTTAATTTATATCCAAACGTTCGATTTATAGTACAAAACTCTGTAAGATATATGAATAGGGGATCAAATCAAGACGAATTTGGTTCGTCTTGAAATAATCCCTCACAGTTTAAAATGGGAATACAAAGCTGAGTTTCATAGGTAAAGGTTCTCTTACAATCTCGTATACCTGACCACGGGCGACATATAAAAAACGAGTAAGAGGAAGAGTAAGAACAAAACCCCAAAACAGAAAGGGGGCGAAATCCGTACCCCGTCCGTTCCGCCTTGCCGGTTAGCAAGGGACGGGTAGTATTTTTTTTGCAAAGAGCGCAAAAAAAATCTCCACCCTCAAGCCCTTGCTAACCGGCATTTCCGCTGTGCCATTCCATTGCCGCAAACGGGTAGCAGAAAAAGCATCTGCTACCCGCTCGCGGCAATTCCATTCTACAGCGGAAAACGGCTCCACTGGAAAGCAGCTTTTTAAAGTCAAAACCTCGGGCGTTCCCCCCGCACCCCCCGCCGCCCCGGGTAGCAGTAAAGCCTGCAAGCCGCGCCAAACGCGCCGCTGGGGTTGTCCACGCCGGGGTTTCGTCCTAAGGCCCGGGCCGGGGTTTGTACC
>JGI24702J35022_10000860_pt1 | contig 18800 bp, 20 predicted proteins | sample TergutTh196P4_FD_35022 | JGI IMG/M metagenome (IMG submission 35022)
TTCTGATTGACGGCAAGGCTATCTACGAGGTCGCAATCTTTTTGCGACCGGATGATTTTCTCTCTGAGGGCAACAAGTGGATCTATCGGGCCTGCCTTAACCTGTACCAGCGCGATGAGGCCATCAACACCATCACCGTAGCCCAGGAATTGGAGCGTCTGGGACGGCTGGAGAAATGCGGCGGTGGGCCCTACCTCAACCACCTTGTATCCATCGTGCCCACTTCGCTGGATATTGAGCACTATGCCCAGATTGTCTACCGCCTGTCCATTATGCGCCAGCTGATTACCGCCGCCGAAAGGATCTCGGTCATAGGCTATGAGGCCGACCCGGATGTGGTCAACTCTCTTAACCGAGCTGAGGACCTCCTCTTCCGATTGCGGCAGGAGCGTGGACGGCTGGACCTCGTACATATCAAAACCATCCTGGACAAATATTTTGAGCCACCCCTCCCGGCAGAGGAAGGGCTGTCCCGCATCGCTCACATCGAAACAGGCTTTACGGGCCTTGACGGATCCCTGGGAGGACTCAAGCGCTCTGAGCTTATCATCCTCGCCGGACGCACCAGCATGGGCAAGACCAGCTTGGCTCTCAACATTGCGCGCAACGCCGCCCTGGATCAAGGTGCCTGTGTGGGCATCTTCAGCCTAGAGATGTCACGCGAGTCTCTGGTGCAGCGCCTGATCTCCAGCGAAGCTGAGATCAATTCGCGCACCCTGCGGCTTGGCCAGAACACCCCTGACGAAGAGCAGCGCATCATGGAGGCCCAAGGCATTCTGTCCTCGGCTGCCATCTATATTGACGACTCGCCGCAGCTACGAGTTATGGAGATGCGTTCCAAAGCACGCCGCCTGCATTACGAGAACCCTTTAGATCTAATCGTGATTGACTATCTCCAACTTTTGGTGGGCGAGGGGCGCGGCGAAAACCGCGTGCAGGAGCTGGCCACAATCACCCGCGCCCTCAAGGGATTGGCCCGCGAGCTTAACGTACCCGTTGTGGCCCTCTCGCAGCTCTCCCGTGCGGTGGAGGGCCGCGCTTCACACATCCCTCAACTTTCAGACCTCCGCGAGAGCGGCTCCATTGAACAAGATGCCGACATCGTCCTCTTCGTGCATCGCGAAGAGGCATACTATAGGACGCAAGAGGAATGGGAACGCGAGCATTTCGGGGAGGATTTCCCCCACGGCATAGCCGACATCATCATCGCTAAGAACCGCAATGGTCCCGTCGGCAACACCAAAGTGCGTTTCCGCCATGGCTTCACACGCTTTGAAAATATTCCCGCCGGATCGCCCAGCTATGAAGTTTGAGGGGTTTTCCGCCCACACCCGCTTCACCTCGGTGCCTGACCTCTTCATAAACCAGCTCGCCCCGCAGATGAGCGCTGCTGAGACGGTGTTGATGTTAGCCGTATTTAACATTCTCTTCAACAAGAAAGGCTATCCGCGCTACACGCTGGTAGCCGATCTGGCCACCCATCCCGCTCTTTACGGACAAGATGTCGCCACAATTATCCAGGCCGTTGTCAAGCGGGGACTCCTCCTGCCGCTTACCGCAGGAGAGGAAGTTTTCTATTTCCTCAACAACCCCGAAGGTCGGGAGGCTGTAGCCCGGGCAGAGCGAGGGGAACTGAAGCTCCTCGGAGCCAATGCAGTTAAGCCGGCACCAACCATCCCCGCCTATCCCAATATCTTCACCTTATACGAAGAGAATATTGGGCTCCTCACCCCCATGATTGCTGAGGAGCTTAGGGATGCCCTTAACACCTATCCTGAGGAATGGTTGCGCGAGGCCTTGAGGGAAGCGGTAAGTCTGAATAAACGAAGTTGGCGCTATATCCAACGCATCTTGGAGCATTGGGTCGCCGAAGGCAAGAAGAATTATGGAACACATCGGACAGATCCTGAAAGAGACAAGTTCGTCCGTGGGCGCTACGGCGGGCTCGTCCAGCGCTGAGACGCCGGACGATGGTGTTTGCCCCCATTGCCAAGGGGTGGGTTTTGTGCACCCTCTCCTCCCGAACGGCAAGCCTGACTACACCAAAGTGATTAGATGCAGTTGCACCAAAGCAGGTCGGGCGCGTAGTCTTACGCAACTAAGCAACCTCGGTGCGCTCTCAGAGCTCACGTTCGAAACACTCGCTCCCCAAGGCCTTTCGGGCAGTTCTCCTGTCCAGGCACGCTTTGAAGCGGCTTATGTAGCCGCACGCAGATTCGCAACCGATCCTCATGGCTGGCTGGTACTGGTGGGACCCTCAGGTTCAGGCAAGACACACCTGGCCGCCGCTGTCACCTCAGAACGCCTGGCCCGTGGTGAAGCCGCCCTCTTCATCACAGCGGCTGACCTGCTGGACCATCTGCGTGCCTCATTCAGCCCGGAAAGCTTACTCCCCTACGACCGCTTCTTTGATCAGGTCAAAAGCTCCCCGCTCCTCATCTTGGATGACCTCTCTACCAGAGCGGCCACCCCCTGGGCCCAGGAAAAATTGGATCAACTCTTAAACTACCGCTACCAGCACGAGTTGCCTACGGTCGTAACCACCGAGACCCATCCCGCCGATATGGATGAGCGCTGGCGTAGCCGTCTAGGAGATACACGCCTGACGCAGGTTTTCCCGCTGGGGAATGAGGCCAGCGATCTTGACCTCAGTTGGCGCGATGGTTTTAAACTCCAGCAGTCCATGACTTTCGAAAGTTTCGACCATCGTCGCCTGAACCTTTCCGCCGAGGTACGTGACAACCTAGAGCGCGCCTACCGCCTGGCGCTGGACTTTGCCCATAAGCCTGAGGGCTGGCTGGTGTTCCAGGGCATGACCGGTGCAGGCAAGACACATCTTGCGGCGGCCATCGTCAACTATTGCTATCAGGCACGTCAGCCGGCCATGTTCGTAGTGGTGCCAGAGTTTTTGGATCACCTGCGCAGCAGCTTCAGCCCCGAGGCCCGCACCACTTATGACCAACTCTTTGAACGCGTGAAGACCTCTCCTCTCCTTGTGTTAGATGACTTCGGCGAACAGAGCGCCACTCCTTGGGCGCAGGAAAAGCTCTACCAGGTACTGAACTATCGCTATAACGCCCAGCTACCCACGGTGATTACCACCTCGCGCTCGTTGGAAGAATTGGAAAGCCGCATCTCCTCACGCCTGGCCGACCGCAAAATGAGTGTTGCTTTCAACATCATGGCACCGGACTATCGGACAGATCTCACGGGACAGGGGAAGAGGTCATACAGGCGGGGTAACCGAGGAACCGGGTAAGAGCGCTGGTCTGCCGCGCTAGATTGCCGGCAGGGGGATGATCTCATCCGTGGCGGCTAGAGCCTCTTCGTCTCTCTTGTGCTCCTCAACATATCTGACCACTTTTGCCTGCATCTTATCCACCTCGGCCTTGGAGAGACCTACCGATGGAATAATGGAGAGCTCCTGCTCCGCCGCCCCCGGCCGGCATTGCACCCCTACGCTCCAAAGTCCATTAGTGTAGCCCCGAAAAGTAAGCCTGACCCTCGGCTCGCCCTTGGGGCCGGTATCAATGTCGTCCAACCTGATGCGAGAGAGCTGAAAGTTATCCTCTCCCAGAGGCCTCTCGCCCAAGGTAACAATAAGCCCTATGTTGCGCTGCTGATCTTCGGTAGTACTCACCGTAAGACTACGCTGGACGGGCAACGGCGTATCTTTGGGTACGACCACGAGTGTCTTGCCTGTGCCCATGGTTATGCCCAAAGAGTACTTATTTACACTTGACATGGATTGCTCCCTGTAACCTAACATGCAATGTAAACAACTTCGCCCCCTGTGTCAAGCCAACATGGGTTGCCTGTATTGAAGCCATCAAGAATATGCATTGCTAATACATATCTCTAACTGTTAAAATATGCCTGTGAATGTTAAAGATACATTTCCATGCGTTGACATATAATAAAGCATCTGCACAGGGGGGACTTTATGTTCAACGAAATTTGCATATACGAAGCGAAGATAGAAAAGCAAGAAGAAATCGAAGCTTTGATGCAAGAGGTTGCCGAATTCTATATGACACAACCGGGCGTCATTGACGTTAAGTATATCAAGAGAACGCACCGTCAAAAAGATTTTAACGCCGTGAAAGCTGGAGAGCCACCCGTCAGACTAACTCGGTATATCGGGAAAGTCACCTATATGCTTTATATGGTTTTGGAAAATGAACAATCCCATGCGAATTTGTGTGTTGTTGCGTTGGAAAAGTTTTATAAACGCTGGAACCGTTGCTTGACTACCATGCCGAAAATATACCTAGGTGAAAATATCGTATAAAAAACAGGGTGTAGAAGAGCAAATATTTACTTGCACCAGAGGTGCCTTTTGACTAAAAATGGGTCCGCAAGGACGGGTGCGTAGTGTTGACAAACAGTCCGGTGCTGGTACTTAACCAAAGCTACGAACCCCTTAACATCTGCCCTGCCAAACGGGCTCTCGCCCTAGTAATATCTGGCAAGGCCGAAATGCTCGAAAACGGCCTGGGTTGCGTCCGTACGTCCAGCGCTTCTTATGCCATCCCCTCGGTCATTAAATTGGAATACATCATCCGTCGCCCACGGGCCGAAAGAAAGCTGACACGGGTCGGCGTTTTTCACCGCGACGGCTACGTTTGCCAGTACTGCGGGCGCGGGGGAGAGCTTACCATCGACCATGTCATACCTCGCTTCCGAGGCGGCCAACATCTCTGGGACAATGTGGTTGCCTGCTGCATCCCCTGCAACCGCAAAAAAGCAGGCCAAACGCTTGAACAGTCAGGCATGAAATTGAAGAGACCTCCGGTCAAACCCCACGGCGGCTACGGCTTTATTATCCCCCGCCGCTACCAGAACCAATTGGAGAGGTGGCGCAAATACCTACCCCAATATATAGCCTGCCTATCCTAGGTAAGCTGGGCACACCCTAAGGGGCACCAATCTCCGTTTCTGGAACCTCAGCGGAAGCGTTGGCTACTTGAACCGACAGGGGTGGCACTGGGTTTTGGGGAGTTGATGCTGGCTCGGGGCCACGTTGCGATGCCGAGGTACGCCTCGCCCGAGGTGAATCCAGCACCCTCACTCGCACCAAAGGAATCTCAAGCCTAGCCCCTGTTTCATACTCCACTAAAACCTTCTCCCCCAGCGCATTATGGCCAACGATAATCCCCGCCCCAGCATCGGTCATAACCGAGGTACCCTCTCGAGGCATTTTTTCTTTTATCTCGCGGTACTGTTCACATTCATAGCCAAGGCAGCAAAGTAGCCGCCCGCACACACCGGAGATCTTCATGGGATTGAGCGGCAAATCCTGGGTCTTAGCCATCTTAATGGAGACAGGATTGAAATCCGAAAGGAACCGGGCACAGCAGAACTCACGCCCGCAACGCCCATAGCCGCCAAGGATCTTAGCCTCATCACGAGGTCCTATTTGGCGGAGCTCAACCCTAACATGGAACTTGTGCCCCAATTCGCGCACCAACTCGCGGAAGTCCACCCGTCCCTCAGCCCCAAAATAAACGGTGAGATGAGCCTCATCTAGGCTGTACTCCGCCGAGACGAGCTTCATAGGCAACTCCAATCGGCTAATTATCTCAGCGCACTCGGCGAGGACCAAGCGTTCTTTATCTTTGAGACCTGCAGATTTTTGGATATCCCCTGCCGTAGCCATCCTCAGCACCGACTTTAGCGAGGTCTCGCCTTCACCATCTCTAACCACCACCGCTTCGCCCAGTTCTTGGCCGCGCACGGTATCCACCACCACCCACTCCCCGGGCTTAATGTCAAGCTGCCCCGCATCAAAATCGTAAACTTTGCCGTGAAGTCGAAAACGAACGCCAACGATATACATCTCAGAACCTGCCAGATGACCAAGATCCGGCAAGCTTACCCTCTTTTCATCATTAACTTGCCCAAAACGGAAAGCCGCTCCGTCGAAGCCACTCTTTAGATTACCCTTTCACCCTCACTTTGTCCACCAGGGGCATGTCCAGCATGAGAGCCTCCATGGCCAGGCGGGGGCTAACGTTGCGCTCTACCCACCCCCGCGCTTCGGTTATGGTGTCTACGAACGTCCGGATATGGGCTAGCTCCAACAACCGGCTCACAGCCACGATTTTCTCTTGGTAGTCAAAATTGAGAATGCCCTCGGAACAACCCAGTCGGGAAAGCAGCAGGTCGCGCCATAATCCCTGCCAGCCGCAAATTACCTCGGCGACTTCGCTACGCCCCTGGGCACCCTTACCAGACAGCTCTTCCGCCGCCTCAAAGCGCTCCTCATAGCCCTGGCGGATAAGCCCCAGCAGCCTTTCCAATCTCTCCGCTCGCTGGATAAGGGACTCTTCCTGCTCCAAGGCCGCAAGAGCCCAACCGGGCGCACCGTCCGCCAGGCGCGAGAGCAGACTGGCCTTGTCTGGGGATAGGCCGCGACTCAAGAGAAGCTCTTCTATCTCCTCGGCCGGCACTCTCCCAAAGACTAGGCGCTGGCATCGAGAGACTATCGTCTCCGGCACCGCTCCCGGGCTGGGGGCGAGAAGGATAAGCAGCACCTTTGGCAACGGCTCTTCCAGGGTTTTCAGGAGAGAATTAGCCGCCGCCTCGTTCAGAAGCTCCGCCTGTTCAAAGATAAAGACGCGGGTGCGCCCCTCATACGGCGGCAGGCTAGCCCAGTGTTGGAGGGCGCGAATCTGGTCAACCACAAGTTCGCTCTTGGCTTTTTTATCCTCAGCCTCATCGGCCGTAAGTAGCCTTAGCACCTGGACATCGGGATGGTTCCGAGCGGAGATCCTGAGGCAGGAAGAGCATTCACCACAGGGAGCATCTGAGCCTAGGCAATTCACCGCTTGGGCAAGCAGGAGCGCCGCAGTCATCTTGCCCACCTGTCTTGGGCCGGTGAAAAGATAAGCATGGGAGAGCGCGTCTTTTTCCAAGCTGCGCCTAAGGTAAGACATCACCCGTTCATGGCCGATAATGGACCACATGACTACTCTCCCGATGGCTTAAATACTGTCGCAGTGCGTAAGGTCCTCTAAGCTCTCGCGGCGGCGGATAAGACGCGCGCTCCCGTCTCCCACCATGACCACGGCTGGTCGAAGGGCAGCATTATAATTGCTGGCCATAGGCAGACAGTAGGCTCCGCATACAGGCACCGCCAAAATATCGCCAGCCACCACCGGGGCAACCCTGGTGTCCTTGATGAGGATATCCCCAGTCTCGCAGTAGCGCCCCACGACGGTCACCTCGTCGGCCTCGGCTACATCTGCCTTCCCAGCTGACAGAACTTCGTAGCGGGCATCGTAGAGCGGCGGGCGGATGTTATCGGCCATCCCCCCATCCACCGCAACATAGAGGCGCCCCCCCACCTCCTTGATAGTGCCTGCCGTGTAGAGAGCAACCCCAGCCTGGGCCACCACAGCGCGCCCGGGTTCGATGATGAGCTGCGGCAAAGGCTGGTTTAGGGATTTATAGTGCGCAGAGAGGTGCCCCGTGAGGCGTTCGGCAAAGAAGCTGACCTCCGGCATCGGGCTGTCCAGAGTGTACTGCACCCCGAAGCCCCCGCCGATGTCCAGTTCCTGCAGGTCGAAGCCGTACTTCCGGGTCATCTCGGCTGAGAAACCCAGCACCCGATCCATAGCCGCGAGATAGGGCTGATGTTCACCCACCATTGAGCCAATATGGAAGTGGAGCCCCACCAGCTTGAGAGGAGCCGAGGCCATGGCTTTAGCAACCGCCTCTTCCGCCCTAGATAGCGGTATGCCAAACTTGCTATCCGCCGCTCCGGTGGTAAGGTGTCCATGGGTATGGGCATCAACGCCAGGCATGATGCGAAAGAAAATCTTTGGGGTATACCCGCCTTCTTCTGCCAGTCGAATGAGCATGTCAAGCTCATTCATATTGTCCACCACAATACGCCCCACATTGTGCCTAAGAGCCAGGGTTAGCTCATCCCGAGACTTGTTGTTGCCGTGGAAATAGATGTCCCCTGGCGGGAAACCGGCATTTATGGCAATGTGCAGCTCACCCGCCGAGACCACGTCCAGCCCCAAGCCTTCATCTCTTAAAATTACGGCCAGCGCCCCGTGCAGGAAAGCTTTTCCAGCATACACCACCGCAGTATTCCCATAGCGGCTGACAAACTCGCGCTTAAATTCACGGCAGCGAGCGCGCAGGGTAGCCTCATCAAAGACATAGAGCGGCGTGCCAAAATGCGCTGCAAGCTCAACCATATCAACCCCGCCAATGGCAAGGTGTCCTTGAGGGTTAATTTCAGCCGAGGTAGGGAAAACGGCAAGTTTCGAATTCATAACGCTCCATGATAGCAAGGTATTTGAAGGTGCGTCAACGACCCCGATGCTATTCTTGCTTGTAATATTCGCTATTCCGACCTATAATTACGCCGCTGATTCTGCGCCCTACGAGGTGTCGAATGAACTTTGACTGGATAACACCGCGGGAAGCCGCTGAAAAATGGGGCGTTACGGACAGGCGTGTTCAAGTTCTGTGCGCCAACGGAAAAGTCGAGGGCGTGGTTCGCTTGAAAGGCGGCTGGCTTATACCGAAAGGAACGCCCAAACCACAGGATGGCAGAACCAAAAGCGGGCGCAAACCAGCCGCACGCGGACAAGAGTAAGACTGTGAAAAAGTCGCAGATAGAAGTAGCCGCCCATGAGATCGCCGAGCACCTTAAAAAAGGGCGCGCCGACTATATTGAAGCACGCCTGGAGGAGTCCTGGGGTAGCACCATCGGCTACCGCGGTCGGGTTCTGGAGACGATCGGCAAAAGCAGTTCGGTCGGCGGGAGTATCCGCGCTTTGGTACGGGGCGGTTGGGGCTTTACCAGCTTCAATAATCTGGAAGAGCTGGACTCCCGTGTTAAACTTGCCATCGCTCAGGCGCGCGCGGTAGGCAAAGAGAAAAGCCAGCTGGCAGATATAGCTCCTGCCCAAGCCAAGCTCAGGCTCAGCCCCGGCCACAACCCACTCACCGTGCCGCTCACACATAAAAAAGAGCTTCTTGACCGCTACAACGAGATCATCTGGGCAACCTCCAAACTCCAGACCTCAATTATCCGCTATGGCGATGCCCGCAAGAAAACGATCTTTCTAAACAGCGAGGGAGCCTTCATTGAGCAAGAACGCGCCGATGTCACCCTAAACGTCTCGGCCATTGCCTCAAACAGCCACGATGTGCAACAAGCCAATCTTAGCACCGGCAGCCCCGGAGACTACGCCGCCATTGCCAAACTCGACGACGAGATAGCCAGCGTTGCCACCCGCGCCTCCAATCTACTCGCCGCCCCACATCTGCCGGGAGGTAAGTACACTGTAGTACTCGACCCGATTCTGGCGGGAGTGTTTGTGCACGAGGCTTTCGGGCACCTCTCCGAGGCCGACCACGTCTGCGAAAACCCCGAGCTCCGCTCCCTCATGAGGCTGGGCAAGTGCTTCGGTCCGCGCACCCTCAACATCGTGGACGGAGCCAAGGTGAAGGGTCTGCGCGGAAGCTACCTGTATGACGACGAGGGTGTCCCGGCCACCAAGACCTACCTCATCAAGGACGGCATCCTCACCGGACGCCTTCACTCACGCGAGACCGCAGCCAAGATGGGCGAACCTGCCTCCGGCAACGCCCGTGCCTTAAGCTATCGCCACCCACCAATCGTCCGCATGACCAATACATATATCGAATCGGGGCAGGCGGATTTCCAAGATATGATCGCCGACATCAAAGAAGGGGTTTACGCCGTCAATTGGTACGGCGGCACCACCAGTATGGAAATGTTCACTTTCTCCGCAGGCGAGGCCTATATGATCCGAAACGGACACCTAGCTGAGATGATCAAGCCAGTGGTCCTCTCGGGCAATGTCTTCACCACCCTGGCCAATATTGATGCCATCGGATGTGATCTGGCTTTTAATCAAGGAGGCGGCTGCGGAAAGGGCGGACAATCGCCATTGCCTGTCTCCAACGGTAGCCCCCACATCCGCCTCCAAAAATGCCTGGTGGGCGGCAAAGCCTAGCCTAGCAGATAGAGTGATTGATTTGAACTCTGAACATCAAGACCACGACCTTGACAAGCTGGAGGCCATCCTAATCCAAGCCCTCAAAGCATGCGAGGCGGCCGAGGTCTTCCTGGCTAAAGAAGAGGAAATACCGATACACCTGGAGGCCGGACGGGTGAGAGGTATTCGCAGCCGTCAATCCCAAACGGTGGCCCTCAGGGTTTTTCTGGACGGGCGCCTTGGATATGCCGCCGGCAATGACCTGGCCGATGGGCGCACTTTGATCGAGTCTGCCCTTGAGACCGCCGCTTTCGGTGCGCGGGCGGACTTCTCCCTGCCCCCGCCCGCCCCTACGCCTGCCCCAGAGATTTTCGATGCAGCAGTGCCCAAGGTAACCCTAGATGCCATGCTCGCCCAGGTCCAGGCTCTGGCCGATGATCTTGTGCGCCATACCCCGGGGCTCATATGCGAGGGCAGGGTGAGCCGCGAAAGCCTCACGGTGAGCATCGTCAACTCCGCTGGCCTGGCCCAAAGCTACGCGCGCACCGAATATGGCTTGGCCGTTGAAGGCGTGCTCACCCGCGGTACCGATATGCTATTTGTCGGCGACGAGCTATCATCCTGTTGCGTGCTCAACGACTGTACTCCTCTAAGGGAAAGCGTCTTCCGCCAACTAACCTGGTCCAGCCAGACAGCGAGAATATCCGCTGGTAAACTGCCCGCCATTTTCCTGCCCTACGGCGTTGCCTCGGCTCTCCTGGCTCCCCTCACGGCGGGACTGAACGGCAAACTGGTGCTTGAAAAGGCCTCACCTCTGGCCGGTAAGGAGGGACGCAAGCTCACGGATAACAAGTTCAGCCTGATTGACGACGCCACCCTTCCTCACCGCCCTACCAGCCGCCCCTTTGACGATGAAGGCGTGCCCAGCCGGCGCTGTCCGCTTATTGAGAACGGCGTGCTGGCCGGCTTCTATTATGATCTACGCACTGCTGCCCTAGCCGGGAAAAAGAGCACCGGACATGGCCGCCGCGCTCCGGGCCAGCCTGCCCCCGCCCCCAGTGCCCTGGTCATCCCGGCAGGACAGACATCACTAGACGACCTGCTGTCCGACATCAAAGAGGGTCTCATTATTGAACAGGTGATGGGAGCCACCCAGGGTAATGTGCTAGCAGGCGACTTTAGCGGTAATGTGCTCTTGGGCTATAAAATAGAAAATGGTAAAATAGTTGGCAGGGTAAAAGATACCGTGATCTCTGGTAACGTCTACACCCTGCTTAACGACATTGTCGCCGTGGGTTCTGGCGGCCGCTGGGTCGGGGAGCTTTTCACCCCACCTCTCTTCTTCCCAGCGCTGTCAGTGGCAAGCCAGAGATAAACTCCACCCAATCGCCAGAGATCCAGAGGACATACTATTGCAAGAGACTTCAGGCATCAACGAACTGGTCAAGATCTGCGCCCGCCCCAAGCTGAACGCGCCAAATTTATTAGCTGCTTGGCCGGGCATCAGTAACGTGGCCATCATCATCGCCACCTACCTAGCCCGCAAGCTGGGCCCCAAGGATCTCGCCCAGATACGCCCCAACTACTTCTTTGACCCGGTAGGCGTGATGGTTCGCGGCAACCTTGTGGAGGAACCTCAGTTCCCGCAGAGCTCGTTTTATTATCACAAAAATCCCCACGGGGAAGACCTGGTGATCTTCCTGGGTGATGCCCAACCAAACGCCAAAAGCTACGACCTGGCCAACGTCGTCGTAGACGTAGCAGAACGCTTCCACGTACGTCGCATCTACACCTGCGCAGCGGCCATCACGCGTATCCACCACACCGAACAGCCACGCGTCTGGGGTGTAGGCACGACGCCAGCGGTCCTTGAAGACTTAGCCGCTCACGGAGCTTTCCTGGGCGGCAACTTACAGATCGCCGGTTTGAACGGCCTGCTTCTGGGGGTAGCCAAAGAGCGCGGCGTGGAGGGAGCCTGTCTCTTAGGAGAGGTACCCGGCTATGCCGCCCGCCTGCATAACCCCATGGCCGCCTTGGCGGTGGTGCGCGTACTAGAGAGCATGCTGGGGCTCAAGATTAACCTGGACGAACTTACTGCCGTTGCCGAGGAGGGGCGCGAGCACATGAAGCAAATGGCCGCCGAGGCCATGGAGGAATATATCGACTACTTCACCGAACCTATTTGGGAGCAGGAAGAGGATGAGCCCGAAGATGAGTGAGTCGGATCATCAAGAAGGAACGTTGGCGGAGATCCTCCTCCGCTTGCGGGATGATGCCCAAGATCCCTCCTACCCTCTGCTCTCCGGGCTGTCTGATCTCAGCACCGGCGAGCGTCGACTTTTTGGAGAGACCTGGGGACACCTCAGTACCGAGCGAAAGCGTATCGTACTCAGCCGCCTTACGACACTGGCCGAGGATAACGTAGAATATGACTTCGGGGCGGTATTCAAGCATGCCCTCAATGATGACGATGATGCCGTGCGGCAAAAGGCCATCGAGGGATTATGGGAAAGCGAGGAGTCATCGCTCATCAACCCCTTGCTTGGCCTATTCGCCAGTGACCGCTCAATTGCAGTGCGGGAAGCTGCCGCCACTGCCCTCGGCAGGTTCGCCGTTCTGGCAGAGTGCCACAAGATTTCTGCAGAGCATATCGCTAGGCTGAGCCAGTCCATGCTCGCGGCGGTAAACAATCCCGCCGAGCCGCTACCACTGCGCTGCCGGACACTTGAGGCTGTAGCTCCTTTTAGCCTCGCCACCGTCACTCAGGCCATCTGGGCAGCCTATCGTCATGACGAACCGGAGATGCACGCTTCGGCCATCAAGGCTATGGGGATTAACCGCGATCTGCTCTGGTTGCCCACCATTCTCCAGGAATTTGCCAGCGACCGCCCGGAAATAAGGCATGTTGCAGCTGAAGCGGCGGGAGCGCTGGGCGAAGCAGAAGCGGCAGGACCACTCGGCGAGCTTTTGGGCGACGCCGATTCCAAAGTAAGGCTGGCCGCCGCAGAGGCATTGGGCAATATCGGCGGGGCCGAGGCCAAACGGGCTCTAAAACCCGCCCTCAGACACAAAGATCAGTCTCTGCGCAAGGCCGCTATCGATGCCCTTGCCGAGATCGAGTTTTTTGAGGAACCTTTCTCGCCCCATCATCCAGTATGAAACCAATGCCGGAGCTGAAGATAGGCGGTACTGTTGCCATCTTGACAAAAGAGTTGCGAGCCAAGCGCAGGAGCCAGGATAAATGAGGAATTATGTGAGGAGTAGCCCCTTGAAAGATATCGCCAAATTTCTCTGCGCAGTCTTACTGTTATGTGCTGGCATTGGCACATTTACTGCCTGCGATACCATCAAAGTTAACGGGGTGAGCTTAGACAAAACTGAGATGTCGGTCGCGGTCGATTCTGGTTTCTTATTAACCCCAACCATCGCTCCCGAAAAAGCAAAAACGAAAACTGTCACCTGGTCATCCGACAGCCCTGATATCGCTTCTGTTTCAGACTACGGCTGGGTGGAGGGCAAATCAGAGGGGGTAGCGACAATAACCGTTACCACAGACGACGGGGCATTCACAGCATCTTGCAACGTAACCATCACCTCCCCAACCGGGAAAACCAAGGCTCAAGTCAAAGCAGCCTTTGAAGCAGCCGGGTATACCGAAACATACAGCTTCGGGATAGATTCCGCATTTCTGCCTGCTTACACATATACCAAAGGAGAAAGTAGTTTTATCGCCATCTTTGGCACCAGCGAAGAAATCGCCGCCACGGTCAAACCCGCCTTCGACGAAATCGCCCAAGCCAACGGATTGACCTGCCAACAGGACGGCAGGATTATTTACTACGGAGCAGCGGATGCGATAATCATTTTCGAGGCTATCCAGTTTTAGCCGCACTCAGAGCCGACCTTTGCCTATTGAAGCATGCCGCTGTTATTCAATATTTGAGTGCCATAAATAAAGATTGCATCGGCTCCGGGAGTGAACGTTATAAACATGTCCAGGTAGTTATAGTCAATGTAGCGCAAGTCAATCAAGGTGATCTTCGAGTAATTATCTAATAGCAACGGGGCCAGCGAAGATCCGAACGAGTCACGGAACATATACAGTTCCCTCCCCGTATCACACGCATGGTTCTCTATTTCCACGACCATCTGCGGGCCGGCCAGAAACAGGTTATAGGGATCTATGCCGCTGAATAAATCTGGGTTATACACCTGAATCTCCCGCCTCCCGGTTGCCTCGTACACATATACCGTCGCCGCCTTGGTGGTGGCACTGGTGAGGTACACCAGCGTTTCCGGCCTCGCGGGCAACGCCGCCTGACCATAATAGGCGCCATAGAAAGGAGCCATTTCGTTGGGTGTATAGTTATGCAAGGCACTATAACCGGATCCCATTGAAGCGAGTATTTTTTCCGCAACATGCAGAATAGCCTCCTGCCGCCAGTGAAGATCCGTAAGATAGTAATCCTCTATCGCCAAATCTCCGAAGATGTCGATGTAGACCATTCCTGGCATATTGTCGGTCATGAGTTCCACCAGGCGGGCGTAATCAAGTGAAGGATATCCGTTCTGTTCTGCCACAAAGTAATTCTTATCAGGGATTATGGAATAGTATAGGTTCAAGCCAGCCAGATATTTCGCGGAAACAACACTGAACTTGTCGGCGGCACGTAAAATTGCACGCTCGTCCAGCGGGTATTCCGTCTTATAAAGACCCCTGCCAACTACGTAGACCCCGTTGTTGTCACGGACACGCAGCAGCCCATAAGCCGCAATCGCCTTGATAGTACGAAAAGCATCGCGCCCTACAAATTGATCAAGAAAGTATTCTTCATACTCTTGGTAAACCCTCTTGTCCAAAAAATCAGAGAGTTGCGGGTTTGGAACCTGCCTGAGCATGCGCCGCTCATTCACTGACACGTCCGCATCGGGGAGCACCAAATTAGCGACGGGTAACCCAAATACCACCAACAGGAATACCGCTATGACCGCAATGTTTTTTATCTTATCACGCATGGCGTGCCCTCTTAGAATCGAAAGTACAGGAATGGGTTGAACGACCCATCTACCAAAAATCCTACTGTCAACAACAGTAGCGCCATAATAGCTACCGGCTCAGCGATGTCCAGAACCCTGGTGATGACCATATTCCTGCGCAGCTTCCCGCCGATGGCGGCCACGAGCGGCGTAGAGGCGACTGCCGCAATGGCGAACAGCCCCGCATAACTGCTAAGATAGTATCGGCTTTCAACTCCCCAAAATGCGCGCCCGCCCATTCCGGACATTGCAGCAAAGTTACGGCCAACCTCACTCAAAGTGTCAGCATTAAAGATGACAAAGCCGAAGAAAACGGCCGCCATGGCAAAAATATGGCCAAATACCCTTGGTATCTTGCCCAACACCTTAAGCAACACCAATTTCTCCAGTGCCAGCAACGCCGCAAAATAGAGGCCCCAGGCGATGAAATTCCAACTAGCTCCGTGCCAGAACCCCGTCAATAACCACACGACCGCGATATTGAAAAACCACTTCGGCTTCGACACTCTATTGCCCCCTAGCGGGATATAGATGTAGTCGCGGAACCATCTAGACAGGGTCATGTGCCATCTGCGCCAGAAATCGGTAACCGAGCGCGCCATATAGGGAAGATTGAAGTTTTCGGGGAACTTAAACCCCAGCATCGCGCCTAATCCTATGGCCATATCGGAATAACCGGAGAAGTCAAAATAGATCTGGAAAAAGAAAGCCGCCGCACCCATCCAGGCAAACAGCACCGAGGACTCCCCCGAGTATGAAATAATACTGCCCAATTCAGCCATGGTGTTCGCAACCAATACTTTCTTGGCAAGCCCTAAAACAAAACGCCGCACACCATATGAGAATCCAGCAATGGTTATCGCTCTGTTATCCAGCTCGCGTTCTACCTCGGTATAGCGCACGATGGGCCCCGCCACCAATTGCGGGAACATGGCGACATAAGTCGCAAATTTTACCAGATTTCTTTGGGCCTTAGTCCGTGCCAGATATATATCAACGGTATAACTCATGTTCTGAAAGGTATAAAAGCTGATACCGATAGGCATCACAGCTTTCAACAGAGGAAGGGATATATTCAACATGGAGTTGATATTCTCAATGAAGAAGTCGCAGTACTTGAAATATCCCAACAGGCCCAAATTGGCTAGCAGAGAGACCGCCAGGGTAATTTTGGGGATAATCCGCTCGCCCCTAAACCGCTCAATCAACAGCGAACACGTATAGTTAATGGCCACCGAAAACAGCAGCGCCAAAACCATGAGCTGTTCTCCATAGAAGTAAAAGAGCAGGCTAGCGGCCAGCAGTATGCCGTTTCTCGCACCTAAAAAGCGCTGCGGTACCGCATAATACAGTAGCAGTACCGCAGGCAAGAAGACAAAAAGAAATGAGATGCTGGAGAATACCATCGGCTAACCGCAAGAATGTCTTACTTCAGACCGAGGAAGACCCGCGCGATGTTGTCGGCATTAGTCCTATCGGCCAGTGCCAACAGGATAACATCACCAATACGCTCAATCCTCTTGGCACCAGCGCCCATACAAATCCACTTATCATGGTCAATATTGTCATCTATCGACTTCATCCAGGCCTCTGCGTTCTCACCATTCTTGATCTTCACCACCACCAGTGAGTAGTCAGCGGGAGACATAGCCGACTCGGACGCACACGCATCCTGGAAAGGGATACCGTCAATGCCCAGAAACCAAGAACACCTGCTGGCAACCGCCTCGGTATCGTGGAACATGGTATACGTCATGTGATCCTTTATGTACTGCGTCTGTTCAACATGTTCGTATATATATTCAATAATCTCTCTACACGATTTATCTAGGACCTCGCCGCCTGATGCCCCGTGGTCATTACTGTTGCAAGCAACGAAAGGCATGAGCATTAAGAGAGCCAGAAGTGCCGCCATTGATTTTCTCATTTTCCATCCTTTGTTTAATTTGCATCGGTGCCAGTGGCCATCTACCAATCAGCCAAGCTACAGGTGGGCACTCATTACTTTACAGTTTTTCGGCAGAGGCAACCACCAACTACAAATTATAACGGTGTTTGTAGGCAAAAGATAGGGTTAACTGGCTCACAAAAACGGCACGGAAAGAAGCACCCCACCCGTCCCCAGACCGAATCTGCCATGCGACAGACTTTTAGTGAAATATGGCCGCCAGACTCTTAATCTGGATATTCACCTGCCTTTCGCGGTATGATTCCAATATGACACTTCCGACTCTGGCCGGGCTCAAGGTTCGGTTGTGCCCCAAATCTGCCGCCGATGCCCGAAGCGACTATCGCTGGCAGAAAGATGCCGAGCTTATGGCCTTAAATGGCAACGAACCGCTCCGGGAATCTTTCCTAGATTACCTAACCCTGAGTGCCGCCGACTATGGCACCGCGAACGGCATGGAGATGTTTGCTATCCGCACCCTGTCAGAAAACCGCCATATCGGCAACTGCGCACTATACCAACTTGACCATGCGGCTGGCGAAGCGCAACTTGGCATTACTCTCGGCGAGCGAGACTGCTGGGGACATGGTTATGGACATGATGCCATGATGACCATGGTCAATTATGCCTTAGAGTCCCTCGGATTGGTAAGGCTACATCTTAAAACCCTAGAGAATAACGACCGCGCCAGAAGGTGTTTTGAAAAATGTGGCTTTTCGCCTTACGGAAAACTGCTGCACGAGGGGCACCAATACATCTTGATGGAACTTCGCGCGGCCTCCATGCCTAGCCCCGCAGAAGATCAAGCCCCTGGGAAAATGCTCAGCTAAATGCCGTAACCACAGCCATCCCAACCACCGTCTTCTCGCTGCGGAGATTTTCTACCCATACCTCAAGCGTTATCCGCTCCCCCAGCGCCTCTTTCACCACACCACAACAGATAAGGCGCTCGCCAAGTAAATTCATTCCTTTATAGCTTACTGTAAGCTTAGTCAGCCAGCCCCAGTCTCCCAGCCATTCCACCACCATCTGCCCCAAAAAAGCCAGCAGGAGCTGCCCGGGCACGATCACCCCCGGTAGCCCCATACTCACAGCAAAGGCACAGTCACCATGAACGGGATTATCATCTCCGGACACCACAGTCCATCTCAATAGCTGCTCTGCTGTCGGCTGTCTCTCAAACGGCGGAGCCTTAGCCCCGATCCGAATATTGCCGGGCCTCGACCGCCTAACCACCGAGCCCTCTCGGCCAAACGATGGCCAACTGTCGGCTAGTGGCAACGCTCTCGCCCCTATAGTCGGAATACTCGCCTTGAATAACAACAAAAACCGCGTGATTGTCCAACGCCGGCCTTTCGCGTATAGAGATGAGCGTTAGCGTCGCCACTAGCGTTTCCCCGGTGTGTACCAAGCGGCTGGTTTCCACATCGCTTGAGCCGTGCAACACCAAGGGGCCGAGCTTCCTCAGAGCTGATACGACCTGCTCAAAGCCCAGTGTAGCTAGTATGACCGGCGGCACTTGGTCTATCCGGTTCCACCATTGCGCATTGCCGCCCACTACTTCGGCATACCGTCGTATCAAATCGCCATTGATGACATGCTCAGACTTAAGCCAAGGATGTCCGATTTTTTGCCTGAGGTCTTCCAGCGTTAATGACGCAGTCATAGCTTTGGGAAATAGATTGTAACTGCTATGCAGTGATAAAAACAAGATGCCGCATTGCCTCATAATTAATAGCACCGAAAAGGGTAACGTTGCATCAAAAGAGAATAGCACTGACAATCTGTTCCTCGGAGCCTATGACTGGAGGAACAGATGAAAGAAA
>JGI24702J35022_10000861_pt1 | contig 18778 bp, 12 predicted proteins | sample TergutTh196P4_FD_35022 | JGI IMG/M metagenome (IMG submission 35022)
TTTTATATGATTATTAAGTAAATATTCTGTAAAAATATGACTTGTAAACTGGCTGCCCTGGTCTGTATTAAAAATCTCAGGCATACCGTATTTTGCAATAGCACTTGCCACTAATTCTTTGCACCAACCTGCCTCCATCGTGTTGGATATATCCCAGTGCAACACATAACGACTATGCACATCTATTATAATTATAAGGCAAAGAACAGATATATCGTGTGGGAATTGTTGTGTTATTGATGGTAATTTTTTTTATTTTTTTTATTTGCGAACTATATTTTTTTATATAAACTACCCCGATTTTGCAAAGCAAAATCACCCCTTCAAAATTTGAAGGGAATTTTTGGTCTCGTTCTATAACAGCGTTATAGAACAAATATTAAGACCTTTGCAAAATAAACTTCTGAATATTTTTTGTAATATTTCTTTATTTTGTTTTCTTTGTTTGTTTTTTTCAGGTCTAATTTTTCAATTTTTCACTGTTTTTTCTCTTTTTTTTTGTTTTTCAGCCTCCTTTTTAAGGTTTTGAAGGCACTTTTAGCCTATTTTGTCCCATTAGATATAAAATTATCCCAGGCGCTCTGTATAAATTGTAGGCGATGGCTTCTAACAGGTGTTGCGTGTGGGTTTTGGCTAACCCAACATAGCGAGCCGTTCCACAACCAAACCATCGTCGCATACCACCAAAGGTACGTTCCACTACCCAACGCTTTTTACTGATTAAACGATTGTATTTTTTTTGCCATTCTGTTAACGGTCTGTTTTTATAGACTTTATGTTGAATCCGGTTTTTTACTTTGCGATTTTTTACAGGTGATTTCAATAAGGTTACATTATCAGGTACTTGATACCCAAAATGAATCTCTTTGCCTTTTTTCAAATAACGGGCTTCATTGTCCACACCCGGCTGTTGTTTTTGTACTAATTTCATCTGAACTTCCTCTTTCTCACAATCTTTACTATTACGTTGATCTTCTTTGCGGTTTTCGGCTAATTCGTATTGTGGCTTACCATGAGGACAACGGGGCGTATCGGTCAAGGTCGCATCAACAATACCGATGCCGTTTTTAAGGATAACTTTACGGGCAGCAAGTTGGCGGTTAATCTTCTTCAATAAACGGTCAAACGCTTTCTTTTGGGTTAACTCCGTCCGAAAACGACTCAAAACACTGTGATCCGGTACACTGTCTTCTATATCCAAATCACAAAAACGCATCATAGACAAACTGTCATTAACAGATTCCTTTACACGTTCGTCGCTCAAATTGTACCATATCCCAAGTAAAAGCATCTTAAAAAGCAACACTGTACGCGGGACGACCATCTACGCTGTGACCGCGCTTATACACTTTGCTTATCTCTTTGTCTATATCTTTCCAATCAATTAACATATTGATTTGTTTGAAGAAGGTATTCTTGCGAATACGTCTTTCCACGTAACCGTCATAAAAGCCCATTTGAATATTTTTTTGATAAAACATGTCGCGAAGATACAAAAAAATCAATACAAAACACAATTAAAATATTAACAATCAAATGTTTATATCTTTATCTGTCTTGCAAAGGTCTCATATTATGTTTTGAAAATATTATTGAATAAAATTAATCTGAAAATCAAAACTTTACACAAAGTTGTCATTGGTAGCGAAGCGAAGAATCTTGAATTTGTCAAGATGAAAGAATTTTAAAATTGAATAACGCCTGAAAAAAAGAATTAACTTTTTTTATTACAATTATAAAAAGTTTGTGTTTATTTGCACGCTTAATATTATTGCTTATGAAATTTTCTAAAATAATCTTAATTTGTATCTGTTGTAGTTTTGTTTTTACCACTTTTTCACAAGAACAACAACAAAATTTATCAGAAATTCAAGCCAAAATGAAAAAAGAGGCGGTTGAAGTGTTTAGAGACCGTTTAATTGTGGATGTTTATCATTCGTTTTGGTTTCACGTGCCAGCGCCGGTTGATCAAAAGTTTAATCCCGGATTTAATATTGCTATTTTATGGGATTTTAAAGCAAACAAAAAAAGTCCGATCTCTTTTGGACTTGGCGTGGGTTGTACCTACCATACCCAGTTTTCTAACGCGCAATTGAAATACGATACTAAAACAGAAATTACAAAATATTATCTACTTCCCGATATTATTTCCAAGAAAGACACGAGCATGAAATTAAACAGAATGACTTACATTAGTTGTAACATTCCGTTAGAGTTTAGATACCGCCATAAAAGCGGTTTTAAATTTACCGTAGGCGTGCGACTTGGTTTGATTGCAGAAATTTCGCAACGTTATAAAGGAAAAGATTTGGAAGGAAACAATACGGAAGAGAATTTTAAATATTTTCTGAAAACGGATCGCCAAAAGGTTAATTTTGATGCATACATGCGCTGCGGATGGAAATTTGTTGCCGTGTACTATTCTTATCAGGTAAACAGGCTCTTCAACGAGGGCAAAGGTCCTGCGATAAATCCAATGTCGGTAGGAATTTCACTGTCGTTGTTTTAAATTTAAAAATCAAAATATGAAAAAATTTATTCTCTTTATTACGATTATTCTCTCGGTTTTAATTTCCAAAGCCGACGAGGGCATGTGGTTATTATCACTGCTTGAAAAAAATTATTCAACGATGCAAGAAATGGGGTTATCTCTTTCTGTTGAAGAAATTTACAGTATTAACAACGCCTCTATGAAAGACGCTGTGGTGCATTTCGGCGGAGGTTGCACCGGTGAAATCATTTCAAGTACCGGTTTACTACTTACTAATCACCACTGCGGATACGGAGCCGTACAAGGGCTTTCTACTCCCGAAAACAACATCCTTGCCAACGGTTTTTGGGCTAAAAATAATGCAGAAGAGATCCCCTGCGAAGGACTTAGCGTTACTTTTTTTATCCGTATGGAAGATGTTTCTGAAATAATGCTGGCAGAATTAAACGACGAGATGTCGGAACAACAACGCAGAGATAGCATTACTAAACGAAGTAAAGAATTGGAAAATGAATACAGCGAAAACAGTAAATATGTGGTGCGCATTGCCAGTATGTTTAATGGAAATTCTTATTATATGTTTATTTATCAAGTATATAAGGATGTTCGTTTGGTAGGAGTTCCTCCTGAATCGTTGGGCAAATTTGGCGGCGAAACAGATAACTGGACGTGGCCCCGTCATACTGCCGATTTCTCGCTGTTCCGCGTTTATACGGATATAGATGGAAACCCAGCCACTTATTCCGAAGATAATATTCCATTAATTCCGAAATGGTATTTCCCTGTTTCTACAGCAGGAATTAAAGAAGATGATTTTGCTATGATTATCGGCTTTCCGGGTTCAACAGACAGATTTTTAACATCTTATGGTGTGAAAATGGCAATTGAAGAAAGAAATCCAACCATTGTAAAAGTAAGAGATACTAAACTTAATTCTTGGAGAATTTTTAGAAAAGAAGACCCCGTAATTAATCTGCAATACGCTTCAAAATACGCAGGAATTTCAAATTATTGGAAATATTATATTGGTCAAACCAAGCAACTTATCAATAATAATGTGTTTGAGAAAAAAGAAAAAATTGAAGATGATTTTGTTGTGTGGATGCACTTTAAGGATAGAAAAGAGTACTTGAATGTACTTCCTGAAATTGCCGCCGCTTATAAAGAGATTTCAAAACTTGAAAAATTCAGTATTTTATATCAACAAGGTATTTTTGGAGGACCCGAAATTTTCTCGTTGGCAAGTCAATTCACTTCCATGTATGAGTTATTACAAAAATTGGAAAATAAAACGCTTAATTTTAATGAAAATAAACAGTTAGAAAACCGCTTGATTGCTTTAAATAACCGTTTGGAAAACTTTTTCAAAAATTATAATAAAAATGTAGATCAATCAACTACAGAAAAACTGTTGGAGATGTTTTATAATGAAACTACTCCCAATCAACGTCCACAAGCTTTTAATAATGCTGTTAAAAAATCTAAAAACGATTTTTATAAATTAACCGAAGATCTTTTTAAAAATACAATATTTACAGATAAGAATTTAATAGAAAAATTTTTACAAAAACCAAAAATGAAAATATTAGACAAAGATTTGGCTTATTCCTGGTTTAATATGTTTTTAGATTTTTATCAACAAAAAAGAGAGCCTTTGGCAGCGCAACAAGAGAACCTGAATAAGGCAAATCGTTTGTTTGTGAGAGGTTTATTAGAAATGAATCCGGAAAAATTGTATGCGCCGAATGCAAACAGTCAAATTCGGTTAACTTACGGAAAAGTGGGCGGTTATCCTATTAAAGATGGTTTATTTGCCAAGTTTTATACTACATTAGATGGCGTATTGGCAAAAGAGGATCCAAATTCAACAGAATTTACCATTCCGGAAAAACTTAATATATTGCACCAAACCAAAGATTACGGCGAGTATGCAGAAGAGGGACAAATTCGTGTTAATTTTTTGACAAATAACGATATAACCGGTGGAAATTCCGGTTCACCCGTAATTAACGGAAAAGGACAACTTATCGGTTGCGCTTTCGATGGAAATTGGGAAGCGATGAGCGGTGATATTTTCTTTGAACCTGATTTACAAAGATGTATCAATTTGGATATTCGTTATGTGTTGTTTATTATTGACAAATTTGGCGATGCAAAACATATTGTTGATGAAATGACTTTGGTAAAAGAATAGATTAATTAAATTTATCATATATCATACGCACAAGGTATAAAATTTATTTAAAAAACTTGCCCATAACATTTTGACAATATGCTCGTTGCCTGCTGTAGCTGCCATCGAGGAAAGTACTATCCTACGAAACTAACAAACCTTATTTGCCTGTCAAATTCCGATGATTTGTCAGTAGAGGCAAAATAAAGCCATATTTGAAAATCATCTAATTTCATTTTAGAAAAATATTATCTTTGCAACAAGTTTAATTCTAAATCAAAATGAAACAAATTCTACTTTTCCTTCTTATAGTAATACTGTTCATTAGCAATTTAACCGCACAAAACGAACAATTAGAAAGGATTCAATTATCTTTGCCTCAATCTCAGGGATCTTATTCGGAGCCTATCCATTCAGCAAATACTGCTCAATGTTCCATTTCCCATGGCAAAGAAATAGAACCTAAAAGTTACAGAGAGGATTGGCCGCTCTCATGGTGCACTCATACTATTAAATCTTACCTCGGTGGTGGAGTTCAAACCAATTGTAAAGTTGCTGTTAGATTTACTCCAGTTGATTTGACTGAAAAAGGTGTGAGTTCTGGAGATACATTAACAAAATTCAAATTTATTGCAAATAATGACGACAATCGGATTACTTCACTTACTATAGAAATTTTTCAAGGTAGTGTTATTCTTTCTAATCCGGGTACTTTGAAGTATCAACAATCAGTTCCGTTGTCATCTATACTTAGTAAAGAGTGGACTGAAATAGACTTAACTACTCCTGTTGTTATTGATAATTCTCTAGAATTATGGTTGTCTTACCATGTAGAATCATTAAATCCAGTCTATCCAGTAGCGAACCATACTGCAGGCTTTGATGCAAGTCCACATATTGAGAACAAAGGAAATTTGCTATTATGGTCCGGAACACAATGGACAACTTTATGGGACTTAGGTGGTGGAAATTCAAATTGGGACGGCAATTGGCTTATCGAAGGATTTGTCACTCCGGCCGTCCCATGCGACCCTATTGCAAATTTATCTTTAGAAAAGCCATCAGAAAGTTCTGTATTACTAATCTGGTCGGAGCCAAAAAGCGATATAGACGGCTATCTTATTTACCGTAACAATATACTGCTTACAGAAGAACTTGTAACTACAAATTCATATTTGGATGAAAATCTACTCAACGGCATTTATGAATATTATGTAATTACACATTATTCAAACGGTTGTGTTTCGGATTCCTCTAACCATGTAAAAGCGGAATTTAATATTGGAATAAATGAAGTAGAAGAAAGTGATGTTGTGCTTTATCAAAATCCAGCCACGGAAAAGTTACAAATTACAAGTTCCAAGTTACTTATTAATAATATTGATGTTTTTGATGTTTATGGTAGGAACTTATTATCTAGCCATCTCATCATACCGTCATCTCATTACCAAATTGATATTTCGCATTTGCAATACGGAATCTATTTTGTAAAAATAACCACACAAAAAGGAGTTATAATAAAAAAAATAACAAAATCATTATGAAGAAATTATTTATCATTTTACTATTAATAGGAACATCAATTTCCATATTACATGCTCAATTATGGATTTCCTTCAACAACACAGCATCAAACGCACCCGAAGTAAATGTAATAACCTCAAATACCCAAACGGTAAGTTTCGAGGTTACTATCCCTGGTATTTACCGGAAAGACACTATCGTCAATGGTGTTGCTTTTAGCCGCTTATTGTTACCATGCGGACAGGCTATTAATCCCACAGGTTCTCCGGAACTCTCTGTGTTACACTACAAAATTGCCATACCGGTATGCGATGATGTGTTGGTTAATTATAATGTGGTTTCGCAACAAAATGTAGCTTCCGATTGGGTGTATCCGGTACCGGAAATTGTAACACAACAAAACCCACAAGGCTATCACATTACGGTAGAGCAGTTTGCATTTAACCCAACCGCCTATGCGCAGCCCTGCTCAGCAGAACCAACAGCCACAATATCGTCTTTGGGGTCTTTAAGATCACAACATTACGCAGAAATAATCATTAATCCTGTAGAGTTTTGCCCCGTAAGCAAACAAATTACCATAACAGACAAAGTAATAGTAACGCTCACTTTTACCAACTCGCAAGGCGTATTAAGGCAAGAATTGGGCATGTTTAATAAGGCTGCTGCATTGGCTTTTATTAATTATGAAGATGATGGAACAAGCGCCTTGCTTTACGACCGAGCTTTTGAAAAAGAAGGCTTTACCCGCGGTACGGTAGAATGGAAAACCATTACTACACCCAATGATGCCAAAAATATTGAGGCTGACTATGTGATGATTTGTGCACCGGCATTTTTCAATTTTCCTCAAGCACGTGCCGAAATACAACGCCTTGCCGAGCACCGCGCTTGGTATAATGGGTTTTCTGTCTCTATCTTGAATGTGGAAGATATTTTGTTGGATGCGATGGGGTTTCCTTTTGAAGACACTAATGTGCCTCCTTTATACAAGTCAGAGCAGCGTCTTCGCACATGTTTGAATTACATTTACTATCCTCCTGGAAGTAGTTCTATTCCACACGATTATGAATCGCGTTTAAAGTATGTGTTGTTGATAGGGGATATTGAACTTAAACCGGGGGATGATGGCTTTGGAGTAGAAGATCCTTTGGGTGTGCCTACATCGTATGAGTATGGAGGAGATGGTGCCTCTGACTATTATTTTTCATGTGTTACAAAACAGAATAACATCTATGATAATATTGGTGATTTTTTCATCGGCAGGTTTTGTGTGGCTCCAAATCTTACTAATGGTCTAGAAGAGTTGCATAATATGGTTGAGAAAACTATCTATTTCGAGTCGGAATTTAGTTTTGGCAGTTGGCGTAACAGTGTAAATATATTTAATGGCAAAGTAAAGAACAATAATTATTGGGATGTTCAATACCCCTCTTTTATAGATACGCTTATTGCGCCCAAAGTACGCTACAGCGCCAATTGTTTTGATCTGGAATATGCAGCACCGGCTTTAGAACTCATGAAAAAAGGCTCATCTTTACTTCTTGCGCATGCTCATGGTTGGCCCGAGTACTGGGAAAAGGGGCTGACCGCAACGTTGCTAAAAGATTCTTTAACCAATGTTAACCAAACTCCTTTTTGCTATGCATACTCTTGTTTTATTGGTCCATTTCATACTCACAAATGTTTGGCACAGCAAATCACATCATTTTCTCATGATAAAGGTTTTGTTGCCATGATTGCCGCAACTATTGTAATTCCTGATCTCTTTGTAGATTCCACTGATATTATAATTATTTCTCCCCCATTTGGCTTTACTGAAAAAGCCCCCTACTTGATTTTTCAACAACACACTCATATTGTTGGAGAAATATTGTTTTCAATGTATCATAATAATTTTGGGGTTGCTAGCATTTTTAATCTTTTTGGTGACCCTGCTCTTAATGTTATGGCAACGGGCTATCAAATTACACAAAATGTGACGGCAGAATGTCCGGCAGAATTAAAAAGCAACCTGTGGGTGCGAGACGGCGCTACATTAACCATTCCATGTGATATTTATTGCGCAGAAAATGTTTCTATTACAGTTGATTTGGGCGCGAAGTTAATCATAGATGGCGGTACGCTATCTAATGCCGAAGTAAATAAAATGTGGCAAGGCATTGCTATTCACAATAACAATTTACTATCCTATCCAACTCCACCTGCGGGAATGGTGCAAGTTATTAACGGCGGCACCATCAAAAATGCAACTATCGGCATTACTAATATTTATGGAGGTACTGTCGAAACCAACAACGCCCACTTTATTAATAATTCAATTGGCGTACAAGTGGGCGAGTATTCAAGCGCAAGTTTTGTCAATACACACTTTGAGGCGAATCCCAATTATCTCGATAATGCTGATTTCTTTGGTCCTCATATTAAACTATTGGGCAGCAAATCCGTTACCGTTTCAGATTGTTTTTTTTCTAAAATTGCTCCACAAACAATCCATCCTATCTGTGATGATTGTGGACAAGAAACCGGTATTTGGGCTTTTAACGCTCCTCTAACGGTAAAAAGTTCAACTTTTTTAGGGTTACTTACGGCTGTTTCAGTAAAAAATTCCGGTGTTACCCCTAATTTAAGTATAAGTAAAAGTATTTTTAAAAATAATAATGCTAATGTATTAATAAATGCAATAGACAACGCAGAGGTGGTTTTAAATGAATTTTTTTTACCAAATGCTACGGCTTTTGGTTTGTCAATTGCTAATTCAACTGGTTATAAGATTGAGTATAACAATTTTACAAGTTCAAGTTCAGCCATTCAAACTACCGGCATTCTCATTTCTAATAGTGGAGGAGACGAAAATCTTGTAAATGATAACAGCTTTTATGATTTGAATGTAGGCATACGTGCTATCCATAGAAATTCATTCCAATTATCAAGTTCCGAAGGATTACCTATAACAACTGGGTTACAATTTTTATGCAACCGCTTTGACAATACTCAACAAACCGATATTTTTGTGGGACATCCAAACATCCCTAATATTAGCCATTCTGTGAGAAATAATCAAGGCAATTTGCTACTTCCTGCAGGCAATCTATTTATTAACAATCAACAGCCAAGAATCAATTTTGGCAATTATTCAAATTATCCGGTAACATACGACTATAGTTATTTAGCACTGGATGAAGATCCCATTACAATTATGGGCAATATCATTAAAAGGCCCATAAAAATGCAATCCAAATGTCCACTCGGTAAAGGTCGTGGCAATTTGGAAAACGATTTATTTCAATACAATGAATGGAATGCTGAGTATGAAAATCACCTTGCCCAACTCTTAAATGCAGACGAGGGCACAGAAGAATACGATTATCTGTTAAATATGGTTTCTTACTACAGTGCATTAAAGGACAATTATTTTAATGCGCTTATTGTAGAGGAAAAGAACAGTACCGAATTACAAATTACGGGTTTTGAGAGGCTAAAATTCCTTTTTTCGTATCGTGGGCAATACAGAGATTATCTTTCTATTACAGAAACTTACTTAGCCGAAAACAATTTTTCTGAGGCTTTGACCGCTTTAAATACGATGTATAAACAATTTGAACTTAATGAAGAACAAATACTTGAATTAAGAGGTATGGAATCTTATACATTTTGGCTATTAAGCTTAGAAGAAACCAGCAAAGGTATTTATTTGTTAAATGAAAAGGAAATAGAATATTTAACAAACTATGTTGAAACTAATAGCGGGAGAGGCGTTGTATTTGCAAAAAACATATTATGTGGATTGTATAAGATTTGTCTTGACGAAGAAATACCTAAATATACCTCTCCTCAAAATAATGAAGAAGGAACTACCAATTTATCTAAAGAGAATATTCAATTTATTTCAGATGAGCAAACTCTATCAGATAAAATTAGGATTCTTCCTAATCTAACTACAGGCGAATTTACAATTACGAATCACGAATTACAAATTACGAATGTAGAATTATTTGATGTTTATGGCAGAAAATTATCATCTTTCAATTTTAGCAATACCTCAGGTCATATCAACATTAACATCTCTAATCAAAGTTCCGGTTTTTATTTCGTAAAAATAATCACAAAACAAGGTAATATTATTAAGAAAATAGTTAAACAATAATAATATTTTGCTCATAAACATGGAACAAAAAACATATTGCGGAAAAAATTTTTTTCACTTACTCACAAATCATCTTGTTTAAAAAGAAAACATAACGCTTCCCCTTTCCGCGTTGATTGTTTTTAATATATTGATACCCTGAAAGTAAAAAGTTATTGTTATACCAATGTCGCATGGAAAGATTGGAACTGTACTCTAAAATATCTGTTTTTGAGGATAATTCAACAGGCGTTGAAGTTTGCGCATCTAACACAGATTGCCCATTCATAAACTGCGATACAATTTCATTATTATATACATAATAAAACAAACTGTTTTCCTCTTTATCCTGATACAGATTTACCATACTATAAAGCGATTGTGTTAAAACATTGGGTATCGGAAAATACCATTCGTTTAACAATGTTCCCAAAGTGTTAAATTCCATAATATAAGCATTCACAAATCTGAACCCTGCAAATATTTGCGTAGGAGGATCATATCCATAATATCCATAATACCGGTAAGATGATCTGTTAGTATATTGATATTCAGGATAAAAAAGTTCCGTAACGACAAATATTTTTCCATTATAATTTACAATATGTCCATTCATTGTTAAATTAGATTCGCCCAAATAGTTCACTTTTTTAATAGAATCTTTTGCCAAAAGCGCCCCGAAAGAATGAGTATTGATTTCAGAAAATTTATGATTAAAAAATTGGGTGGTGAATATTCCCGAGTAACAGCCTTTCTGTTTTTTATCTTTACTATAAGAATACCCGCCTACAATAAGCAAACAGTCTCTACCGGTAACTGTTACTTTAGCAGAATTATAAACCAACTCTTGATAAAAAGGAAAAATGGCGCGTTCTCTAATTTTCCCTGAATAATCGGTAATAATAAGTTCTGCGCGAGTGCCTTGCTTGTTTTTTAAAAACAAACAGAGGTAAGTTTTTTTTCCCATAGTATCTATTCCCAATGATTCAATAGAAGTAATCTCATCTTCATCAAATTGTAATGTTTGTTGGGTATCTGTTTTATAATTATAATAGATAATAGACCTCGTTTTTTGGTCATTTACCGTAATTAACAAATAATTATCTATCACTTTTATTGAAGATAGATAAGGATTTTTTAAGTTTTTCAATTCAAAAAGTTCGAAATCGTTTTTCAACAAATCCCATTCAAAGAGATAGTTTTTCAGTGTATCTTTTTTATATGCAGGTTTTTGTAATAACAAATAAAGTTTATTATTTACTACATCGGATGTTAAATATTGACACAAGTTTGGGATTTTCAGTTTATAGATATTGGTTCTTACAAGATTTGTATCATATTGAATAAAAACCCATTGTGCGGTATCTAAACTCAAAATGGCGCTTTGGTAAAAAACGGCAACGCCATGTTCGGCAAGTGAAACAAATTTATAATCTTGCTGATCTTTGGCGCTTTCTAATTCCACACGGACAGGCGGGTCAATTTGGGCAAATGAAATAGAAGGCAGAAAGCAAAAGGCAGAAAGCAGAAAGAGAATACCTATAACCTTATTTTTAAAAAGCCCCCTTAGTAGCAAGAAACAGAAGAGGATGAGATGATGAGATGAAAAGATAACGAGATAAGATTTTTGTGATTTGTAGTTCATAACAAAATAATAAAACGCAACAATGTGATTCTTATTGCTAATAATTCTTGAGAATTATCTCTCCATATTTTTGCATTGAAAGAAATCCAATATTATAAAAAAAATTATAAATTTTCTTTTTTCTATAAATATAACTCCTTAAACTCCTTTTGAAAAATGAAAGGATAAGAAGATACTGAGCAAATGTGCCAAACTGGTACCTATGGCAAGAAATAGGATAGCAATAACTACATCGTGATAAAAAAACGCGCCTATCCATAAACCAACACAAGCTATTAAAACATAAAAAAGATGCCATAAAAAATTATATTTCAATTTATTAGCAATAATAATGACATCAAAAAGAGGAGCAGAAATAAAGGATAAGAAAGTAGGTATGGTTAAAATCTGTGCATAATAAGCGGCTGTATCCCATTGGTTTCCTACAAATATCGAAAATATGAAGGGCAAGCAAAAAATAAGCGTAACACTTCCCAAAACTGCCACGATGGACAGTGTTTTCAAATTTTTGAGATAGAATCTACGGCAGGAACCGGATTTTTGATAATACTCATTGGCGCGTTGTCGAAAAACATCTCTAATTGCGCTGCTAATCATCACTACCGGACTGTATAACACAAGGGTAGCCATGGCATAATACCCTACTTCTGTAGAAGAAAAATAGAATCCAAGAAAAAAGATGGGCAGTTGTTTGCCAAGTTCATTTAAAAGTCTTGCAGGCAAAATAAATTTGGGAAACTCGATAAACTCTTTGGCTAATTGTTTCATTCTAACAAAAGAGATCTCCTTAAAAGCGTGAAAATCTTTCTGAAGTGCTTTAAAAATACAGGCGCCGGCAGAAAATACTCTACCTGTTACATCGCCAATTACTAAACCTTGAGAAAAAATTTTTACTATTCCCAAAAATAATTTTCCGGAAACAATAAAAATTGAATTTGTTATTTTATTAACTGATAGTCTTTTAAAGTATCCATTTTTAACACACCACTCGTTATAAATGGTAAAAACGCTGACCGAAAAAGCAGCCACTGGACAAATAAAAAGCCATTTTGTTAAATTGGGTTCGTGCAACTTTTCTGATAATATATCTAAAAAAAATAGTTGTAAAACAATATAAATGAAGATAGAAATACAAAAACTTAATAACACTGACAATACGGCTAAATGAGCAGCATCTTTTTTTGTTTTGGCAACTAAAATTCCCAGTTCATATTTTCCGCTTGCAACAATGGCAATAAGCACGAAAATTGCAGTAATGGTAGCCAAAAATCCCATCTCTGCCGGTGTAAAAATACGGGCAATAATGGGATAGAAAAGAAAAGGGACTATTTGGGCTAAAACAGTTCCACTACCCAAAGTAAGAATGTTTTTTCCAAAATCGCTTTTAAATAAATTTGTTATTTTTTTAATCAATTAGTTTGCTATTGATGTTTGTATTATTTTTTTGTGTAAGTATTGATAATAAAAAGGGAAGATGAGTAGAATTGCGTAAAAAGAGGCGCCAAAAAATTCAGTAAAACTAAAAAAACCGAATAAAAGGTTAAATAATAATAAGGCGAAAATCACCCAAAGTTCTTTAAAGTGAAAAAGATAGATATAACAAGCCCAAAACAAAACAGCAAGAAAAGCTACCATACCCAATACCCCTGAAAATAAGAGAATAGATAGAAAAAGATGATGCGGATAATAAAATTCTTTGGTTTCTTCTTCTATAACCTTAAAAAAGAGAAAACCTCTACCATAAATTTTTTGGGGAATAGAATAATTGGAATAGATAGATTTGCCCAGGTCCCATAATTTTTGCCTTGATTCTGTAAGAGATAATATCTCTAATTGTTTTTCACCTGTAACGGCGCTACGAGGCGTAATCATATTGAAGAAAACAGCGCTATTTACCCTTCTTGAAACGATATAAATATTGGAATTAACTTTTTGGGAATCTATACGAACTACTTTTTCCGCTTTCTCCGAAATAAGAGGAAAATAGGTTAAAAATGAATAAATAATCCCAAAATTGAGTAATGAAGTAATCAAAAAAATTACAAGATATTTATGTGATGCAAAATTAGGAAATGCTTTTTTAAAGACAGGTGGAATGAATAGCATGAAACACCCTGCAAAAAAAATACATAAACAGATCATCATCCTTCTTGAACCTGAAAAAATTCCCGCTCCAATAATAATTTGTAACACTAAAAAAAACAACGTTTTATATTTAATTTTTTCAAAACCATGCACTATTTTGTATAATCCAAAAACCAAACCATTGAAAAGAAACAGGGCAAAGAAATTATAATCTGAAACAGGTGAAGATCCCCAGATATAGTCATAACCTCTGTATGCTTCATAATAGGAAAATAAAGAAGGATAATAGAAAAATTTCCATAAGCCCAATAGTGCCATCAAGATTGAAAAGAGAACAAAGAAATTTCCTGTTTGTTTGAGTAAATGTTTGAAATCATCCATATTTTGTATCATAGATGAAAAAAGAAACAGAAACATTGAAATAAATGTTAGATTCTTTAAATAAAAGAAAGATTTTGGATGCAAGGGAAAAGGGGTGCAACAAAACGCAATCAATTCAATGAAGATAAGTAAAAAAACCGGAAAAAAAACTTTAAAACATTTCACCAAAGAATGAACAGCATATTTAAAATGAAAAAACTGATATACAACTAAAAGTATTAACAGTATGGAAGTAAGGTAAGGAATTGCATTTCTTGTTACATATAATACTATAACAAATGCGAGTATTGTGATAGGGTTTAAATATTTTGTTACAGATAATTGCTTCATAATCTTCAAAAGATAGCGCTAACAATAATTTTCTGTCAACCTCTTAATATACGTTTGATGATCATCTGAAACTCTTACTAATGGTAACCTCAAATAATACTCAATTCTATTTTGCATAGCCATGAATGTTTTTACGCCGGCGGGACTTCCCTCTTTAAAGCAGGCTTGCACAATGTCTAACATTTGATTATGAATGAGTGTTGCGTCTTTAAAATTTCCATCTTGGGCGGTATGAACCATCTTCGCCATTTCAGCGGGAAACGCATTAGCCACCACAGAAATCAGTCCGTCTGCGCCCACTGCCATAATGGGCAAAGTAATGGCATCATCACCGGAAATAAGCAGGAAATTTTCCGGTTTATGTTTCAGTATGTACATAATTTGATTCATTATTCCGGATGCCTCCTTTATACCGATAATATTTTTGTTTTCCGCCAACTTTAAAGTGGTGTCGGGTTCAATATTGCATCCGGTGCGACTTCCTACATTGTATAAAAGCATGGGCAGCGGTGCATGATACGCCAACTCTTGATAATGCTCAAAAAGACCGGTTTGCGTGGGTTTATTGTAGTATGGAGTAACCGACAAAATAGCGCTTACTCCCGATAGATCGAAAGTTTTAAATTGTTGAATCAAGCGGTGGGTGTCAGGTCCGCCCATACCCACCACAACGGGTACACGGTTTTGGTTGGTTTCCACTATCGTGCGAACAATTCTGTGTTTTTCCTCATCAGAGAGGGTTGGACTTTCGCTTGTAGTTCCCAGCGCAACTAAATAATCCACACCGCTATCAATGAGGTGATTTACTAAATTTGCCAAATTTGAATAATCTATTTCTCTGTTTTGTAAAAAAGGAGTAACCATGGCAACTCCCAAGCCTTTGAATTGATTCATGAAATTCCTCCTCCTGTTAATTTAATTAAATAATTGTGAATGATTTTTAAGAGTTTAAGATTATCAAAAACCTCTTCATCTTTAATGTAAATATCATAAAACTCTTGTGCATATTCGTTAGCCCCAACTATTAGTTTTGCTTTTGAAGTAGCGAGAACATATAACAATGGAGGCAAGTTGTTTCGTGAAAAATCAATGAGAATGTCAAAATCTTTATTGGTAAAATCTTTCAGTTGCGCAAAATTAGGTTTTCCGAACCAGTTCAAATGTTTCTTTGAAAAATAATCTGCTGAGAGTTGTTGCAAACAATAAAAAGGCACATTTTTTTCATCAATATATCCTAAAAGCCAGCCTGTTCTTTTTTGGGAATGGAGTTTAGAATAGAGTTCATAAATTTCTTTATAAGATTCTTCATCTGTAATTTGGCAAATAATTCCCATAGTTTTGGTTTGCTCAAGCGAGATTATTTTTTTTTCGCGGGCAACTTTACTATTTTTAAGACAACGGTTTAACAGATTTTTTTTGATATTGCTAATCATATATTAATGACTTACGGAATACGATTACAAAAGTATAATAATTTGTGAAATTTCATCCTCCACTTTATCTCATTTTATTATTATCTCACTTATTATATTTTTTGCTTCCGCAAATTTATCAATGACGAACAACACGTAGAGAATATCCACAGCAATAGCCCGTTGCCCATCTGCATGATAAATAATGTTGTTGGTTAGCGCTTCCCAATTTCCATCAAAAATACTTCCTATTAGTTCTCCTTTCGCATTTAACACGGGAGACCCTGAATTTCCACCGGAAATATCGTTGTTAGTGATAAAACATACCGGAAGATGAACTCCTATTGAATAGTTTCCAAAATCGTTTGCCGTGAGTAAGGATTTAAGTTTTTCAGGCAAAGAAAATTCGGGGTGTCCGGGAATCTCCTTTTGAATAATGCCTTCGGAAGTAGTGTAATAGCTATAGTTCACTCCATCGGATGGAGAATATTCGGACACTTTACCAAAAGAGAGTCTTGGTGTTCCGTTGGCATCGGGATACATCGAACGGTCGTTCTCATAGCGCAATTCACGAAGCGCAAATAAATACTTTTTTTGAAGTTCTTCAAGGTTCTCTTGATAGAGTTTAAGTTGATGCTCTCCTTTTGCCAAATATTCCATATTCAAATAATAATAACGCACTAAGGGGTCTCTCTCAAATAGGCTTATTGACGCTCTGTTTAGATATTTTTTGAACAGTTTTTCATTGGTAAAAATGGAATTATTCACCATGGCATTTTGGAAAATATTTGCATCGCCATTAAAATACTTTGCAATATAGGCATCTAAAGAGGGGCGTTGTTTGATTGGAATTTTTTGCCACAGACGACAGGAAGATTGAAGAATTTTTAGTTCCGTACCTAAATCTATACCTGCCATTAATTTTCTATAATTTTCAAGCAAAATTTCTTTGTTTTTTGCAGAGATACGTTCCCCTTTTTCCGGTTTTATGCCTCTCAGTTGCATAGGGAGCATAAGCATTTGAGAAGAGAGTAAAGTGATATTGGAAAACCAAAAATATTGTTCAAACAGTGGATCAAATTCGGTACAAATTTTTTCAATATCTTCAAAAAGATGTTCAAATTCAGTAGTTCTCATTGAATCTCGTGCAATCCAGTTTCGAACTCTATTTTCTCTTGTTTCTCTTCTTTGAACGGCATTATACTTTTGCAAACTAATGCTTTCCCCTTTTTTTTGTTTCCAATTGTTTGCCAAACTTGAAAACCAGTCGCCATATTTAAGTCTGATAGTTTCATTGCTGTAAATAGCATTCTGAATAGTAGGCAGTATCGCATCGCAAGCCTCTAAAAAAGAAGGGTTTGATTTTGTAAGTAAGTTTGAAATCTCATAAGAAGTCATAAAACGATTGGTAGAAATTGGAAATCCTAAGACCATAGTAAAATCATCTTTATCAATACCTTCTAATGAAACAGGAAAACAATATTTGGGATGAAGAGGAATATTTGCCAAAGAATATGACGCAGGGTTTCCCAAAGAATCTCCATATATTCTAAACAATGAAAAATTACCGGCGTGCCTGGGCCATACCCAATTATCTGTTTCTCCGCCAAATTTTCCAATACTTACTGGCGGCGCCCCCACCAATCTTATATCTGTATATTCTTCATAGAGAAACATATAATAATTATTTCCTTGATAAAAAGATTTGATTTCTACAATGAATTGTCCATCATTTGAATAGACTGCCATGAGTTCTTGAATTCTATTTTGAATCCATATAGCATGATGTAAAGTATCTGCGTTTTTTGGGATACTATTCATTATTAAAGAAGTAACATCCTCCATTCGAACAAAAAAACGTACAGAAAGTCCCGAACAATGTAGTTCTTCTTCTTTTGTTTTTGCCCAAAAACCTGATTGAATTAAATTATTTTCTGGTGATGAATGATATGTAATGTATGAGTATCCTGTTTGATAGCTGGTTAATATTAACCCTTTTTCTGAAATAACTGCACCTGTTCCCAAGTTATGATTAAATTGAACAATTCCGTTAAACAATGAGTGTGTTTTTTCATTATACAAAGAATCGCATGGAATTTGCAATCCAAAACGATTCATCTCTGTGCAATTGTAATCTTTTAAAAATTGTGGAAGCCAAAAACCTTCATAAATGCTTTGGGTGTAAATAATACCTGTAAAATGCAACATATAGAAAATAAGAAAGAGGTTTTTTTTCACTTTTTGATCTTTAAACTTGTGCAACATTATTCACAAAAGCATCTTAGTACGCTCTTGCAAACACTACCCTTTGGGAGGATGGTTTTCCAGTTAAAATACATTTTCCTTCCTCTTTTTCGGTATTGAACGGAATGACACGGATGGTGGCTTTGGTTTTCTCTTTAATCAGTTCTTCGGTTTCGGCTGTGCCGTCCCAGTGTGCTTTTACAAAACCGCCTTGGTTGTCTAAAATATCCACAAACTCTTCCCAAGTGTCGGCGTTTCGTGTGTTCTCTTCTCTGAATTTCAATGCTTTATTAAAGATATTTTGTTGAATATCTTCCAACAATTTTTCAATATGTTCAGATAATCCGTCAAAAGAGGCGGTGTGTTT
>JGI24702J35022_10000862_pt1 | contig 18776 bp, 14 predicted proteins | sample TergutTh196P4_FD_35022 | JGI IMG/M metagenome (IMG submission 35022)
AGTTTTTCCTTTAAATCAAGAATATCCATCGTCTTCCTTCACCTCAGGATATTCTATCATGTTAATCCTGAAAAGTAAATGCTGTGGCCGTGCCCACTTTTTAGCTTCTCCTTGACTATTGCCGCAAAGCATGATACAATGGAGCCACGTGTTTCCATCCTGACATAGGGGGTAAAAACATGGCAAAAAAATCTTTCCGGGAAAGCGTATTCGGCGCGGAAGAGAATTCCGCCGCGAAGTTGGACCCCGGGGAGCTCGGACGCTTCCAGAGGATTGCCGCGCGGATGTACCGCACCCCGCAGCTCTCGGCCAAGGAGGTGGCCATGCCGGCCCTGGCCAGGGCGGGGCGTCAGATCAGCGAGATGATCAACAGCGTCTACCGCACGTTTTATTTCGTGAGCGTGCTGCGCCTGGACATGGTCTACGTCACGCTGATTCTCACCCTCATCGGTATCTACGACGTGCTCAACGATCCGCTGATGGGCATCGTCTACGACAGGAGCCGCACCCGCTGGGGCAAAGCCCGGCCCTTCGTGGCCCTGGCCCCCCTGTTTTATTTCTCCAGCACGGCCCTGCTGTTCTGCGGGCGCCTGTTCATCGATAACGACATCACCGACGACCCGCGCAAGATCCTGTTCGTCTTTGCCGTCCTGTTTATACAGGAGACCTTCTCCACGATCTACTCCATCCCCAACGGCAACTACGTCACCCTCATGACCCCCAACCCGAAGGACCGCATGACCGTGGGGCTTTGGGAGACCTTTGCCAGAAGATGGAGCGGCGACTTTCTGGCCGCCCTGATCATGCCCCTGCTGGATCTCGCGCGCAACGACAAGATCAACCTCTCCCCCGGCCTGATCTTTGCGGGCTTCGGCATGATTTCGGCCCTTATCGGCACCAGCGGCAGTATATTGGTGGCCATCAACTGCCGGGAGCGCATCATCCTCCAGCCCAAGCCCGCGCCCATCCAGAAGACCCTGTTCTACATCCTGAAAAACAAATATATGATGCGCAACTTCGTGGCGGGCCTGGCGGGCAGCTGGTGGAGCAGCGGCGGCTACGCATGGGACGTGGTGACCCAGTTGGAGATTTTTGGCGGGGTGCTGCACACTTGGTTCTGGTATATGCCGCGGCAGATCCTCCCCATCATCAGCCTGGCCATGATAGAGCGATTCAAAAAGATGTTCGGCGGCAGCTTCCGCAAGACGATCATCTTCATGCGCGTCTGGGATACCCTCGTGGACATGACGGCGGCCGTTGTGGGGCTGAAAACCAATATAGTGAACACCTGGTGGAAGGCCGGGGCTCTTTTCGCGGCCTGCGACGGCCTGAACTGCCTCAACGACGCCCCCTCCACCGTGCTGGAGGGCGAGATCGGCCGCGAAATCAGCGACTACACGGAATACATGACCGGCGAGCGCCCTGACGGCACCATCGGCCTGCTGACAAGCCTCATCGGCAGGGTCACGGCCCCGCTGAGCGCCCTGGTGACCATCGCCGTCTTCAAGTGGTCGGACTATGACCCGAACATCGCGGGCAACCGGCCCTGGAGCCAGCAGCGCGTGCGCGAAAACCAGACCATGTATTCCAAGGTGTTCTTCCTGTATAAGCTGTCCAACCTTGCCTCCTTTCTCTTCAACATGATTCCCCTGCTCTTCTACGACATCGAGGGCAAGAAGAAGGAGGACATGTACACCGCGCTCAACGAGCGCCGCGCACTGATCGCCAACCAGTCCGCCATGCCTGCCGAAATGGAGGCCATCATCGAAATGATGGCGCAGACGAATACATAACGAAAGGAACCACCTATGGAACCCTTCATCAAGGATCAGATCAAAGCAGTGCTCAAGTATGTCCCCTTGCACATGGCCGCAGGCTACGTGAAAAAGGGCAGCTCCCCCGCGGTGGAGCAGACCCTGGGCAAAACCGGCGGCTTCATCAAGGGCATCTGCCACCCGTCGGAGAACTACGGGCAAATCAAGGGCGCGGGGATTGAGTGGAACCGCGCGGACATCGCCTTTCCCTTCGACAGGGACGGTAATCTCCGGCAGGACTACATCAACTGGAAGGACAAGATGCGGCGCTACCGGGAAAACGGCATACGCATCTTCGCCGTGACGCCCTACCCGAGGACCTTCATCGAGCACGGCATAGACCCGCGCCTGCCCGAGAACGAGGCCCGCGTGCGGGAGATCGCGCAGTTCCTGATCACCGATTTGAGGGATATCGCCGAGGGGTTCCAGATCACCAACGAAATGGGCATCCCCCACTTCACCCTGCCGCTGAACATGAGGCAGGCCGCGCGCTTCATCGGCATACAGCTGGAGGCCATGCATTCCCTGCGCGGAGAGATTATCATCGGCTACAACTCCTCCGGGCCGCAGGGCGACCTGCACGCCCTCATGCGCCCCTGGCATAAATACTGCGACTATGTGGGCATCGATCTCTACATCGGCAGCTTCGCCCCCGTGGGCAATTCCATGTCCACCCTTGAGATGATGCTGCGCTACCTGTGGTCCATGACCGGCAAGCCCATCCTCCTGTGCGAGTTCGGGTACATCTCCGGCGGCGCGCCGAAGACCCCGGAGGAGAAAAAAGCGATCCTGCGGCGCTACGGCGTAAGCAGCGAGAAGGAGGCCAGGGAGAAGATAGAGCTCGTGATGGAGAACATGAAAACCGTAGCCCCCACGCTCCACGCGCGCGTGACGAAAAACGCCTCCGGCCCCGATAAATATGCCGACTATCTCTTCCAGATCGACATGAAGAACCACCTCTACAGCGAGTTGCCGCGAGGCGTGGTCACCCGCAACTGCCCGCACACGCCCGAGGGCCAGGCGCGTTTCTACAGCGAGGTTTTCCCGCGGCTGGCCAAGCTGCCCTTCCTTGTCGGCGCGATCGTCTATGCCTGGAAGGACGGCGCGCGCTGCTATGCGTGCGGGCAGAGCGACTGCCCCACCGAGACCCGCTGGGGCCTGGTGGACATGGAGCATAAAGAGAAGCCCTCCTACTATGCCGTGCGGGACGCGCTGGCGGAGATAAAATAGTTAATCAATTTCGAAAGGATATGCGCAATTTATGGAAGCATTTGTCAAGGACCAAATCATCGCCACGCTCAAGCACGCACCCTATCACATCGCCGCGGGATACCTCAGGAAGACCGCCTCCCCCGAGGCCGAGCGGGTTCGCCGCAAGCTGGGCGGCTTCATCACGGGCACCTGCCACCCCAGCGAAAAGTACGAGCAGATCAAGGACGCGGGCATCGGGTGGATCCGCCCGGACGTCGCATTCCCCTTTGACAAGGACGGCAATATCCGCCAGGAATACCTCGACTGGAAGGAGAAGATGCGGCGCTACCGGGAAAACGGGATACGCATCATGGCCGTGACGCCCTACCCACATACCTTCATCGACTATGAAATAGATCCCCGCACACCCGGGGGCGAGGCCCGCGTGCGGGAGATCGCCGCGTTCCTTATCACGGATTTGAAGGGCATTGTGGAGGGCTATCAGATCACCAACGAGATGGGCATCCCCCACTTCACCCTGCCGCTGACCATGAAGCAGGCCGCGCGCTTCATCGGCGTGCAGCTGGAGGCCATGTACCCCCTGCGCGGGGACGTCCTGATTGGCTACAACTCCGCCGGGCCGCAGAGCGATCTGCACGCGCTCATGCGCCCCTGGCACAAGTACTGCGACTATGTGGGCATCGACATCTATATCGGCTGCTTTTTCGGCGTTGCCTGCTGGATGGGCCTGTTTGACGCCCTGCTGCGCTACCTGTGGTCCATGACAGGCAAGCCCATCATCCTCATGGAGTTCGGGTATATCAGCGGCGGCGCGCCCAAGACCCCCGGGGAAAAACGCGAGCGGCTGCAGCGCTACGGCGTGACCAGTGAAAAGGAGGCCCGCGAAAAGCTTGATTTGTTCATGGAGAACATCAAGAAGGTCAACGAGAAGATGTGGGAGCGCGTGACGAAGAACGCCTCCGGCAGCTATGCCGACTATATTTTCAAGTCCGACTACAAAAATCATTTTTACAGCGAGCTGCCCAAGCGCACCGTCATCAAGAAATATCCGCACACGCCCGAGGGCCAGGCGGGCTTCTATCGGGACATCTTCCCCCGGCTGGCCAAGCTGCCCTTCCTGCTGGGCGCGTTCATCTACTGCTGGAGCGACGGCGAGAAGTGCGGCTACTGCAACCAGACGGACTGCCCCACCGAAACGCGCTGGGGCCTGGTGGACGTGGACGGCCGGGAAAAACCGTCGTATTACGCCGTGCGCGACGCGGTGAAATAAACGACGGCCTGATGAACGTCGTCTCCGCGCAATACCCCCTGGGCGAGTCCCACAAGCCCTACGACGCAAACAAGCTTGAGCGCGGCGTCTGGCAGGTGATGCCCACGGTGACAGGCTTCGACCACGTGGACTTCGCCGGCGGCATGCAGAAGCTGGGCGGCGTGGAGGGCTACGAGGCGTTCATGCTGGGCATTGCGGAGATGCTGGAAGGCATAAGCTAAGTAAATAATATAGAGCCGCCATTGCCAGCAAGCGCCGGCAATGGCGGATTTCCCTGGCCGCGTCACTACCACGTGATCAGCAGGCCGCCCTGGGCCGTTTCTGTATAGGAGAGCACATTGTTGGCGGCTTCCCTGTCCAGCGCGCCAATCAGGGCCTGCTTCATCGCCTCGTCGATGGGGACGATTTCGGTTTCCAGCGTGAGCTTGTCGGCGGTGTAGAGGTACTTTTGCACGGCAAAGCCCGTCACCCACCAATGGATGCGGCCGGGGATGTCAATCAGCGTGATATCCTCGCCCTTGTCGTGGGCGGTGACCTTGAAGGACATGCCGACCCGCTCCTCGTCCGCCGCGCAGTCGTAGAACTCGATCAGCCGGCTGGGCGGCTTGTTGTAAAGCCCGACCTCCCCGCCGGTGGTGACGAAATACCGCCCCTTCCACAGCTGGAGCATCCAGTCCTTCCCGGCATAGGGGAACTTCAGGCGCACGGTGACCAGGTTGGCCATATTGGTCCCCTGCAGCAGCAGGTCGTCGTAGAGCTTCATATAGCCCAGGCCGCGCTGCCACGAGTCGTCGGTGGTATAGGCGTAGGGCCCGTACTCGCTCTTGAAGGCCATGTTGTAGCCCAGGCCGCCCACGCCGTTGAACTCGCCGAAGTCCCCGGTGACCGCGTTGTACCTGCTATAGGTGGTGAATTCCTTCTCGCTGCCGTCCGCATACGTCAACCGCAGGTTGATCAGGTAGTCGTCCGGGTCCTCCCTGTCGTTCACGGCCACGAAGCGCGCCTTCACCGGCATGGCCACCGAGGCGCCGAGCAGGCGGTAGAGCACCATCCGGGCCCCGTCGCCGCCTTCCCCTTCATAGCTATCCCCCTTCAGCATCCAGTTGTCCCGCAAATCGTAGATAAGGCCGGGGAACAGGTTCACCATCCAGCGGTGGAGGGCAAAGATATCCGGGAAGGAGTTGACGACCCCCGTGACGTCGAAGCCGCTCTCCTCCTTCAGGCCTTCGAAAGCCTCCAGCAGAGGCTCGTCGAACTCGACCGTGAAGCGGGGCAGGAGGGGCAGGGAGGTGTAGTTGGCCTCGTAGTAAGCCTGGTCCCAGGCAAGGACGCCGGGCGCTTCGGCCCGCGCGCCCATACCGCCAAAGGCGGTGAAGAAGCCGATCATGGTGGACAAAAGAATGCTTACCATAGATAGAATCATAACAGGTCTCCTCATTTTATTTTTTTGATTTACGATTGGGAATCAAGTAATATGTAAAATTATATCAGATATAATTGAATTTGTCAATTGACTCTCTTGCCGATTTATGCTAGAATATATATGTCTTACTCAAGACCCTATAAAAATTTATTTGGAAATGAGGTTTATTTCAGTGCAGCAAATGAAGCGAATCATTTGCGTTGTCCTGGTTGGCGCGCTGCTGTGCGCGATGCCGCTGGCCACGAACGCGCAGGGCGAGGGGCTCACCGCAGCCGATGTGAGCATGTATCCCACCATCCGCTTGGCGGGCGGGTTTCACTGGCTCTATTTTGATGAGAACGACCCGGAAAAGAAGGAGCTGGCGTTCAACCCGGAGGCTGTGGGGGAAATGCTCGCGCCGGTCCTGGACGGTGCGCTGGAGGCCCTGAAGGCCCTGGACTTCGACCGTATCATCGATCTGCTGGTGGAGGCGTTTCAAGACTGGTTCGGCCCCATCCGGATGGATGAGAACGGCGAGAGCGTCGCGCCGAACCTCAGCGCCGAATTTAGCAACTGGGATGACTGGACCCTCTATGAGGCCAACGAATTCGAATTCAGCTTCGACTGGCGCCTGAGCCCGGTGGAAAACGCCGAAAAGCTACATGCGTACATGGAGCACCTGGGCACGACGCGCCCCGGGGTGGAGAAATACAATTTTTATGCCCAAAGCGGCAGCGGGCCTATCATGCTGGCCTACCTGAAGCTCTACGACCCGGCCCTGGACCACGTGGCCAGCGTCGTGTTCGATATTACGATGCACAACGGCACCACCATGTGGGGGGAGCTTGCCAAGCGCAAGCTCGTGATTGACACGGAGGCTGTGGGCAAAATGAGCGCGGCGTCGCTTGGAGGGATGGAGCTGGGGTTCGAGCTGCAGCCCCTGCTGCGCATCCTCTATGAGTCCGGCCTGCTGGAGATCGTTGAGCGGGTGCTGAAGCTGGCCGCGAACCGCATTATCGACCGCGTATACGACGAAATCCTCCTCCCGCTGGTCTTCACCATGCCGGTGTTTTGGAACTACGTGCCCCGGAAGGACTACGAGGCGGCAAAAAAGGCCATGTTCCGCGGGGATCCCAAATATGCGGGCCTGGTGGCGAAGTTGGATGACTACCACAAGAATGTGATGGACCACGCGGACGAGATCATCCTTGCCGCCGCCAAGCAGGTCAAGGTGGCGGTGCGCGCGGGCTACGGCATGCCCATGTGGCCGCTGGGGAAGGGCGCGGGCGTGCAGTCGGACGGCACGGTGGACACCGCATACGCGAGCCTTGGCGCCACCTGCGCCCCCATCGGGGAGCCGTTCAGCTTCTGGTATACACAAAAGGTGGACGACGGCCACAACCATATCTCCCCCGACCGCTGCATCGACGCCTCCGCCTGCCTGCTGCCGGAGCAGACCTGGTTTGCCCTGAACAAGCCCCACGGCACGGAGCACCAGTACGGCGGCTGGTATACCTGGTTCAAGAGCGCCACCGAAAAGCCGACTGTGTTTTCCAGGGAGGAGTACCCGCAGTTTGTTGAGATGGTGGGGCCGGGCGAACTCTATCGTGCCGCGTATGAGCCCCTGGCGGTTAAGCAGGCGCCTGCCGAGTGGATCCAGGTGCTGACCACCATCGGCCTTTGGATTTTGAAGATCTGGCGCTGGCTGCTGCGGCTGCCGCTGTTCTGGGCGTAATCATCATCCGTCTCGATTATTCAGCTGCATGTTCCGGGTTCATCATGGTGGCCCGGGACATGCGGCTTTAGCGTGTCATCTTGTCCCAAGAATTAACAATTCCCTTGACAAGCCCCAGCCGCCGGAGTATAATAAAATATGACAAATTTTGTTAAGGGGCTATCTTATATGAGCAAATCCGTAGTGCTTCGATACGTGTCCTCCGAAACGGTGCGCGGGGGCGCCGATCCGAATTCCGCGAGCCTTGGCAGCCTGGCAAACGGCAAGCCGCTGGAGCTTCTGCAGGAGGCTGCCATCAAATACAACGATTACACCTATTACTTCAAGGTGGCTTTCAATGGCAAAACCGGCTATATACGCACCAGGTATATGGACGAGGTAAGGCCCGGCGGTTATTTCGCGGTGCAGCCTGATTACAGCAAATACACCGACTACGTCAGGGTGAAATGCGCGGGGAACCTCAATGTGAGAACCAGCGCGGATCTCAATTCCACAACAAACATACTCTCAAGGAGGGCCGAACACGGCGACATTCTGGCGCTCAAGTCCACAACGCAGGCAAACGGCTGCTGGCAGGTGGAATTCAATGGGCAGACAGCCTACGTTTCCGCGGGTACATCCTACACGGAGCGTATCAATCCCACGGCCATCCCAGGCGCAGGCGCGGCGGAGCAAAACGCAAGCTGCGTCAGGGTGATATGTTCGCTGCTCAACGTGAGGGCTAGCGCGGATCTCGGCTCCGCAACAAATATACTCGGGGCAGCCAAAAAAGGCGATGTCCTGGCGCTCAAGTCCACAACGCAGACAAACGGCTGCTGGCAAGTGGAATGGGGCGGGCGGACCGCCTATGTTTCCGCAAACACGGCCTACACGGAGCGCACCAGCCCCACGGCCGCCTCAAACGGAAACGAAGCGGCGCAAAGCGCAGCGTGGGTAGCCATCGTCAACCAGAAGAACCAGACCGTTTCCGTTTATAAAAATAAAACGCTGATACGCTTCTGCACCTGCACAACGGGCGGCACCACCAAAGACAGGCTGACCCCTGTGGGTACGTTTACGCACAAGCAGGATATGAACGGCCTGCCGGGCAAGAAGAGCCTTTTCCTCTCGTGGCACACCAGCGATCCGGCCAAAGAGATCACCGGGCAAGAGGATCTGACTGTTTTTGACTGCGTAAGGGTCACCGGATCGGTCTACTTCCACCGCGTCCCGCGGCAGGCCAACAACAGCTACGACTACTACAAAGCCCGTCTGAACGCCGCCGGCTCCCATGGCTGCATCAGGATACCCGAGGTGCACTCCAGGTGGATGTATGAAAATTTCGCCTACGGCGGCGTTACGGTGATACAGCCGTTGTAACAAAACTAAGATGACCCGCGCTATATGCTGCATGCTCCAAAGCCTTTCAGGCCCGGAACATGCAGCGCTTCTTTTTTTCACATGGAAATCAAATTAGCCCCCCTCGTTTGCGAGGGGTGGCCGAAGGCCGGGGGGGCAAAATTGATTTCCGTGTTTATTTCACGATAATCATTGCCATTCTTTCCTCGTTATGCTATACTGAAAAGAAATAAGTGGGGCCACAGGCGCAAGCTCTGTGCTTTTATTTCTTTGGAGGTATCCCCAGACAGTGAAAAAGCTCAACATCGACCGCCAATTTCTCAAGCTGATATGGCCGCTCATCATCGAGCAGCTTTTGGCGGTTGCCATGGGCGCCTGCGACAACCTGATGGTCAGCCCCCTGGGGGAGTTCGCCACCGCCGGCGTCAACATTGTCGACAACATCAACCATCTGCTGGTCGTCGGCTTTTCCGCCCTGTGCACCGGCGGCGCGGTGGTGGTTAGCCAATACATCGGGCAGCAAAAGCAGGCCGAGGCCAGGACCGCCGCCAAGCAGCTTGTCTACGCCATCACCCTTCTGTCGCTGGGCGTGACGGCCGCGGCGCTCCTTCTGCGCCGTCCTATCATCACCTTATTTTATGGCTCCATCGAGCCGGACGTGATGGCGGCGGCCCTGACGTACTTCCTGTTCACGGCCTGCTCCTACCCTGCCCTGGCGCTGTACAACGCCAACGCGGCCCTGCTGCGCGCCGCAAAGGATATGCGCACCCCCATGTGGATCGCGCTGATGGTCAACATCATGAACATCGGCGGCAACTACCTGTTCATTTTCGTGCTGCATATCGGCGTGATGGGCGCGGCCCTCTCCACCCTGATTTGCCGGATCGCCGCGGCGGCCATGACCACGGCCATACTGCATCGCAGCAGCGGCGCTGTTTCCCTGGCAGGGCTATCACGCATCCGCTTGATTCGCCCCATGATCGGGGACATCCTTGGCGTTGGCATTCCCAGCTTCTTTGAGAACGCCATGTTTTGGATCGGCAAGCTTTTGACCCAGCGGATTTTCCCGCTCTTCGGCACCGGGGCCATCGCGGCCAACGCCATCACCGGCATGATCAACTCCCTGGCCCACATGACAGGGGGCGCCTACGGCATGGCCCTGCAGACCGAGGCCGGCCAGCTCATCGGCGCCGGCAATTATTCTGCGGCAAAAAAGCAGACCTTCCGGATCATGGCGCGGGCCTACCGGACGATGTTCATCATCTCCGGCCTGATCGCGGTTTTCGCCAGGCCGCTGGTCGGCCTGTTCAGCCTGACACCCGAGAGCCGGGAAATCGCCGTGCAGATTCTGCAGATTCACAGCATTTTCATGATCGTCGGCTGGCCCATGAGCTTCACCCTGCCCCACGCCCTGCGCGCCGCCGGGGACGGCAAATTCGTGATGAGCGCCGCCGCCATCTCCATGTGGGTCGTCCGCGTCGGCTGCTCCTATCTGTTTGCCCTTGGCCTGGGCCTCGGGCCCCTCGGTGTCTGGATGGGCATGGGCTGCGATTTCCTCTCCCGCGGCGCTGTCTATCTCCTGCGGTGGCGCGGCGGCAGGTGGCAGGCCAAGCAGGTCATCAAGGAAAAATCGCCCAAGCCGGCGTAGTCAATCCTGCGCTGTATTGGCGCGAAATCGCCATTAACGCAGGCGCGCCGACCAAATTCGAAGTACCGATGTTTGATTCCATGTATTTCAAGAATGACGGCGGCACAGCCGGAAAAAACCCGGCAAATCCAAGCCACCTAAGCACTTGATACACAAGGCTTGCCCGGTTTTCTTTTAGAGTTTCATCTCAATCAGCTTCGCCTTCTGCAGCCCAAAGACGATCGCCGGTATCAGTACCGCCTGCGCTGCAATCCCTGGCAGCGCGGTAACAAACGCGGCGCCAAGCCAGGCCTGCATGGAATACTCTCCTGCGCTGAAAATCAGTGCATTCAGAGCCCCAAGAACCACCCTGCCGGACAGCATGGCCGCAATCAGCGCAACATAAAGCTTGACATAGGGATTCTTCACGGGCACAAAACGCATCAGCAGGGAGGAGACAAGGCCGTACACCGCAAGCTCGCAGATCATGGAGGGCAGCATGGCCGCGGGCGGCATACCGGTCACCAGGCTCGACAGCAGCGGGGTGACAATCCCGCAGGCCAGGCCGTATGGGAACCCGCAGATGAGACCGCACAAAAGGATGGGGATGTGCATGGGCAGGAATACACGGCCCGCGTTCGGGATCGAATGAAACGCCAGCGGGAGCGCGATGCCAATCGCGACGAATAACGCTGTGCCGACCATCTTTTTGATGTTGGACATGAGAAAACCTCCTAAAAATAGAGCAAGCCAAAAAGGCCGCCCGCATGGATGGGCGAAAGCCTTCTTGGCTTCATTTCAAATTGATGGGGCCGCCTATCTGCCTTCTGGCAGATGCTTACTCAATTATACAGGTTGCCGGTTCCGTTGTCAATACCCTGATGTGAGCGATTGCCGCCTCAATCAGCTCGGAAACCGGCAAATCGCGCGCGCCCACAATGGTATTGTTGCAGCGGTTCACCGGCAGCAGCACCTTTTGGGCGCGGCTGCGGCCCGCCGCGACGGCCATGGCGGGCGTGATCTCCCCCACCAGGGAATCCGCCACGACAATGCCTACCGGGCCGACAATGATGTCGGCGTCACGGCAATTGACGACGACCGGGTTTTCCCCCGTGGCGCCGCAGTCGGCCCCTGCCTTGAGCATGGCCGACGTCGCGATGCTGTTGGTACCGATGGCGTATATCTCGCTCTCCCCCGCCTCCGCCTTCAGGCGGCTGACCAGCAGGGAGCCTATCTTCCCCCCCTGCCCGTCGATGACCACGATTTTTTTCATTGCGCACCTCATGAACTGAATTTTTTCGTATCGCTATTATAGCCCTTCGCGCTGCGGAAGTCAATATCGCTCCAACCAAAAAATTGCATTGACGCAACGAAGCATCTGTGGTAAAATAGAAGGAGAAATTTGTCGAAGCGCAGCGGAGATCGGGTAATGAGAAAAAAACAGTTCAGTTTCTTCCCATTGTTCATGGCGCTTGTTTTCATATGCTCCTTCCGCCCTGTCTCCGCTGTGGAGGCGGACGAAATTAGTTTAAAGTCGGAAACGGCAGTGCTGATGGACGGCGACACGGGGCGGATCATCTTCGAAAAGGAGATGCACCGGCGGATGTATCCCGCCAGCATAACCAAAATCATGACCGCCCTGCTGGCCCTGGAAAACGGGAAGCTGGGCGATGCCATCACCATGTCGCGGGAGGCGGTCTTCTCCATCGGCCGGAACACATCGCATATCGCCCTTGACACCGACGAAGTATTGACGCTGGAGGAGGCGCTGTACGCCATGGCCCTGGCCTCGGCCAACGACGCGGCGAACGGCGTGGCCGAGCATATCGGCGGGACGATAGAGGGCTTCGCCGTCATGATGAACGGCAGGGCAAGGGAAGCGGGCGCCCTGGACACAAGCTTTGCCAACGCACACGGGCTGTTTGACGAAAACCACTACACGACGGCCTACGATATGGCACGCATCACCGCGGAGGCCATCAAAATCCCTGCGTTTACGAAGATTTTCAGCTCCCTGATCTATGAGATGCCGCCGACAAACAAGCAATCAGAGACAAGAACCCTCCGGAGCACAAACGCCATGATGACCGGCAAATACAAATACGAGGGCGTCATTGCGGGCAAAACCGGGTGGATCAATCAATCGGGCAACACCCTGGTGACGGCGGCCAGGCGGGACGGGCGCACCCTCATCGCCGTGGTGATGCGGGCCCCCGCGAAAAGCGAGGCCTGCGAGGATACAACCGTGTTGCTGGACTACGGGTTTTCCCTGCCCGCGGAGGCCATCGAGCCGGAGACCCAGGCGCAGACCGTGCCCGCCGCCGCGCAAGCGGACGGGCAAACGGGCAAGCGGGCGGACAAATCCCCGGCGGCGGCGTGGGGTTTGGGGATTTTGGGGATCCCGCTGGCCGTTGCAATGGCCCTATTGTTTTGGCGCTATATGATCATGAAGCGCCACTGCAAGCGCAGGCTCGTCCCCTATGCTTTGATCTCCATGGAGAACGACCTGCCCTGGTATTGGCGCGTTTTCTAGAAAAATATGTGCTTGCATTCAGATTGCGTCTGTGGTAAACTGGGTGAGGGTGAAATAATGGCAAAAATGAGCACCGAAACCAAGGCCCGGCTCCGGGAGGCGGCCCGGCACCCCGCCGCCTGGTGGAGGGGCGGCGGCCTTCCCGAGGAAAGCATACGGCCCTGGGAGGGCGGTATCCAGCTGTTTGCCGAGGGCCTGAAGGGCTTCATGAGCGGGTTCACGGGGATCAAGGACAGGCTTTACCTGGGGCTTGGCGAGGGGAAAATCCCGCCGAACTGGAAGAGCGTCCATGATGTGACGAAAATCACCTGGGATGCCCTCAACGACCCCCTCATCGGCATGTATATGGACCGCAGGCGCTTCGGGGAAAAAATCCACCGCTGGATCATGCGCTTCAACGCCACGTTCAGCCCGTTTTTTATTTTGATTCAGTGCTTCAACTTTGGGCTGAACCCTCTGCAGCGTGTCGTGCTGTGGACGGTGATCTCCCTGTTTTCCGATCTGATGAGCACCGCCAACGCCGTGAGCGAGGCGAAAATCTGGGCGGGCATAACCCCGCACACGCAGCAGCGCGGCATTGTGCAACTGTGCAAAACCATCGGCGGGCAGCTTTCGGCGGCGACGAAGGGGCTGCCCACGGGGCTCATGGGGCTGAATGCCTTCACCGGCCTGACGGACTATCAGACCATGATTTACGGCGCGCTGATCTTCACGCCGCTGACGATCTTCTGCCGCTGGCTGCCCTCCTTCGCCAAGCAGCGCGTGGATTTTACGCTTAGAATGGAAAGCGGGGAGAAAGCGGAAGGCGGGGCCTCTTTTGACGAACGCCCGCCCACCCTGCGCGAAAGCTTTGTCGTGGTGCGTCACAACCGCTGGTGGGCGATGAACACCGCGGTCAATTTTTTGCGGGTGTTCCTCCCCAAGACGGACGAGATGTTCTTCTATCGCTTTCTGGCCCCAAAGATGAAATTCGGGGGCAAGGAGGTGGGCGGCGAGGCGCTGTGGATGGTCAAGAACATCGTCTTCGGCCTGCCGGGCATCGTTTTGCAGCCCTTCGCCCTGCGGGTTGTCGGCAAATTCGGCGATAAACTGAGCTATCTCAAGCTCCACACCTTTGTTGTGGTCGTCACCACCGCTGTGAAATATTTTGTGGGCTATGGCAGCTGGCCGCGCCTGATCTTCACGTACTTCATGGATATGACCCGGGAGATCTTTGACCGATGGGCGCCCGTACCCAAGGGGCAGCTGGATTTCGAGATGTACGACTACGTGGAGTGGAAGACCGGCCTGCGCAGCGAGGGCATGACCATCGCGGTGGACGGCATGCTGGGCAAGCTAATCAACAACAACATCACCTCCGTGCTGGGCAACGCGGTGAACCAGTGGACAGGCTATCAGGGCTACGACATCCCCGTGGAGCAGCAGCCGCAGCGCTTCCTGGACTCCATCTGGCCGCTGCTGCACATCGGCAAGATTGCGGGCGAGCTGATCTACCTTGCCGCCCTGTTCTGGTTCAAATACCCCCACGATCCGAAAGAAACAGAGGCGGATCTGATCGAGCGCCGGACGCTGGCGCAGAAGCTGAAGGAAGAGGCTGAGCATGAAACTCTGGCAATTCACTGACCTGCACCTGCATGTGCGCGACAACCCGGCGGAGCTGGATTCGCGCCCCAACCATACCGCCCTGCCGCAGAGCGGGGCCATCATCGACGCGTGCCTGGCTGCCTTTCTGGCCGAGCCGGGCTGCGATACCCTGCTGCTCACCGGGGATTTGACGCAGTCAGGCCACCCGTTGGAGCATCAGTTGATGGTGGAAAAGCTCCGGCAAGTACAACGGGCGGGCAAGCGCGTGATCGCCATCACCGCCAGCCACGACTACAAGGCCATCGGCGTGGAGAACTGCCAGCAGCTGCGGGATATGTACGCGGAATTTGGCCTGAATGACGCCATTGCAAAATTCAATAATGGTCATGCCTTTGTCGTCCAATTGACGTCCAAGCTGCGCCTGCTGTGCGCCAACGACCATGGCCGCGACAGGCCTCCCCTGTGGGCACCCTGGGCTGTGGAGCAGATCCGGCAGGCAAAGGAGGCCGGGGAGTGCATCTTCGGCATGACGCACCTGCCCAGCCTTTCGCCCTCGCCGGCCTATTCCGTCATCGAGCCCCATGCAGTGCTCAACGGCGGCAACCCGGAAACGGTGCATGCCCTGGCCGACGCTGGCCTGCGCTTCATGCTCACGGGGCATTCGCATATACATAACATCGCCCCCACCGTCACGCGGGATGGGAACCCCTATTGGGACATCAACACCTCGGCCCTGGTGGGCTGGCCGGGCAAATTCCGCCAGCTTGAGATCGAGGGCGGCCGCGTGCATATCACCACCAAGGAGATCCCGCATATCCCGGCATTCGGGGACATAGCTACGCGGGATTTCCTGCAACAAACCTATGATGTTGTGCTGAACAATATTTTCGACGGCTGGGAGCACGACTACGAGCTGTTCGCCCGCAGCATCGGCACGGGGATCAACCCCGCGCGGATTTACAAAATGAAGCCCCTCCTGAAGCCGCTGGGGAAGGTTGTGCCGCGTATCACGCTGGGCGGCCTGGGGACGCTGCTCGCCTGCCGCCGCCAAATTCCCGAGGGTGCGCGCGCGCTGCGCCTGCGCGATGTCATCCTGGATGGCATGCGCGGCATGTACGCAGGCGAGGAGCATTATGGCCCCGGGACGGACTTGGGCAAGGCGTTTATGGCCTATGGGCGGCGGCTGGGATTCCTGGGTAAAAAGCTGGGGGTTGACGACATGCCGGCGTTCCTGCTCTCGCTGGTATATGACGATTCGCCCGACGACGAAGTAATGATTGATATATGAAGGAGATCGCCATGAAAAAGACATTGCGTAAGCTTGCCGCGCTGCTGCTGCCTGTTGTTTTGCTGCTGTCCGTGTGGCAAATCCCGGCCGCGGCAAAGGAGCCAGCCGTATTGCGCGTGGCCGTCCTTGCGGATCCGCACCTGTATCCCGACGAGATGACCGGGGATCTCTGCGCCGCATACCTGGAGGACACCAGCCACAAGGGCAGGCCCGCCGAGCTGGCCGAGACGCTGTTCGTCGCCGCGCTGAAGGAAATCAAGGCGCGCGCAAAGACGGATAAGCCGGAGTTCCTGCTGATCCCCGGGGACATGACGCGCGACGGCGAGTACGACGGCCATGTCTACGTGGTGGATCTGCTGAAGCGGTTCGAGAAGGAGACCGGCATACCGGTGGCCGTGGTTCCGGGCAACCACGACGTCAACAAGGGCAATGCCGCGGACTATTCCACAGGAAAAAGGGAGCAGGCACGCAACCTCTCGCCCGAGGAATTCCTTGCATTCTATGCCAAGCTGGGCTACGATCTGCCGGGCTGCGAGCGTATGCCCGGCACGCTTTCCTACGCCGCCGATCTGGGGAAAAACTATCGTTTGATTGCCTTCGACGACAACCTGCACAGCTTGGAAGGCGCGGAGAGGCCAACCCCGGAGGCCCTGCGGGACTGGATTGCCGGGCAGTGCAAAAATGCCAGGGCCGCCGGCAAGGCAATCATAGGCATGGGGCACCACACCCTGGCCGAGCAGTTCGGCGGCCAGGAGGCGCTCATGAACAACTTCGCCTTCGGAAACCCGCGCGGATTCGGCGAAGCCCTGGCCGACACCGGGATGCACTTCTATCTCTCCGGGCACCTGCACGTGGGCGAAATCGCCATGCTGGTGTCTGATGGGGGCGAGCCTCTGTATGACATCACCACGGCCTCCAGCGCCGGTTTCCCCGGGGAATACCGCATCGTGAGGTTCAGCGCTTCGGGCAAAAAAATAGAGGCCGACGTGCGCTCCCGCAGCGTGCCGCTGTCCGCCTCCTCCCCCTTCCCGGGCGGCTACTACGCCGATCTGTTCGGACGCACCTTCGGGGCCGACATGAATGGCGGCGGCCTGGCCGGCAATATCAAAGCCAGGGCCAAAACCGCGCTGAGAGATATGCTGGGCGATCTAAAAATCCCCGGCAGCCTGCAAACGCCCGTCTTCGCCGCCGTCAATGTCCTTGTGGACAAGGCCTTCGCCCTGCCGGTTTCGGATTTGCCCTGCGATCGATTCATTGACGAATACGGCTTCGGCGATCCCCATAAGCCGGGCACCGTGGAGGACGCGGCCAACAGCGCCATGGTGTATATGTTCGGCAAAAAACACGACCCCGCCGACGATGACTTCATGCAGGACTTCCTGCGCCGCATCCAAAACGGCGAATTCGTCGATCAGGCCCTCAGCTTTGCCCTGCCTGCCCTCCTGAGCGCCCTGAGCGGGTTCGCGCTGTCCGAGCTTTACAGCCATCCCCTCGTGACCGGCGCACTGGACTTTTTGGCGGCCCTGGCGGTCAGCCCGGGCAAGCGCGCCATCCTGTCCGAATCCCTGTATCACGCGGCGTGCGGCCTGCTGGCCAGCCAGTCGCCCACTGGCAGCCGCGACGGCGTGCTGGTCTACAGCGGCCCCATCGATGTTCCCACCGGCCCCGGCACCTTCCGCCGGCCCGAGAACCTCGGCGTCAAAGTCACCGGTTTGACGCGCGCGGAAATTACCTGGTACACTCGGCAAAGCGCCAATACACCGGAGCTGATCATTACAGACAAAGACGGAAACCCCGCGCCAGAGGTCAAAGTGACCATCGGCAGCGGGGCGGAGGATATCACAGCGGAGCAGATTGATATCGGCTTTACGAAAATCCTTGGCCGCACGCAGCCTGCCCTGAAGCACACGGCCCGCCTGACCGGCCTGCAGCCCGGGAAGACCTATCGGTTCACGGCCGGGGACGGCGTGTTTGGCTGGTGGGGCGAGGCGCGCAGCTTCACCGCAGCTCCGGGAAAAATGCGAAATCCGTGATGAGGAACCGGGCAGGATCGAACAATTCCTCCTCCAGCTTGCGGAAGTGGATCTTGCCCATGAGCGTGTATGGCAGCTCGTCCACCGCCCTGTAGGCGATGGCGCGGTCGCGCTCGGGCAGCAGCTGCAGGCAGAAGCCGTCGATCTCCCGCAGCGCGGCTTGTCTTTGCTCCGGCGTATCGTAGCCCTCGCGCAGCACCACAAAGGCGCTGGGGATGGCCCCGGCGGTTTCGTCGCTCAGGCGCAGCCCCACCACGGCGCACATCTCCACGGCCTCGTGCCCCATGATCACGTTTTCGATGGGAGAGGGGTGCACGGTGTGGCCGTCGGGCCGCATCAGGGAGCGCTTGTAGCGGTCCAGGAAGTAGAAGCAGCCGGTCTCGTCCAGGTGGCCCTTGTCGCCCATGCGGTAGTATTTTGTGCCGTCCGGGCCAATGTGCGTGATCTCCTGGGTCTCCTCCGGCAGGTTCAGGTAGCGCTCCATCTGGCTCATGCTGTGCACGCACAGCTCGCCCTCCTGGCCGATGGGCAGCTCCTCGCCCGTGTCCGGGTCAATCACCATGGCCTTGCAGTGGGGCAGCAGGTAGCCCACGTTGCCCTCGGCCCGCCAGGGGAAGCCGCCGGCCGCCGGGGCATCCGGCTCGTAGTAGGGCATCACCGCGATGGAGCCGCCCAGCTCCGTGGAGCCGTAGCCCACGCGCAGCCCGCCCCCGTAGCCATTGCGCGCAAAGGTGTCGTTGATGCGCTCCAGGGAGGCCATGGAGATTTTGTCGCCCCCGGAGATGGCGATTTTGATGAAGGACAGGCGGCGGCTCTTCTTCTGCAGCTTGGGGTGCTCGGCCAGCTGCTCGTGGAAGCGGGGCACGCCCAGGAAGATGTTCGGCTTGATGCGCAGCAGCAGCTCGGCGAACTTGGTGGGCTCGAACAGGGGCACCAGGAG
>JGI24702J35022_10000863_pt1 | contig 18764 bp, 16 predicted proteins | sample TergutTh196P4_FD_35022 | JGI IMG/M metagenome (IMG submission 35022)
TTTGAAATGATAATAGAAGTCGCAAAACAAATACCCAACACCAAATTCATCATCGCAGGCCGCGGAGGCGGCACAAACAACCCCTACTACAACAAACTCACCACCCTAAAACCAAACAACGTCGAACTATACACCGACACACCCCGCAACGAAATCACAAACCTACTAGGCAAAGCCAAAATATACCTACACTGCATGATCGGCGAACACTTCGGCATAAGCATAGGAGAAGCCATGGCCGCCGGCTGCATCCCAGTCATACACACACACGGAGGCCCCATAGAAATCGCAGGCGAACACGGATTTACCTTTAACGACCTTAAAAGCTGCGTAGAAGCTGTCAAAAAAGCTTTAGAATGCGAAACAGACATAAACGCTATTGTTAAACGCGCAGAAACATTTAGCGACGACGCTTTTAAAAAACGTTTTATGGACGTTTTGGAAAAAAACGACTACCTATAGTGATAATTGCTCGGTACCTTGTGTATCCAAAAACTAATTAACAGCAATTGTATAGTCAATCAAGTTCTATTATTACGTGATATATATGGTTGAAAAAGTTGATGTTGTTCTCTTAACCAAAAACAGTTTAAAACCTTGTCTAAAAGAATGCATTGACTCTGCATATGCGAATCTTCCGGTAGGTCGTGTTCTTGTTGTGGATGGTGGCAGTACTGATGGCACAGTAGATTTTTTAAAAACTTATTCAAACGTGGAAGTTATTGAGGATAAAAATGGTAATCGTGCCACCGCTCGACAGAAAGGTATTGAAGCTGTAAAAACTAGTTGGCATTTACATTTAGACTCTGATGTTATTTTATGCAAAAATTGGTGGGTTGATGCACAAAAATTTTTACAACCAGACGTAGGTGCCATTTGGGGTGTTACAGTTCCTGGAGATAAACACGTTTACAATATTACTAAATCCATGGCGATGCTTTATCGCAAAAACGTTTTAGACTACATAATAGCGCAACAGCATCTAAAACGCTATCTAACTCATGATACTCTTATCCGAACGGAAACTGTTAGAGATATCCATATACCATCTGATTTACATATTTGGGAAGATCACTATATTGGGCAACATATTGTCGCTAAAAATTTTAAATGGTTAACCACGCGGAAACCATGTTGTATACATTATTTTCATGAACGTAGAGGTTTTGAAGACTTTATCAACAGTGGTAAACTTGCAAGAAGAGTACATTCTTACAGTAACCAACAAGTGTTATTACGTTTAGGTTTAGCCATTCCTAAATCATTATGGATTATACTTGTTACAGGTGATTTTAAAGCAGCAAAATTACAACTTGAAAACTATGTAGGTTTAACAAAAGGCTGGTTTGGAAGTACCTAACACGGCTGAACTCAAACCAAAAACATTTCCTCTACAGTTTGCACAAAAATTTTATTCATAAAATTTTAAATAATGTTTCTATTTTTGCAAACATGATTCTATGTTTTCTATCCAAACAGGTATAGGTGACTCAAGTTTATTTAACAATTTTTCAGTGTTAATTTTTTGCTGATTAGTTAATAGTTTTTTTGCAGTTGTGATAATACGATTAGTGTTGCGAATAATTTGAATTGGAAAACCTTTCTTGAACAGATATTGTGCTTGTGTGTCCCAGAAATGGAAATTTATTGTTGGAATTCCACAAAGTGCTGTTTCACGACAAGCTGTTCCACCACTACCAACCATTAAATCAATATATGGCATAAGTTGTGCCGTTAAAACTGGTTTTGGCGGAACCCAAACATTAGGTATATTTTCAAATTTTGTTTTCTCCTCTTCATAACGTGCTAAGTAGACAACTGTGCCTATTTTAGCAAGTTCATGTAACAATTTTTCAGAATTGATTTTCACATCTTTGCAGTAAACTGCTTGATATTCGGCATCACGAAAAAGAATAATTGGTTTTTTTTGTTTACCAAGTGTTTTAAGCCAGTTTGGTTTTTCAAACTCTGCACCTACATACGCTAATTCCTCCAATCCGTCATAATGTATGATTTGAGATTTAGAAATGCCAAATTTGCTCCATGATTTGCCAAAACATTTTGGTGCTACAAGGTAATCCACTAACGGGCAGACCAGTTTAGCAACTGAATATGCAAAAATAGTATCGTTAGCGTATACAATTGGAATTTTAAGCCCAAATGCTGTTCGAATAGCGGCAACATCACCGTGTGTCCATAATACTTTTGGGTAACCCGTTTTGTCAAATAGGTTTAAAAATTCTAAAACCCGTTTTTGTTCAACTGCTAATTTTTCTCTAAGTGTAGCTCCATACTCGCCTATCGTTTCATAAGGCACTTTTAGAACATTTAGCATATCTGTTGTTTGGGTTTGTTTTTTTGCAGTGACTATGGTTGAGTAGCCTTTTTTGTGTAGGACAGGCAACATACTATTTATGGCGATGCTAATTTTAGGTGTAACTGTATCTAACCAAACATCAGGTATAGGCATAGATATCCAACTGTAAAAGTGTAAACATACATTATAAATTTATCCAAACACGCAATTAGTCCAAATAAATAATTGAAAAACAAATTGGCGTATTTGTTATTCTTTTTGTGTTGTTAGCCACTGTCGATATTTTTGATCTACTTCTATAGCACTGTTGAGTAGTATACTTGGTGTAAGCGAAGTAACATACCGTATATCTTTTGGCAAACAATGTCGTCCAATACCGTCACGTGCCTCTGGCAAGTCAACGTTCCATTTGGTATTCATAGCTTCTCGTAACTCATCAAAATTCAAATCTATGTGTGCACACATCATTTTAAGATTTTCAGCAAAAGCAATTTGTAAATAGCGATGACTGTTTTCAATGATTTTACACATTTCTGCCACTTCCACGCTACTAACTTTATGCATCGGAATACCTAGTTGGTCTTTATAGAATTTCATGCCTGCCTCTAAACTTTCTGTATTAACTCCACCAATTACTCTAACTTGATTTACACCATATTTGTCTTCTTGATCTGCCCAATAACGATGTGGTGCATGAACAAGCAAAACTTTATTTTTGAAAATTTCTTCAAAAATTTTTTTTGACGTACCCGGTAAAATGGTGCTTTCAATAGCAACTAGAGTTGTTATATCGGCTTTTTCAGCGATTTTTTTTGAAACTTGAAAAACTGCTGTGAGATCTGCCTGATTATTAATTTGACCAGTAGTGACACATATTATGTAAACATCTGCTTTTGGCAGCTGATCCCATTGGGTGGTTGCTTTAAATTTTCCTTTTTGAATTCCATATTCAACTGCTACTGGATTAATATCTAAGCCCCAAACATTGTAACCTTTTGTAGTAATGTATTTAGCAACTGGAAAACCGATTTGGCCAAGACCTATAACACATACAGTCATTTCAACAACATCCTGCGGTATATAATGTCAAAGATAGCGTGTTTTATTAATCATTCCTATGAGAAAATAACTCTGCAAGTTGGTTAAGTCGTTTGTCAAACAGTAGAGCTATAAAAATTAGTAGTATTTAGCTCAGTGAAAGCACGGTTTTTCTTGCACGTTTTAAATCAGAATTTAAACTTTTATTGTGTTTTGTTCATCAAATATTTTGATGTTAGACTGCGCAACAATTCCAATAAAATTCTCCAAAAACACAACAAACACGAACATAAAAACAACACAATGATTGAGGATACTTCTAACGTTTTTGCACAGTCTGATATTTCATGTTTATGCATATGTGTTCAATCGAGCTAAACGTTTGCAAAAATTGTTATAATTTTTGCTCACTTTGAATGTTGTTATTTATTTTATTTTGATAAATTGACAGCCTATTTGTTTTGCTGCTTTCTCGTCATTATCTAGGTTACCGATGAATAGTGTATCCTTTGTGGTGCTGTCAAGTTTGGTTATTGCCATTTTTAATTGTTCAGCTCGGATAAATGAGTCTTCTCGAGTAAACACTGCATCAAATTGTAGATTAAATTTTTGACAAATTTTGTGAACTGTTTCTTTACCCTGCATTGTCACTAATGCTTTAGGTAGTTTAACGTGTTGTCTGTAGAATTGCATACCTTCTTCATGAATTGTAATTTTATCAATTATAGCCAATTCAAAATCTGTCCAAACTTTAAAGATCTGTTCTAGAGTTTTAGGATTTTTAACTTGTTCTACTGTTTTTAACAGAGATTTGCTTTCTGTTATACCTGTTAACTCACTGAATTTTTTACACACAGCTGGATAATCGATTGGCAAATCAAGCAATGTTCCATCTAAATCAAAAATGATAGTATTAAACATTTAAGTATACATTGCTCCTAACACTTTATTATCTTTCACAATACGTCCCGGGGTGTCCATGTGACGTATCCAATATATGTCTGATGCTAAAGGATTATATTTTTCAAGTTTAGGCAATTCTTCTTTGTACGCCATTTTTGTGTACAAATAAGGAATATTTATGCGGTAATCATTGAAGAAGACCTTGCTGGCGTAACTAAAAAAAAATGACGTAGTAAACATGCGCCCCGGATTAATTTCAGTTACACATGGTACACCTTTAACGTTTTCTTTCAAATCAACACTTGCAATTCCAGTAAAATTTGGGTCAATGGCTAAAACGGCTTCAGTGCTAATCTTGTTAACCGTGTTTTCATGCACTGTTTTTTGTACAGCAGGCGTACCCATAATACCTGAGGGCGCAAGATACGCGTAAATATATTCAAGACGTTCACGCGCCATTGAAGTTACAAGTTCACCGTTGCGCCACAAACTATGAAATGCAATATTTCTTCCCGGCAACATTTCCTGCGCAATAAATTCCCAATCTACATTACGAGCACGCCAATAATTAATCCATGAAACAGCTGTTTCACGATTACTTGCAGGTGTACTTCCCATACCACCTGCACCACGTGTAGCTCTTATCCATATAGGAGAACCCAACTCTGCAAACGCCTGATCAATATCAGATTCACATTTAATTACAATTGTTTTAGCTACTGCTATACCCTTATTTTTCCAAGCAATAGCCGAAGCAAGTTTATCTTGACAAGCTTTTACTGCTTGCTTCGAAGGCAAAAAAGTTGTCGCTTCAAGTTTTTCGCGATACTCCGACACAACTTCCACTTCAGCATCAGGTTGGGCATGTAAAAAATCAATTTTTTCTTTACGAATAACCTCATTTAGCCTATCAATGTAACTTGAGTCCTTGGCTTTTGGCACCAAATATTTAGTGTCAGCAAGCATTGTATGCAAATAATATTCACTAGCTTCTGTTCCTACAACATAAAATTTTTCAGGAGCCACCATTAAGGACTTTACAAAATTTATACCTGCTGGACCACCAGCACCTGTACAAAGTACACGTTTTGTCAACCAAATCTACCTCACCATTAATTTACTGACCTGCCGTCTTACACCACGTTTAATGCAGATTTAATTTGACCTATACAAATACAAATTTATATTTGTATCCAAAGAATCATACAGACAACCTTAAAAACAAAAATGTTACCCTAACCCAATAGCGATACACAAATGTGGGCCGGTCGTCTAGCCTGGTTAGGACGTTGGCTTTACGAGCCAAAGGTCGCCGGTTCAAGTCCGGCTCGGCCCACCAAACAAACACAATTATCTAAACAACATTTACACCTGTTTTTGTTAGAAGTGATTTAATTAAAATTGTTTTTAGCTTTTCTTAAAATTTTACTTTTTAGTTTGAACCATCACCTTAAAGATTCAAAACAGCAGCACAGGGTATATAATGCGTGATGAAGATGTTACGTGTGGTGACTTAGGAAAAAATTACTTATGCACTATGGAACCATCAAGCAATAATTTGCAAAAAATATAGAAAAACAGCATCGTTAAAGCCATAAATAAGTAAAAACAAGCCATTTTGAAGTTAAAAAATTACGTGATTGCATAAGTTATTGGCTAATAGCTCCTAAGTGATGGAAAACCAATAATTTACTGTTGAGATGTGACAACTAAATGACAGATAAAAAAAGAAGTGCCAAAATGCCCATCAACCATTTTTTCATGGTGGACAGTAGTAATTCACGTGAGAACACAGTGTACTACTACACTATTCTGTACAAGTTTTTGTTCATGAAATGTACCGTTATGTACACGTTTCTCCATAAAACATCCACGTTTTTACACGTTTTATCATTCATGAAATTTCTCACAAAAACGTACAAGAACAGTGAGTACACCCTCAGAACAAACAAAACGTCCACTGTGTAATAATTCTACTACAAATACATCCTATCACAATACACTTATCCACGTTTCATCCACACTTTTCTTGTGAACAAACCAAAATGATAACGAACACCAATACACAGTGTCACGTTTGTTTATTGTGAGACGTAAGAACAACATATCATACCCGTTCTGTACAAAACAATTACAAACACAGCAAACCTTATACTCAAAAAATTAAACCCACAACACTAACACACAATTAGATATAAACTCTTACAATTTAGAGAAATAAAGAGAAAACATTTTGTTTAACTGAACACAAAACACAATTACACATGATTAATCGATGTATAAAAACACAAAAAACATACAACCACACCAATAAAACTGTCAAAACAATAATAAAGACTTACATCTAATAATATTTCACCAAAGCCCAACCGTTTAAAACATAATTAACAACAGTTGAAGAAAATGAAGACAACTATTGCAGTGCTTAGTAAGAAAAATAAACCCATATTACCAATAGTTATTGATGTATTAAAAAATAATATAGATGGACATTCTTTGAATTTTACAGTTGCCAGCCCTGAAAAAATTTTGACACACAAAAGCCCAGATATATTAAACAAACAAAACATCAAATCTTCCACTATTATAGGATGCACTTTCACTAAAGAAGCAAAAAAAACTTACAATTTTCTACAAATAGAAAAATCTACAATCCTTTTTGAAGGCACCATCTATACACCAGAAATCAAAGAAAATTTCGTACAAGAAACCACCAGATTTGTTCACAACGAAACACAACTACAAACATTTATAGAAAAAACTGAAGGCGATTATTCTTTATTTAAACTAAAAAACCAAGAAATAAACGTAATAAGAGATCCATTAGGTGTACAACCTCTGTATTATGGTGAAAACAAAGAGATAGCGGCGTTTGCATCAAACCGCAAAACACTGTGGCAATTAGGTATAGATAAAATTTGGTCTTTTCCACCAGGTAATTTGTGTTTGTTGAATAAAACAGGTTTTCAGTTTAAACCAATTAAAACCTTAACTTATGCTGAGTCTAAACAGATTTTAATGAAGGATGCAACAGCAGAATTGCAAAAACTCTTAGAACAAGCAGTTAAAAAACGAGTTAATGGACTTGAAAAAGTTACAGTTGCGTTTTCAGGCGGATTAGATAGCAGTCTAATTGCGTATATAGCAAATAAATGTGGGGTTAAAGTGGATTTAGTTCATGTTAGCCTTGAAAATGAGTTTGAAGTTGAAGCTGCTTTTGAGGCATCAGAAGAATTGGGGTTGCCCATGAAAGCATATTTTTTTAAAGAGTCAGATGTGGAAAGGGTGTTGTCTCAAGTTGTGAATCTGATTGAGGAAGCAGATCCTGTTAAATTAGCTATTGGTGTACCATTTTATTGGACTGCTATGAGGACTCAAGAAGCAGGTCATAGTGTTTTGCTTGCTGGACAGGGTGCAGATGAATTATTTGGTGGCTATCACAGATATGTTAAGGAATATTGCACAGAGGGTGGTGTAAAAGTTCGGCAGTTAATGTTTAATGATATTGTAAAAATGTATGAGAATAATATAGAGCGAGATAAAAAAATTTGTGAAAGTTTGGGTGTAGAGTTGCGGTTGCCTTTTTGTAGTTTTGATTTGGCAGAGTTTGCAATTGGTTTACCTGTTGAGTTAAAGTTTGAATCAAAGCAGGATTCTCTTCGAAAGATGGTGTTGCGCAGGGTTGCAGCTAATTTAGGCTTACCAGAGTTAATTGTTAATAAACCAAAAAAAGCCATACAATACTCTACAGGTATTAACAATGCAATAAAGCGTATTGCACAAAAGAATAATCAGACAGTTAAGGAATACGTAATTGAACTCTTTCAAAAATATCATCAATAGATTAATTTGGAGAAAGGATAAAAAGGGATTGTCTCTCATGTGAGAGGTTTTTTACACTGTTTCGCTAAAAGCTTTTTACAGAAACGTTTATTCAATTATTTGAATTGCGCCTTCTGGACATTGGGCTTCACATGCTCTGCATACAAGGCAATCATTCACTTTTTCTGCAACAGCTTTACCGTCTTTAATCTCGTAAACCATTACAGGACAAGTATTTACACATGTTTCGCAACCAGTGCATTTTGGGTCAACAACGATTTTTACCATTTTGACATCCTCTATTAATTTTTGAAATGCAAGTTTGTAAAATAAAAGGTTTTAGGTAAATTCTAATATTTTCGCACATATTCAACTCGGCTGAGCCAAAACCAGATTTACAAATAAAAAAAATAAAACATGCCACAACAAGACTATTGATAAGAAATCACAGCAACAACAAACCTTGAACCAACAAACAACAAACAACAAAAACATATTAACCATGCCAACAGCAAAAACAATACCAAAAACATACTACCATAAAGCATCTTGACCTAGCACATAACAACAAAAGAATACTATTTACTATTCACACTACGTAGAACCACCAAGAAAAAATACAAACAAACATACAAGAATATAACAAATAATCACTACACAACACAAAAAACAGACAAACAAACATCTTACCAAAAATGCATTATCACCTGTTGACTTTCTAACTCAACACTACAAACGTAATTTAACTGAAAAAAAGTTTTCTTGTTGACAAACAAAAGTTCAACGACACAATACGACAACAAGATGATGGACGACAACAATCGGTCATACATACAGTTACCCTGTTAAATAATATACATACGACACATGTGAACCTGACACAGTTTGACCTAAAACTCAATATTACTATAAATTAAGAATCTGTATTCAGCAACAATAAACACCGCCAAACAACAAATTTTTCCACAAACCAACATACATCAACACAAATAACAACACTACCCACACACTCACATATAAAATAACAAAAAAACAACTTGACACAATATAGAAGTTTAAATTACATGGACATGTGTATCTCAAATGGACGTTCGAAATAATTCTTGTTTCTCATGTTTTCCACAATTATTGACTTGCTGCAATGTGAAAAACAGGACAATGCCTATCCATTTTGCTAAAAAATATACTACTAAATACATGTTCTAAGATTAGATTTTAAAATTCGCCTTCATGGAAATAATAATTTTCTTCTTTTTTTGAGCCAAAACCGCGTACACCATGCTGCTTTAGTTTACATTTTAACTCGTGAGCTTGTTTCTGTGTTAATTCGCCTCTTTTTTGGAGATATAAAATAATTTCTTGCGCCTGCTCATCAGTATCACATCTGCGTATGAAATCTATTGCTGAAGGATTAAAATTATGTAATTTATCAACTGGCTTAATTGGTTTAAGAAATTCTTTTTCACAAACATCTTTAATTTCAACAATTTTTTCTGCTTCTTCTGGATTATCACAAACAGCGTCTATAGACACTTTATTTTCAGAATCCTCTTCAAGTTCACGATACAAATTAGGAAACATTTTCTTAAGTGAGCTTTTATCAACAGCCATAACAATCAACATAGATAATACAATAGAGCTTTAAGTCTTTTTTGAAAAATTTACCACCCATCAGGGCAAAAATTGTTTTGTAGCATCCTCTTTAAGCAACTTTTCAAGTTCAAAAATTTTTAAACCTTTAATTTCATCACCAAATATATCACATTTTCGTTTCTTACCCACTTCATCTAAACTGCGAACAGTTATTTCTAAACTAAATTGTGCGTCAGTTTCAGCATAAATATGATAGGACAAAAACGTTACACCATGTTTGTTAACTCTATCCCAACATGACCGATGTATTGTTATATTGGAGATTTTTAAAAGTTCAAGAATTTGTTTTGGCGAATCAGCATAAACAGCAATGTCAATATCACTACCAATTCTTGCAGTACCACGCCACACACTACCAATCAACAAAGGAAAAAACACGTCTAAAAGTTTCATAATTTTAAGTGCTTCTTGCCGCATTAAAATTAAACGTTGTTTTCTTGTTGACCCTTCTTTTTCTTCAGCAAACCTATCAAGCTCCAAAGCAACTTCAAGATTTGAAGGTAAAAAGTGAACACACAAAGTTTGAGCCGCTTTAAGTTTAGCCTGTCTATATTCTTTTTCAGCACCATAATAAAGTAGAACCGCTGCTTCACGAGAAACTCGACTCTGCACATCATTAATATTGCCCATGATTTAATAATCATTGTTTAAAGTAAAGAATTTTATGGTAAAAAAAAGTTTTCCAAACGATAATCAAGTAAAAAATGTTAAACGACGAATAACTTGATTAACATGTTTTTACACTAACACAAAAAGTAGAGTGTAGTAAATGAGTTTATCCGAAGTTGAGCTTGAAATATTGGAAAACATGCTTTTAAATTGTAAACCAATGCTTGTCACACAGATTGTTAGTGAACCAAAGGATGTATCAGCTACAAACATGTATCTTGCAGGGCTTACTCAAAAAGGGTACGTAGATTCACCTCAAAAAGAACTATACACATTAACAGATGAAGGAAAAAAAGCTCTTGGAATTCAACCGATAACTAAAGAAATTGCTAAAAACATAATTGCTTATGCACCGCATGATAAATCCTTCAATTTTTATGTTGATACTGATAAATCGTTACATATACATGCTCACAGTTTACATGATTTTGTAAACAAACTATCCAAAATTGATTTAAAAATCATAGAGTTCCACATAAATAGAAACGATTTTGAAACTTGGTTTGAACGTTTAGGTGACCAAGAATTAGCTAAAAAAACAGCAATTATTAAAAAAAGAAAAGTTACTGGAGAACAGCTACGCGTATTACTACAGACCACAGTTGAACAGCATTGTCAAAAGTTAATGGAATTAACAGAACAGCCACATTCAAATTTAAGTGAGACAGAACAGCTGCATAAACATCATTAAAAAAAAATTACACGCGGATCATGTCCTAAGTTAAGTAAAGGGATCAAATTTCTGTCTAAAAAACAAAGTTTACAAACAAACCAAAGATATATTCACTACAAAACACGTTTTTAAACATAAAACACGTCTCACTTTCAACAAACACTCCAACTAAAACATTTCACAACACCATTATACATGAAAATAATTACTTTTTTAGTACACTACGCAATCAATTATAGACAACCTCCAAAAGCTCACAGTTTACACTTCAAATCAACAAAAACAAAAAAACACAACAAATACAACATAGGCGACCTCCGAAAACATATATTTTCCCAAAAATCACATACCAAAAACAGTGTAACTATGTTACCTAGTTTTCTGAAATGGGGTTTTCGGAGGCTGCCCATACAAATTTACCCACATTACCTCTACCATTAATAACTAAGATTTTCTGAGGTTACCTATAGAAAAAATGAAATAGGTAAACCTACAATATTGATGAACGGTAATGTTTAGGTGAACGATCGAATTGTAACGGCAAAAATTCCTGAAGAAGTTTACAAAGAATTTGCGTTACGCATTCCTGAAGGCGAAAGAGGTAGTTTTATCCGTGAAGCAATTAGCGAAAAATTGCAAAAAACACCTAAACCTGACAAACTTTTAGCAATAGAAGAACGAATAAACAGACTTGAAAGTGAACTAGAACAAGTAAGAAAATACCTTTCTGACCTAGAGCTTTTAACTTTTGAACAGGGTACAGTTGACTTGCACAGTTTATGCACCGATGAAACAGATCGTAAAATCATTGATTACCTTTCACATTATAAAGGTGCAACCACACCTGAATTAGCTGAATACCTAAAAAGCAACCGATGGATAGTATTAAACAGGTTACAAAAAATACAAAAAGCTTCCAAAAAGAAACATGGTAAATCCGTAATCGAATATTACGGAGGTGAACGTTCAGGCAAAAAGAAAGCATGGTGGATTAATCAAGATACAACAAACAAAGAAGTTGAATAAGATAATTCAAACAGACATTTATTTTCAGCTGAACTGAAAATTTAACAGTGTCAGCCACCATACATCATTAAATGATTTTCACATTTTTTTATAATATTTTTCCCATTTTTTTATTAATTTCACTTAGAATTTGTATTCACTAAACAAAACCCCATTCATGTCAAACCATTTTTTCCGTTATCCTTATACGGCAAGAAATGCGAATAACACCATATTTAAACTGATACAACATTAACTGATGGAAAAATCACCGTACAATGACGCTATAGTTACTGAATACAAATCTAACATTAACCTTCATTTTTTCCACAATATATACTGAAATCATGTTGCGCATAATTGTGTTTTTGTGAGTTTTAACCAAAACTTGGTTTGCTAATACTTTTCTTCTTTGTATCAGCTATCTAATTGTTTTTTCTTTCTTCTTTGATCTTTTGATAATTGGGAGTTACCTATTTTTATTTCGTGTACTGCTGTTTTGCCTATTTTATTGCCAAATATATCGTTTTTGCGACAAAGTCGTCACCTTTGTGAATTTTACGACAGTTAATGTTTTGTATCATTCGTTCTGTTCTAAAACTTTCTTTGGCTAGTCTTCCTTTCATTTGATTGTTTGATAGCGTGATACGTTTTTGGCATTTCTAAGTCAGCCCATAGTCCAAAGCCGCCTAAACTATCTTTCTGCACTAAAATTTCCTAATCCGAAAAAATCATTATCCTAAAAAGCATTTACAACACAAACGTTTAATTTACTTCCATCAACACAATAACTTTACTCAATAAATTAAAACTTTGACAAAAACATCTATACCCTCAGTGGGTTCGTAGTCTAGCATGGATCAAGGCATCGGCCTCCGGAGCCGAGAATCCTGGGTTCAAATCCCAGCGGACCCGCCAATATACATCACTTTTTTACTGCATGTCTTCTTTAAACAACTACTTCAACTGACCCTTAGAAAACCAAACCAATGCTCCTATATTTTGCTTCTCAATTACAGCACCATCCTAAGAGCCTCTCTAGGCAACATCTAGCTGTGTTTCAAAACTAGTTTATTTTCAAATTTCAACACGTTTATAACCAAACCAAAAAAAATCACACATATCCCAAAATTTAGAGTACTAAATAGTCTTGCGAACCAAACACATCAACCGTGTACGAAACGACAAACACGCACACACAACACACCAAACATTACCTTACCAATACACAAAACACCCCTCAACACAACCACATAAAAAAATTGTTTTTCTTTGTTTTTCCACTAAAAATGTAAAAACATACGCAGTTTTCGGACAGCTTTTCCTGATTAGATAACCACATGTTTTCAATTAATACATAATAGCCTTTAGCCTTTATTATTTTTGCACACAAAAACTAAACAAAACCACAACTATCAAATGATGTAGCGTTCCAAAATAAAGTGATTTTTTACAAGTCTATCATTTTATTTGTTATCCATAAATCTAATCATGATTTTTATCTACAAAATTTGAAAAACCTGCTGATTATTCATGGAACTAACACGAATTTGTCACTACATTAAATTAACTATCTAAAGTGGTACACTACCAAATAATCAAAACAGACATATAAAACACAAAAACCACACAACCATACCAATAAAACCATCAAAACAACAATAAAAACAAACATCAAATACATGTTTTCGCTAAATACAACAATAGGTGTTTTCTCCAAAAAAAATTTAACAAGCATTAACATTTTATCTTATCATTGGTGAAGGTTTTGATTGAACAATCGGATTTAATAATCTACACCTTAGGGCATTCAACTCGTACAATTGAAGAATTTGTTGAAATTCTAAAAATCTATGATATCAACATGCTTGTTGACGTACGTGCAATACCGAGAAGTCGATACAACCAACAATTCAATAAAGAAAACTTGATAAACACCATGAAAACTTGTAACATAAAATATTTCGCCCTTCCAAGTATTGGTGGTTTTCGTCGCCCAAAAAATGATTCAATAAATCTTGCTTTAGACCATAGTTTTCGTGGATATGCGGATTTTATGCAGACTAAAGAGTTTACCGAAAACCTGTTAAAAATTGTTGTTTTAGCTAAAGAAAACTGTTTAGCCATGATGTGTTCAGAAGCGTTACCTTGGAGTTGTCATCGAATCCTTATTAGTGATGTGTTAGTAGTCAGACATGTTAAGGTATTGCATATAATTAGTAAAGACAGCGTTCTTGCACATAAACTTAATGAATTAGCTCATGTAGAAGGCACAAAAATTTCTTATCCTCTGTTTAATCCTAATGGAGCTATTCAAAAATCACTTGACGATTTTGGAGCTTGTGACATTTGTGGTAATTTTTAAGTGACATATCATAGCATAAACAAAAATGGCGACATATAACTTATTAATTACTTTTTTACTGCTTTAAACAGGAGATATTTATGACAAAAACAGTCGATAATTTGAAAACTGCCTTTGCAGGCGAATCTCAAGCTAATCGTAAATACCTTGCTTTTGCAAAAAGAGCTGAAATTGAAGGTTTTCCACAAATCGCTAAACTTTTCCGTGCCGCTNCTGAAGCAGAAACAGTTCATGCACATGCTCACCTTAATGTCCTTGGTGAAGTAAAAACTACATCTGAAAACCTCGATGTAGCAGTTAACGGCGAAACTTTTGAATTCACAAACATGTATCCACAATTTATTGAGGAAGCTAAAGCAGAAGGTAACAAAGCAGCTATGATTAGTTTTGATAATGCAAACAAAGTTGAACAAATACACGCTAACCTTTACAAACAAGCAATTGCCAGTCTTGGTAATAAACAGGATATGCCAAAAGCTGACATCAATGTTTGCCCAGTTTGTGGCAACACTTTTGTTGGTGAAACCCCTGATAAATGCCCAATATGTGGTGTAACTAAAGAGAAATTTCAGAAAATAGTTTAAAACTATTTTATTTTTTGTTTCAAAACTGGTTTAAAAAAGAAAAATTAGTTAGATTTTAATTTTTGAGCAAATTGTTGTCCAAATTCAAAACATTTCTTTAGGTCTGTTTCGTCTGGAACCCATTTTATTTCTAATGTAGGTTCATAAACTTCAAAACTAGCCTTCTTAGCCATTTCCATTAATCCACGTACTGCACCTCCTCCCCATCCGTAAGAACCAAAGAATCCCCATAGTTTATCTTTAGGTTTAAGTCCTGTAATGTATGTCATGAATGAACCCATTGTTGGAAAAACACCATTGTTAAGTGTAGGTGAACCTGCAAGGACTGCTTTTGACTCGAGAATTTCTGTTACAGCTTCTGTATTGTTTGACGCGCGTAATTTTAGAATTTTTGTCTCTACATTTTGACTACATATGCCTGCTGCGATCGCACGTGCCATTTTATCTGTGCTTTCCCACATGGTGTCAAAAACTATAACAACTTTATCATGAACTGCTGCTCCGCTACTCCAGTCAAGGTATGCTTGAATTATTTGCATTGGATTTTTACGCCAAATTATTCCATGACTTGGACCTATGATGTCAATAGGTATGCCCATTGTAATAACTTCATTAATTTTCTTCGTAATTAACGGAGCAAATAACATGAGAATGTTCGCATAATATTTAGCTGCTTCTTCCATAAGGATATGATTATCTACTTCATCATCAAAACGATATGAACTAGCAAAATGCTGACCAAACGCGTCATTAGGCAACAGAATTTTATCCTCTTCAATATAAGTCATCATACTATCTGGCCAATGAAGCATTGGTGCTTCAAGAAATTTGAGCGTTTTCTTACCTAATCTAAGTGTGTCACCAGATTTTATAGTTTCTACACTATCAAAAGCATGTCCATAATGTTTAACAAGTTCTTCTTTACCGCGTTGAGTGGACAAAATTTTTGCATTTTTAGCAATTTTTGCCACAATTGGTAAAGCACTCGAATGATCCATCTCCACATGATTAACTATAATGTAATCCAGTTCTTCAAGATTTATAATCTCTGAAATATTACCAACAAGCTCTCCTACAAAAGGTGCTTTAACAGTATCAACAAGTACCGTTTTTTCATCTTTCACAATGTATGCATTATAACTGGTTCCTCTACTGGTAACATAACCGTGAAAGTCACGCATGTTCCAATCAACAACTCCCACACAATATACACCGTCTTTTAACATAGTTTTAACCATAAAACTCACCTTACTATAGTCTACATGTTTATGCCTTTCAAGTTTTCGGTAGACATCTAAAAATATGTAAAAAACCATACGTCCATAACCTACACACAAACATTGCAACATAACTATTTTCACACCAACATAACAAATATTTCAGTCACCAAAATCAAACAAATCCAACATTTTTATGGTCACATAACAATTTAGTCTATTGTGAAAAAGCAACCTGCAAACGTGTACGATAGATATGGACACATGGAAAAACTAATACCCTCCCACGTTACTATATACCTGCTGCAACAACAAAATATAAAGTTCTAATCACAAATAACTTTTAAAAACAAGAGTTCATAAAACCTTGTTTTTAAGACGAATTTAAATATGCCAAAACTCAACTATCAACTAAAGGATCACTATGAAAATTCTCCTAATAAACCCACCACAAACATTCTATCTGAATTCAGAACCACCTGCAGGTAACGTACCTTTGGGTTTAATGTATATTGCTGCTGTACTTGACAAAGCAAATTACCAAGTTGAAATTTTAGATGCTTTCATGGCTGATTCTAAACCACAAAAAAACGGCGATACTATAACTGTAGGTATGCCTTTTAGTCAAATTGAAACAGAAATTCACAACCGAAAACCCGATATCGTTGGCATTTCTGGACCCTTTACCAGCCAAATTGACAACACTTTAAAAGTAAGCAATATAGCAAAAAAAGTTAATCCAAATATCCTCACAATTGCAGGCGGTCCACATGTATCTACTGTACCTAAAAAATTTTTACAAGAAGCTAAAAATGTTGACATTGCAGTTATAGGCGAAGGTGAATATACACTACTTGAAATCGTACAACATCTTGAATGCAAAAAACCATTAAACACTATTTTAGGCATTGCTTACCGCCAAAACAACAACATAATAATTAATGATAACAGACCATTTTTGGAAAACCTTGACGAGTTACCATATCCTGCATATCACCTTGTTGATATGGAACACTACTTAGATAACAAAAAAATTGGTTATCGAAGCTTCCAAAACCGTGCGTTATCCATGGTTACGAGTCGTGGGTGCCCTTTTAACTGCTGCTTCTGCTCAGTTCACCTGCACATGGGTAAAAAATTTCGAGCACATTCAGCACAATATGTCTTAGATCATATCCAACATGTAATTCACAAATACAATGTCAAAAACATTTTTTTTGAAGATGATAATCTAACTTTTGACCTTAAACGATTTGAAACAGTATGTGACGGCATAATTGATCGCAAAATTAAAATTGGTTGGGAAACTCCAAATGGTGTTCGTGCAGACTGTCTAAGTATATCATTACTTAAAAAAATGAAACAATCAGGAGTTATTAGTGTTTTTGTAGGTGTAGAGTCTGGTGATCAAGAAGTTCTAAATAATATCATCTGCAAAAGTCTTGATCTTGCACGTGTAGTTGAATTTGCGAAAAATGCTAAACAAATTGGATTGAAAACTGGCGCGTTTTATATTATTGGTTTTCCTGGTGAAAAAAAAGAAAATATGCAGCGAACTGTAGATTTTGCTTTGATGCTTAAACAGAAATATGATGTGGGTATGCATTTGTTTACTGCAACTCCAACTTATGGAACAAGATTGTATGAGCAATGTGAAAAGAGCAGTTATCTTGAAACGGATTTGTCTTACGGGTCGTTTGGTTCATCAGCACGTCAACCCCTTGGGCATTCATTAATTAGCACTGAAAGTTTCACGTCACATGAAGTCAAAAAAATTGCTGAACAGGCCATAAAAAAATACAAAAGAATATCTTTAATTAACAATATTAAACATCCTAGAAAAGCTCTACAGACAATTTATCATCAGCCACAGCTGCTTGGTAAATATCTGAAAAGTCTATTTTTTTAAATTATTTATTCTTTTCTTTTAATCGAATGTTTTTGGTTAATCATTTTTGTAGGTGTTTTTGTCAAATAAAATGTGTGAAAATGGTTTAAGGAAGACTGTTGGATTTGTTATTATAGTTGTGATTTGTTTTTATTTGTTGTGTTTTGTTGTTTTGTTATAGCAATATTAGTGATTGCTGATGTTGTTTGATGTTAGGTTGTAAGTTAAGCCTGTATTTGTTGGATTAATAGTATGTATCACAGTCACATTTACCATATTTACAGTTGTAATACTTAGTGGCAGTAGCTGTGGTGATGGTTGATGTTGGGTTGTGAGTTAGAGCCTGTGTTTGATGCGTTAATAGTCGTATTGGGGTCATATTTACCATTTTACAATTGTTATATCAGTAAAATAATTGTTTACATGTGTGATGTTAATAGCGGTTGCGTAAAAAAAAGGAAAGGTTTGGGTTAGTGTTGGTTGTTGCTTATTTTTTTGTATAGTACTAGACCGACGATAGCTATTGCAACGATAATTGCGATTGCTGCACCTGCAATATACCACCCATAAGGCGGAACCGGCTCTGGCAACACAACCTCTGGTGCCGCTGAAACCGCCATCGACGTTTGC
>JGI24702J35022_10000865_pt1 | contig 18732 bp, 18 predicted proteins | sample TergutTh196P4_FD_35022 | JGI IMG/M metagenome (IMG submission 35022)
ATCGGCGAGCTGTTCGGCAAGACCGACGGCTGGGCCAGGCTGATCTACTACAGGGCGAAAAAACAATTACAGGAGGCCATGAAATGAACGTAACATGCGAAATCATCCGGGATTTATTCCCGATATACCACGACGGCGTTTGCAGCGGCGACAGCAAGGCGCTGGTGGAGGAGCATCTCGCGCAATGCGAAGGCTGCAAGGCCGATCTCGAAGCCATGGACGAAGCGCTGCCCATCGAGATCGCACAGCAGAACCGGGAGGAGGCGCAGGCCGTGGAGAAATTATCGAAACGATGGAAGAAGGGCATGTGGAAATCCCTGCTCAAGGGCGTCCTGCTCACGATTGCGATTCTCGCCGCGCTCTTTTTCCTGCTCTATGTTTTCGTAGATTTCAAGGTGATTGTGTAGGAGGAACAAAGTGAATTATATTTTATCTGCCGCGCATATTCAGAAGAAATACGGCGGCAACACGGTGCTGCGCGATGTTTCCATGCACGTGGCGCGGGGCGGCATCTACGGACTGGTCGGGAAAAACGGTTCGGGCAAGACAACCCTGCTCCGCATCCTGACGGGCCAAATCCAGGACTACAGCGGGACGGTTTCGGTTGGCGGAGCCAAAATCGCGGCGATTATCAACGACCCGGCGCTGTTCCTGAACATGAGCGCGTTTGACAACCTGAAAGAGCAGGCCCATCTGCTGGGGCTTCGCGGCGACGCGAAAATAGATGCGGCGCTGAGGATGGTCGGGCTGGAGCAATGTGGCCGCAAGCCGGTGAAGCAGTTCTCCCTTGGCATGACCCAGCGGCTGAAATTGGCCCTCGCACTGCTGGAGCGCCCGGACATTCTCATCCTCGACGAGCCGATCAATGGGCTTGACCCGGAAGGTATCGCGGGTTTACGCGCGCTGCTGCGTGACCTGAACCGCAGCGGGATCACGATGATCATTTCCAGCCATATTCTCAGCGAGCTGGAGCAAACCGCCACCTGCCTGGGGATTTTGCACGACGGGAAAATCGTGAAGGAGCTCACAATGCGGGAGATTGCGCAAGCGGGCATGCGCCTGGAAGAACAATACATGAGATATACTGGAGGGCAATCTTCATGGTGAAAATTTTGAACGGCGACCTGTATCGGTTCGCAAAAAGCAAGCTGTTGTATGGCATGGCGGCGCTCACGGGCGCCATTGCGTTCGCCTTGGTCATGCTCGTGCGGCAGGATATTCGCATCGGGATTTCCGTGTTCGGCGATTTGACGGCCTTCCGGGGCATTGATGACATGATCCGCATTGGTGTGCAATACCAAAAGGGCCTGGGGCTTTTTCTCGCGGTTTTGATCTCCGTTTTTATCGGCCAGGAATACGCATGGAAAACGTGGCAGCACAAATGGATCACCAGCAAAAGCCGCGCCCGGATTTACCTGTCGAAGGCGGCGCTTTCCTCCGCTGTATCTGCCGCCATATTCCTGCTTTTCGAGGCGGTGGTGCTGCTCTGCTCCGGGCAAATGCAGCAAATATTGACGGGCAGTTACGCGGCTATGATTCTCGGCGGGTGCTTTATGTATGCCGCGCTGGGGGTGGCGCTCTGCATGATTTCCATGCTGATACGAAGCAATATAGCCTCCATGGTGGTGTGCCTGGGATATGTGTTGTTCAACGAATCGCTGATTTCTCCGCTTCGGTCAATCGGCGGTTCATTCGCTGAATGGGTTGCGGCGCATACCATTTATGGGATGTCGCAGGCGGTATACGCAGGGGCGTATGTATGGCCGGTGTTGCTTAACGCTGTTATCATCATGGGGTTCGCTGCCGCGTTCGGAATGTTCTTTTTTAGGAAGGCTGAATTGTAGTTTTCTTCGAAAAATCTTAACTTTTTCTCTCCCCCGCATTCGATTTTCTCCCGTATCCTATAGATACAAATCTATAGATGCGGGAGATTTTTTTATGAAAAAGTTTTTGCTCTTGCTGGGAAGTTTAGCGCTCGCGGCAGTGCTGCTATGGAAAGTGTTCGCCGGGGCATCCGGGCCGGAATCGGCTGCACTCACGCCGCTACGGGTGCCTTCATCTATAGCGGAACAGGCAACTCGCCTTGCGGAAAATCACAAGCTGGAGCTGGTCAACGCCTCACATGCCGTCAGCGGCAGGCCCATGCAGCTTGTCTCGGCTTATCCCACCGTGCCTGTGCGGGAAACCAGCATCACACTGCAAGAGGAAGCTCTGGAAGCGCTCAAATCTATGTTTGATGCAGCGAAGGCAGAAGGCATTGAGGGGTTATTTCTCAGCAGCGGCTATCGGGACTACGACACACAAAAGCAAATTTATAAAGAAGCGACAGACAAATCGTTGGTTCAGCCAGCGGGACACAGCGAGCACCAGACCGGCTTGGCCGCTGATATCCTCGCGCTGGAAGTTACGCAGGAGAGGATGGGCAGTTCAAAGCAGGGGCAGTGGCTGGCGCAAAACGCGTGGCGCTTTGGCTTCATTCTGCGCTACCCGGAGGGCAAGGAGAGCGTCACGGGCATTGCTTATGAGCCCTGGCATTTTCGCTATATTGGCCATCCTCACGCACAGGTTTGTTACGAAAACAAGCTGTGCCTTGAGGAATATATCTTGTACCTGAGTGAAAATAATGGTATAATAAATGGTGGACAGGAGTGATTGCGTGTACACGATTTTGATCTGCGACGACGACGAGGACATTCTGTCGGCCCTCGAAATATACCTGCGGCAGGACGGCTATGAGGTTGTAAAGGCCGCGAACGGGATAGAGGCCCTTGGGGCCGCGCGTGCGCATACCATCCACCTGTTCCTGCTGGACGTCATGATGCCCGGCATGGACGGCATACACGCGGCGGTGCGCCTGCGGGAGCTGACCAACGCGCCCATCCTGTTCCTCAGCGCAAAAGCGGAGGACACGGACCGTATTCTGGGGCTGAACATGGGCGGCGATGATTATATCACCAAGCCCTTCAACCCTGTGGAGCTTTTGGCGCGGGTGCGTGCCGCCTTGCGCAGATACGCCCGGCTGGGCGGTTTGCAGGATACAAACCCAGAAGAGAATATCATTCAAACCGGCGGACTTATGCTTGACGATACCGCCAAGCGCGTGACCGCCGAGGGCGAAGAAGTTCCATTGACTGCCCTGGAATACAACATTCTCAAGCTTCTCATGAGCAGCATGGACCGCGTGTTTTCCTCCGGCCAGATTTATGAGGCCGTATGGGGCGAACCGGCCTTTCACGTGGCGAAAACTGTTTCTGTTCACATCCGGCATATCCGGGAGAAAATCGAGATCAACCCCAAAGAGCCGCGCTATCTCAAGGTGGTGTATGGTCTGGGCTACAAGGTGGTGAAGTGCGAATGAAATCAAGAAAAGCCGCAATCGCACTGTTTATCCTGTACGTTTTGATACTCTCGTGGATCATCCTGTTCAAAGCCACGATCCCGCTTGTGGTTTTTCAGCTCGAAAGAAGCGTGAATGTGGTTCTCTTCGGCAACGAGCCCCGTTTACATGAGATCATTCTCAATGTCCTGGTGTTCGTGCCGATGGGCATTTTCATAAGTGCGCTCAAGAAGAAGGGCTCTTTTTTTGGTATGGTCGCGTTGGTTTTTCTGTTGAGCCTGTTCTATGAAGCGACCCAGTTTATTTTTGCGATTGGAGTCTGCGACATCACGGACCTGATCGCGAACACCCTTGGCGGCATTGCCGGCGCCGGAATGTATTATGTCTTTAGACCACGGAGGACCGCACATGAAGAAAGCTATTAGCTCTGTTTTCATAAAAATCGCTGCTTTACTGGGCGGGTATATTGCCGCGCTTGCGGCGGCTGGCAGCGAGAGCGAACGGTTCAGATCTTTCATAGTGAATCTGCTTGGCTATCGCTTCGGCGTGATGCTGCCGAATCTGGCTCTTTCCATTGTTCTGTTTCTGTTTTGCGCGGCCCTGCTCGGCGTTTCGGTTTGGTTAACAAGAAGAGGGCGTACCCGCAAGCTGGATTATTCCGTGCTGGCGGTATCCCTGCTCAGCGTGGTGCTTCTCTGCGTGGTCTACGCGCTGGACCGCAGGGGCACCCGGATCGATTTCATTCCGATCACCTGGCGCTGGCTGGCCTTCGCGACGGTTGCCTACGCGGCGGGCATGGCGCTATATATGGAAACCCTGGTCCGCCTGCGGGACAAAACCCTGCGCGGCACGTTGTATTGGCCGCGGTTTTTCCGGCAATACCCCCCGAAAACCCTGCCCGGCTTTGTCATGCTGAGCCTGTTGGCGGGGGTTCCGCTGTATCTTTTCGTCTACGCGCCCATGCGGCTGCAATTCGAGGGCGTGGTGATCGCGCTGTTACTGCTGAACGCGTTGAGTTATTTCTGCGCCTTTGTGCTTTCGCTTTCGGAGAAATTCCAGGCCGCAAACGAGGAAAAAATCCGGGCCGAGCGCTTCAAGGCCGAGCTGATCACGAACGTGTCGCATGATATCCGCACGCCGCTGACTTCGATCATCAACTATGTTGATCTGCTTAAAGCTCTGCCGATAGAACAAGAAAAATTTCAGGAGTATGTTGGCGTTCTGGAGAAAAAAGGCGTGCGCCTGAAGACGCTCATCAGCGATTTGATGGAGGCCTCAAAGGCGGGCACGGGGAATTTGCCGGTGAACATCGAAGAGATTGACCTGACCGAAATCGCCGGACAGATCGCCGGGGAGTTCGACGACAGTTTCGCGCAAAAAGACTTGACGCTGGTGCTGCGACTGCCTGAACAGCCGGTTCTCGTGAAGGCCGATGCCGCGCACTTGTGGCGCGTGCTTGAAAACCTCTTCAGCAACGCGGCGAAATATGCCCTGCCGGGTACGCGGGTGTTCGCGGAGCTTGATCAGCGCGATGGGCAAGTTGTTTTCACACTGAAAAACACCTCGCAACGCCCGATCGATCCGGGCGGCGAGGCATTGATGGAGCAGTTCATCCGGGGCGACCGCGCACGCGAAACCGAGGGCAGCGGGCTGGGGCTGTACACCGCCAAAAGCCTGATGGAGCTCATGGGCGGCCAGCTGGCGATAGAGGTCAATGGGGATTTGTTCGCGGCGGTGCTGACGTTTGCGTAACATTCTTTTGAGCGTCTGATTACGAAAGCATATCCCCGCCACTCACTTGATGAAGCTGGTGCATTAACCGCAAGGAGCACAGTGGCAGCGCATGCTATGGGCTATCCAACGGGGTGAAAACAACCGAAGCCGAGAGGTATGAACACTCTCGAGCGTTTTTATGTGAAGCAACCTGAACAAAAGGCGAGTGAGCCGTTTCTGGAGATATTTCAGAGTTTTGCGGCGTTGGACATTGACTACTTTCCAGTCGACTTCGAGGCTTTGGAGATAAATTACTCCTTGCATATTGTCCGGTATATGCGTTTATTGAGAGAAGAATATTTGTTGCGTGTGGATGCAGAATAAAGAAACAACATCTATTGCTATTCTCGAAAAATTGTGATAGAATTATAGCAACAAATCAAGGAGGAGCCGGCTGTGATATCATCTGAACAATTGAAAGACCTGAAGCAAGTTAACATTAGTATTGATCCCGCGAAGACGAAAGTGCGGACAGAGCAAGTCTGGAAGGCCCAACGCAATGCGGCCAAGAACGATTTCGTCGCATTTTTGGGCTGTTCCCCCGCAACCGTGCACCGCGTTTATAAAACTGGCAGCATACACATCAAGCTCGCTATCGCCTTTGGCCAAGTACTGAATGTCAACCCCTACTATTTGACCGGCGAAGCGGACGAGCCCGGCGAATTTACCGAGGCGCTGCTGCTGCAGCTTTTGGAGCAGCATGGGTACAAGCAGTTGGCCGAGGAGATCACACCGCCTGCGTCCACCGAGAAAGCCGTAAAGCCCAAGCGGAAATATACCCGCAAGGCCAAGCCGGTGATCGAAGAAGCGGCTCTGGAGTCAGAGCCGGAATCCGAGGAAGAAGTGATCCCGGAACCCGAGTCCAAGCCGGAGCCTGAACCTAGACCCGTCCTCATGTCGGTCGAAGAACCCGCGCCCGACGTTGACATTGACCTCCCAGAGGAGGACTTGCAGGCTCTGCTGCACACGCTGGTTATTCTGGATCGCGCGGGCATCGCGGCAGCAAAGGAGAAATTGGCGAGGGTAAAGAGGATACTGGTTTCATGAAATAGCAGCGGCCTCGACAGTCTTGAACTGCCGGGGCCGCGGTGATATTATAGCAAGGGGTTCGAGGCTGTCAACGCCCGCTGTCTATAAGGACATAGTCAGCGGCAAAGATTTTCTGGCCCGCAAATGGCCCACAGCCCTCAAACGCCGCTATATCAAAGGATTCCCGCTCTCGCGAGGCAAAATAGTAGCCACGATTTAGCGCCGGAACCATGCCAAAAACGCGCCGAAAATAGCCACTACGCCTCGCTGCTTTGAAATCCGACACCCCATAGGTGAACTATCAAACGGAGCGCGTACTATCCAAACGCAACAACAACTACTCACCAGAAGTGCTTCTACCATAATGCCCCTTCCGCAAAAGAAAAGAACAACCGCTATTAGGTGCTTTCTTCTGTGACCTGCTCCTCGTCAGGCTCTTCTTTTACTCCAGCTTTGTAATCAGTGAAGCCGATCTTAAACATGCCGCTCGATGAAACCTTGTACAAAACAACCACCGAAGATTCACCTATATGTATGCAGTAACAAGCGCTATCTCTATATAGTTTACCGATCTTGTCGGTCAACTCTCTGTCCGCATATATTTCGAGCTCGTTTCCAGAATCATTGAGAAAGCGACGCATAGTGGACTGCGGCTTGCCCTTTGGCTTTGCGCCATTAACCTCGTCATCGGGCGATCCAGGCTCTATGTGACTATTGCAGGCTCTTATGTTTTGCAAAGTGCCTTGGGCATCTGGATGGTCACACCCCAGCAGTTTTTCCTGGATCGCGAGAGCTCTGCGATACCATACAAGCGCTCCATCGTAATCCTTTCTCGCAAAATATACGCCACCGATATTATTATAGGTCATGGCGGTAGACGGATGATCAGTTCCAAGTGCTTTCTCAGTGACCGCCAAATCTCTCTGATACCACTCTAATGCGACATCATAGTTTCCCATTTTGTAATAAATGCTGCCTATATTATTGTAGACGGTGGCTGTGTCTGGATGTTCTGTGCCAAGTAGTTTCTCGAAGATGTGCAATGCCTTTGTATATAGTTCGAGGGCCTCTGGATATTTCTGCAAGCTCTCGTTTACGCCAGCAATATTGTTAAACATCTTTGCTGCCATAAGATGCTCTGAGCCGAAAATCTCCTGAATGATACCAAGTGATTTTACGTAGAAAGCCTTTGCTCCTTCATACTCAGCAAGGCTTTCAAGTACACCTGCAATGTTGTTGTATGTCGTTGCGATTGACTGACCATCCGCTGTGTTATTTTCTTCGAGTATGCTTAATGACTTTTGGTAATTCTCAAATGCGGCATGATAATTACCCAAGTAATTGTATACCTCGGCAATATTATTATATAGTGTGGCCATAGCAGGGTTATCATTGTCAATTTCTTTGACCATCATGGCGAGTGCTTTGGAGTATCGCTCTAGCGCCTGTTCGTATTTCCCCTGGTTCGACAATATCCCGGCGATGTTGTTATAAATGGTTGCGATAGCTACAGCATCCTGCTCCTGCGCTTCCTCTTGGATTCGCAGTGCTTTATGGTAGTAAATGAGAGCCTCGTCGTACTGCCCAAGGATTTCTTTGATCTGTGCGATTTTGCTACAGGTGATTGCCGTGGAACTATCCACTTCGCCCGACTCACGCTCTTGAATGGCCAACGCCAATACATAGTCCTGTAGCGCATCTTCATACCTGCACTGATCGAAGCTGGCAGCCGCGCGGTCTATGTAGTATTGGAGGGGATCGTTGCAATGAATGGATTTTGCTTCGCCCATAATCATTACCTCTCTATCACTTATCAAGTACGCTGATAGCCTTCTTGGTCATCTTGAACTTTTCTTCCATTGGAAGCGCAACTGAATGAAGTTCTTTTTTCACTTCTTCGGCAAGCGCTATTTTTAACTGCTCCTTGCTATCGGTCATCGTGCGCATTCCCGTGCGGTAAGCCCCGAAAAACCAGTAGTAAATAACGCCTATGAGGAGCAATCCAAGCATTATCCAAAGCCAGTAGCTGTCAACCCATCTCCATGTGTTGTTCGTCTTGTTGTCTGCAATATCATTGGAAAACAGGTTGCCAAGTAGCCCGATAGCCGTGCCAAGGACAAAAATCATGCAGTCTTCGATATAGGGGCGTTTGTTATGCCAATCAATTATCCGCTGTCTAAGGGTGACTTTCATGAGCGACCCCCTTTCTCGTTCTACTCGGTTTTGCTTGTGCCTTGAAGTGAAGCCTCATTCAGCCTCACCCGCACTTTCTTCTATCTGGCGCTCAATAAGTTCGCGCTCACGTTGCAGCTCGGCCTTCAGTTCATCTTCTGACGGCAGGTATAGCCGATACTTCGATGTAAACAGGTTCTCGTTATCGGCGAGCACGGAATATTTGACGATGCTCTCATCTTTATCCGCGACAAGGACTAGACCGATGGTCGGATTATCATCAGCTTGCTTGACTTTTTCATCGAACAGGCGCACATAGAAGTCTATTTGCCCCACGTCCTGATAGGTCAGTTTACCGGCCTTGAGGTCGATCACGATGAAGCATTTCAGGATGTAATTGTAGAATACGAGATCAATGTAGTAGTGCTCGCCATGTTCTGTGGTGATCCGCTTTTGCCGCGCCACAAATGAGAATCCCTTGCCAAGCTCCAGCAAAAACTCCTGTAGCTTGTCGATCAAGCCCTGCTCCAGCTCGTTTTCGCTGTACTTGGCGTTTTCTTTCAGGTCGAGGAATTCCAGAATATAGGGGTCTTTGAGGATGTATTCTGATGCCGGGCGCGGTTCCAACTGCTGGATTTCATCGGTGATTTCCGGGCGTTGCTCCTTTTGCGTGGCAAGCAAACGCTCGTAATAGAACGAGTTGATTTGCCGTTCCAGCTGCCGGGATGTCCAATTGGCTTCCGCGCATTCCTTGAGGTAAAATTCGCGGCGGCCCAGATCATCTACCCGCATGAGCATTCTATACTGCGTCCAGCCTAATTCGCTACGCAGTGCGTAGCGATTCGGGAAAGTCTGATAAAACTGGCGCATATTCCGAAGATTCGCAACGGTGAAGCCCTTGCCAAATTCTGCTGTGAGCTGCTCGGAGAGATACGCCAGCAGGCTGCGTCCGTATTCGGCGCGTTCGCCCACGGCCTCGGCAATTTGCTGGCCGATTTCCCAATACACGCCCACCATCGCCGAATTGACGGCAGTGACCACGCTCGCCCGCGCCCCTGCAAGAGCGTCGCGTATCGCTTCATATACCTGTGCGTCGGATTTCGTTATGTTCATCTCGCTCATGCTGTCATCCCCCTGCCGTGGTGTCTTTATCACTGACTCCCCGCCCTTCCAAACTGCTTAAACGCCTCTCCTAACTCTTTGTCCGATTTGATGCCCAGAACAAAGTTCTGAACAGCAATGTCCGCAAAGTCCAGGCGATAGTAGTGCTCGCGCCCATCCAGGCCGCGTTGCTTGCGGATCAACTGAATTCTTCCGTATATGCCGGGGTGTGTTTCAGCAAACTCGGCTAGGCCCACAGCCTTGGCCCAATTATCGTTCAGGCTAGGATCGTGCGGTTCAAGGATGTCAAACACATAGTGATCCCTATCTACCCGAACAACAATCAAGTCTGGGAACAGGGGCTTTGTTGCGCCGTTGATTTTATACGGGATTTCCAGTGACCACTTTTTCCTGGGGAGATTCCGCAGCCAAGCAAAAGCACCTTGTTGAAGTTCCTCTTCTAACACGCCATGCTCCCAGGAATTAAGGCTCGTTGAGAAGCGACCGTCCCCATCCACAAATAGGTGCCGATTGTATTCTTTGCTATCCTGCCCAGCGGTGAAGTCAATAGAGTCGGGCAATTTCCACGGCTGGGGCTGTGGTTGCGGAGACGCTTCCCGCACCCTAGTATACTCAATGCGCTGCTCTTCCTTTTTGAGTCTGTATATCTCTCGTTGATGCTGGTTGAAAAGCTCATTGAATTGCGCTTCTGCATATTTTTCAAGGCGCTCCATAGCCTCGTGATCGTTTGCAAGAAGGATTATTTCCGTCCAGACTTCAATATAGTCGCGGGTTGTGTTTTTAGCCCAATATGCGTCGTGTAGACCTTCGCCAAAACGACTGCCTGCTTTCTTGAATAAGCGCTCCGTGTCAACATCCGCTATCTCTGCTGTATCATGGTCGCCGCCAAACGAAAGAGCCTTCTCTCCATACTCATACTTCGCCGTTTCAATTGAAAGCTGGCGAAGCTGCTCCAAGCGTTGCTCATAGTCTCCAGCATCTTTTTGTCGCTGGATTTCCTCGCTCATTTTTGACAAAACCCCGCGTACAGCATCCCGCCAGGCATCAGGCCCTATTCTGTCGTGATTCAGCAATCGGGCCAGCTTGATCAATCGCCGCAAGGCTCCCTGCTTGCGCTGCCCATTCACGCGATAGGTCACAAGATCATCCATTTTGTCAAACACTTCAGCATACATAGCATTGCGTGAAAGTGTAGGAAGCTGATCATCAGGCCCCATCTCGCCGGGGAATACCGCTTCGTTGTCCCTCAGGGCATTCACGACATTTTCTAGGGTGCTTTCGTCGAAGAATGGTAAGAACAATCTTACACTATTCAATTCAGAGTCTGAATCAACATGCCGCGCCAGTGGGGTGCGTATCATGCGCCCCAACAACTGCGCTATGTAGGTATAGTCCTGCGCATTGCGAAAAGACATCATAGTTTCGGCGCGGGGGCAGTCCCAGCCAGTGGAAAGGTTCATCTTGAAGAATACCAGTTGAACAGCCTCATTCTCCTCAATGCGAGAAGCCTCAATGCAGGGGATAATGTAGTGACCGACCTGCAACGGGCCATAATTATTGAAAGTATGGACTGCTGCTCCGGGCTGGAGCTTTTCACCCGTGATTGCCTCCCAGCTTTCAATGCAGGCCGCTAGGTCAGTTTTTGTGGCCGATTGCTCTGGAGCATCGCCCACCTGCACAACCAGGATTGGATTTATTTTATCGATTCCTTCGCGCGAACAATACGCAGCCCAGTGGTCTCGCTTTTTCATCCAATCCTCGACAGCGGCACTGAACATCGTCATGTCTGCCCCAATTTTCATCTTGTGATAGCGGAAAAGTATGCGGTCTTTTAGCAGGCCAGATTCCCGCACCATTTCCGGGGTGACAATTACCTTGTGGAGCGTAGACGGACAGTCGACCAGCAACGCTTGAAATTTCTGCGGTGTGGCAGATACGCCGATCACAAGCGGCATAACACATAGGCCGTCCGCAGGGCTGCCCTTGACAAACTTCTGCATGATGGACTGTGCTTCGCGCTCGGCCTTCTTGCCTCTGTTTGCACCGCGATGCGCCTCGTCAATAATCAAATAGAATTGCTTCGGGCGACGTTGTGCAGTGTTGGTGAGGATGTCCCATATTGTATGTTGCCGAGTATCAGAAGTGTGTGTCAGCAGTTTGTCGTTGCCCAGCTTCTGTGTATTCAGAAAATAGACACACCCGCCCTCAAGATATTCAATCTCGAAGGTCGGGGTTATTGTCACTAGGTCATGCACATGGAGCTTATCCGACTTGCTCTCCATTTTCAGGCGGGATTGCTCATTGAGCTCCGGCATATCTGACAACCAAACGAACACGGAATCCGGCGCGGCGGTGCAATTGGCACCGCCGTGGAGGATTTCCTCGATCAGCGAAGTCATGATGATTGTTTTGCCCGCGCCGGTGGGAGCGGAAAAAGAAATCACTTGCGGATTGCGCTCGCTCCAGTTGTGGTGCGCCTGGGCGATTTTCTCGTGCAAATCTATCAGCGCGTCTTCCTGAAACGGAAACAATGTGTCTCTCATGCGGTTTCCCTCCTTGCGCCAAGCACGAAATTATCTATGTAGTCCCGGTAAAGCTGGTAAGTGTCGGTTGCTTTAACCCTGGCGGACATTTCGCGAAATGCCTCCTCGGAGTTCGTAACGAAATACGCCGTGCGGATACTCTCTGCCTGTTCCAACGCCTCGGCGAAATCTGCAAAGCGCATTTCATCAATCAGCACCGCGAAGTCGTTGTCCGGCAGAATCAGCCAGGCCGGTTCCTCGCCGTCGCCATAGTCCACCACAGGGCGCTTACCCGCCGCGCCCGCTTTCAGCCATAGCAGCGGCAGAATCTCGTGAAACTGCTGCCCTAATGATACCGCGTTTTTGTCCAGAAAGTCAAGCCTGAAATACTCCGCGTTGGCGGCGAAGCCCTGGCTGGCAAGTTGCTTGCGCCCATCGCTGAAACTATACTCGCCTTCTACAAGCTCGCCGTCCGCCCGCTCTCCACGGATGCTATACGCCGTGCGCGGCCAGGTAACTGAATGGCAAATCCCTTGCTTTTCCCACTCTACATCGCCCGGTTGTACCCCTGCTTTCCGCAGGCGCTTGCTCTCCGCTTCGGACACTTCGTTGTTCGTCACCATGATGCAGCGCCGGATACCCTCATCCTCAGCATTGAGTAGGTTCACCGCATGAAGAGTCGTGCCGGAACCCGCGAAATAGTCCAGTACAAGAGAATCGTCCTCGCAGCAGGCGCGAAGCACCTCGACAATCAGGTCAAGCGGCTTGGGGTATGAGAACTCCTTCGAGCCAAAAATGTCTTTGATTTGGCTTGTGCCCTTGACTGTAAAAAATACTTTCTCTGTCCATATAGTCGGAATATCTGCGCCGACCGTTTTATTCTCGCCGAATACGAGCGTTGGGTTGCCATCTTCTGTCCCGGTGACTTCTAGCGTTCCGTCCTGTATTTTTTGAATCACACCCTCCGGCAAATACTGAACGCTATATTTATTGCTGCTTTTTTTTGATTTGTTCTTACTGACTTTAATATAACCCTTTTGCCAGTCACCCATTAATCGTGCAGCGGTAAGCCGCCATACACAATGCCCGCCCTTGCTGCTCACAGGCCAAACGGCAACGGTTCCTTCAGGTGCTTCATTATAGTCAAAAGCGAAGTCGGCAAGGCCACCCTCATATGATCCATTTTTGACTCTTTCATCAAGGGAAGGGCCATGGCCTGCAATATGGCCTGTTGCTTTATCAATAAAGATGGGGTAAGTTTGATTTGGTCGCTGTGTCTGCGTAAACGTAGACAGCGTCAACCCCTCAAAAGGCGAACGCGCATTCCCACCCGCGAAGCTGGTGGGGTTGGGGCGAAAATCGGTCGGTGCAACGAAAACAAGGTATTCCTGTAAATAATTGAAGCCGCCGTTGGGTTTGCCGCCGGAGGTCTGAACGGTTACGGTGGTGACTTGCCTGTCCGGGAAAATGGATTCACATAGCAAAATCAAGCGGTGCAGCTCGTGATAGCTGATGCTTATCACCATGACCCCGCTTTCGGACAAAAGCCGCCTGGCGAGTTTTAGGCGCTTATGCATCATGGACAGCCACTTGCTGTGCCGCCATCCATCCGCGCCGTCCACATAGGCGTCGTTGTATTTCCAGTCCCGCGCCCCGGTGTTGTATGGCGGATCAATGTAGATGCAATCAATCTGTTTGGGGTAGATATACTCCAGCAGTTGCAAGGCGTGGTAGTTGTCGGCCTCAATAAGAGTATGCCAAAGAGCGTCGCCGGGGGCGTTTTCAACTTTGGCGACCGGCGACAGTGAGGGGAATATGGGCTCGCCGAACCGCGCGACTGCGACCAGTTCCTCCAGCGGGAATTCTGCGGCCTCGCCAGAGCTTCTGCTGCGGCAGACGGCAACATCGCCCTTGACGCGTGTAACAGAGTAAAGCTCACTGAGCGGGCCGGTCTTGCAAGCAACGGTGTTGCCGCGTCGGATTTCAACTTGATATAGCAGTGTGCATTCGGGCAAGTGTTCTTCAAACACGAGCCCGAATTTTCTGTTTTTTGAAAGCCGAGCAAACTCCTGCTCCAAGCGCTCCCGCAGGGCCGCATCGGGAATTTGCCGCAATAGATCGTTGATTGCTGCCATGTAGGCACCTCATTCATTCGTGGTTTCTGCGATAGGTTCTTCTGTGGGTTCTTCGGACGTTACCTTGTTTGCTCCGGCCCAATACTTACCGAACAGCGCTTCCTTTCCCTCCGATAATGACAGCACTCGCGCCACTTCTAGCATTTCTTCTGCGCGGGGAGTGGATTGTTTGTCGAAGGCTATAAATACCTGCCTGCCGCACTGTTGGTACAGCCGCAGAATTTCTTCAAAGTCATCATCCTCTACACGCCCGGTGATATTTGAATCGTGAATCAGCACCGGGACTGTTGTCAAGGCAAGGATAGCCAAGTCATATACAATCAGATTCTTGAAGGAGGTTCTTTCGCTAGTGTCGCCCGGCGTCTCAAAGCGATAGCTGACGGAATCCTTCTCTTGGTCAAAACTAATCCGTAACAATGGAGAGGGCCTTTGTCCGCGCGTTATAATGCCGTTTTTCTCGTCCATCGCTTCATTTATGCAACGCTCTACATACTCAATGTCTGAAGCCTTCTTTGCCCTGAGAATTGCGATAGCTCGCTCTTGTTTTGCTAGCTCAGCTTGCTTCTGTTCGAACTGCTCCAGCTCGTCAAGCTGAGCTGTCAAATCCGCTAACTTGTTTGATGTTTCATGGTACTGCGTCAGATAGCTCTCCATTTCCGTCCGAACAATACCGCTCACTTTCAGCTGCCTATGACGCTCTGCTATTTCTGCATCTATTCGTGCGACGGCAAGCCGAAGGCGCTTGGCTTCTTGCGCGATTTCTCCATTTAAGATCACACTGATTTTGGAATGGAACTGCTCAATTGAATCAAGAGCTTGTATGTTTGCATCCGGGAAATATCGTTGCAGGGCACTGAAATCCCCCACGGCTGTTTCGTTGCAACTGTCTTTGTTGCCTTCAACGGCTTGGAGCTGGGCAACCAACTGTCTGCGCTGGCGTATAAGCATCCGCAGAGCTTGTTGCGTTGATATTTCCTGCTCATAAACAGATGGATCAACGCCAAGAGTACGGAATTGCGCCCCCTCCATCTCTTGCGTAATCTGATCCTGTCGCTTCCTCTGCTCCGCAATATCCTTTTTGATTTGAGCAATTTTCCCAAGTGTGTTTTCTTTACGGAATCGTTCCCGCTCACGCTTGATTTTAGCTATGTCTACTTGCGATAGCCGATCTTTTAATTGCTGAAAGCTCGTATAGCGATCAAACAACCTCATCAAGAACTCGATAGACGATGCCGAGCTCTCGTTACCGAACCTAAGCGGCTCGCTTTCTTGCGAATTGTGGCGTCCATAGACCCGAAGAAAGTACTTTCCTATAGTGCTGAACGCAATGCTGTCATTCAATCCGACGCGGTAATGCAACGTAAGGAACTCCTGATATTTTGTGCGGTCATAATTGCGCTTAATCTTCTTGAAATCTCTGTTGTATTCGAGAATCTTTCCGTCTTCCCCTGTGCTGCGCGAAAAATAGTATTCAGTCTCATCAAATACAAAGGAGAAGCGGAATTCCTGCTCATAGCCTAAATGTGGCGTGACATTCTCTCTAGCATATTTGATGTAATCGCTGCCGCCAAAAACGAAGTCCAAAATCTTGAGGAACATAGATTTCCCTATGGCACCACTGCCGCCATAGGTGCCACGCACGACATTAAGGCCTGCATTGAAAATGATTTTCTCCTGGCGAAACTGTTCGCAGCTAATCTCTACCAACATAATGCAACACCTCCGTTCCTTTCTTGAACTCGATTCTTCCTAGCGCAAAAAGGCAGTCAAGCGCGTCCATAAACAGGTTGATTTTTTCTTTGTCCGAAAGAGCGTCGCGCATCAGTTCCGGCAGCATCATATCCCGTCGCTCCAACCGACTTAGGATTTCCGGGAACAGCGAAATGACACTCTGCCTATAGGGTGTTACTTTACTTGGAAACTGCATTGCGTTTGAACACCTCGCAACTCTGAATAAAATACGCCACTACGATCTGGCAGGCTTCACGATGCTGCTGCCCTGTATGGTTGTATAAGTCCTCAGCAATAACATCGGCTATATCCGATTCAGCTTTTATGCGGCGCTTTGCTTTCAAGTATTGCAGATTGAATTGCTGGGCAATGATTTCAGAATCGCTGTCCTTTTCAATGGCCTGCAAAAGCCCCCGCACATAAGGAAAGTATTCTGTTACATAAGAGATCGTTCTGCGCCGCAAAGGAATGTTTCTAATTTTACTTTTTATCGTGCTCGGATCGAATGTCCTCTGACTCTCGGCCAACGCATCCTCTGAAACTTCGTATGTATCAATAGTACGCAACACTTCGGAGATTTGCTCGTCGATCTTTATGCCGGACACTTCATCGCCTGCAAGTGCACGAGCTGCTATACGTTCTTTGTGCTTGCGAAGAGCCTGTCTTTCATCTTGACTCGTTACTAAATACCAGCTGTAACAAGAGGGGCATAAAGCTATCGCATCCCCGATGGTCGGACGCCCCGGATCATCTCGCGGTAAAAAAACAAAGCTGCAAGCGTCAAATCCGCCGCCCTTCATCCCAAGCCCTAGCGGTACGCCGCAGGCGCATATCCCTCCGCATTCTCGAAGCAATCTGGTATGCCATGCAACAGGGGGCTCAGGAAGCGTGAGCTGTGTTTGGGTTATCGAAAACCCTGGTTTTTGCAAATCGAACGAGGAGATAAACTCAGGCGTTATTTTCTCAATACAACCTGCTCCCTCTTTGTTCGCGACATAAGCCACTGCATACAGAAACAACCCAGAGAGAAAGTCGGCGATATTGATGGCATCGGCAATACAAAGCAGCTCCTTTGTAATACTGCCTTGCTTGATCAGCACCGTGTCCTCGTCAATGGTGTTGTCTTCACGGACGATTTCAATAAGTGCCAACACTGCGTTCTTCTGCTTATTGGGATCAAGAAGCGGAACAACATATTTCTCGAAATGAGCCGAAACCGGGAGATGATCTATAGTTTTTGCTGTGTCGCAAATATCTTGAGCTGGGTTGATTTCGCATTTGAATAGGCGCGAGGCCTGTGAGGAATCGCGCTTGTCATCCCACGGCTCGATAGCGGACATCATCGCTTTATGTAGGGCCTGCTGCAGCGTGCTTTGCGGGGCACAGTGGCGCAACGTCAGGGCAATAGTGCCATAACAAAGCCTTTTCATCGCATTATGCCTCCTCTGTATTAAAAAACATCTCTCATGCAACAACCGTGCAATTGCCATTCATATGCTACGGTCAAAACATCATGTATCATTAAAGCAGCCTAAAGCTCGTCCTCTTCTTCCGGCCCTGCCCCCTCCCTCTCGCAACATTATACCACAGTAAAGCAATCATTTCAAGCGCTATGCGGAGATTTTTGGAAAATGTTGTCGCGCAGGGTGGACGGCGTAGCAAGACCGACGCTTGCTTCGAAAAAGCTGGAAAGATTTTTTTCAAACCGGACAAACCGTGTCCTATTTGGGATTTATGCTTTAGGCACCGTAAGCGGAAAGGAGGTGAAACCATGAGCGGAGCAGAACGCCGCGCGGAGATCATTCGGATTCTGATGGGGCGAGGCACGGACACCGTGTCAAACCTCGCGTGCGCACTAGGGGTCAACGAACGAACCATCCGGCGCGATCTACTTACGCTCACGGTTGACGAACACTACCCCATTGATACGATTCAAGGAAACGGCGGCGGTGTCCGGCTTCATGACTGGCGGCATCCGCATAAAAGAATTCTCAGTCGGGAGCAGGAAACAGCGCTTACAGCAGCGATTGATGCTGCGCAGGACGCTCACCAAGCCGGAGTTCTCCGGGGTATCCTCAACGCTTACGGAACACCGATTGATAGGAGGGAAACTCATTTATAACGCGCAATTGCCCATCCGCGCCGCTCCTTACGCCCACCAACGGCAAGCCTTTGAGTTCGTCTGGCGGCTATTCACGGAGGACGCATCCCCGGGCGCGGCGTTGCTCGTCGAGATGGGCTGCGGTAAAACGCTGACGACCATCGCCATCGCTGGTGCGCTGTACAACTCAGGCAGGATTAAGCGGCTGCTCGTGGTCGCGCCACTGTCCATCCTAGGCGTATGGAAGCAGGAAGTCGCGAAATTCGCGGATTTCCCCTACACCTTGGAAGTGCTCCAGGGCAGCATCGTCGAGAAGGCGGCACAACTGGCCAACATCAAAGGCCCCGGTCTTCACGTTGCCGTCGTCAACTACGAGAGCGCCTGGCGCATGGAGGAAAAGAAAGAGAGAAGCGACATCCAGCACCTCACCACTTGGAAACCCGATCTGGTGGTCTGCGACGAAGGACACAAGATCAAAACACACACAGTCAACGCCTCCAAGGCCATGCATCTCCTCGGAAGCAGAACCCGCTACCGGCTGCTGCTCACGGGCACCCCCGTGACGAACAAGGCCCTGGACATTTTCTCGCAGTACAAATTCCTCAACGACCAGATTTTCGGCAAGAGCTTCTATTCTTTCCGCAACAGATATTTCGACATGGTGGGCTATGGGCAGCACACGCCCGTGATGAAGCGCAGCATGGAACGAGAGTTCACACAGCGGCTTCACAGCATCGCGTTCCGCGCCACAAAGTCCGAATGCGTGCGCCCAGATAGGGCAATGTGTTTAGTAGTTTGGCACTACACGGC
>JGI24702J35022_10000866_pt1 | contig 18731 bp, 16 predicted proteins | sample TergutTh196P4_FD_35022 | JGI IMG/M metagenome (IMG submission 35022)
GTATCTTTTGCAATATCATCAACATCGGCATATGTAGCATATACATCGCCCGGCTGCATAGGAAGAAATTTTTTGTCGGCGAGGGTACCAAGCTCATTTTCTATTATTTTAACAAAGTCAAGAAGTTTAACAGGATTGTTGTTCCCTATATTATATATTTTGTATGGCGCTTTAGAACTTGAAGGATCAGGTTTCATGCCTGACCAATTAGTGTTACCCTTTGGAATTATTCCTATTATGCGCACCACTCCTTCAACTATATCATCAATATATGTAAAATCACGCATCATGTCTCCATTGTTGAATATGTTAATAGACTTATTTTCAGAGATCGCCTTAGTAAAACTGAAGTATGCCATATCAGGTCTGCCCCACGGACCATAAACCGTAAAGAATCTTAAACCTGTAACAGGAATACTATAGAGATGACTATATACATGAGCCATAAGCTCATTGCTTTTTTTAGTTGCAGCATACAAGCTCACAGGATGATCAACATTATCATAAGTAGCAAATGGAATTTTCTCATTCAAACCGTAAACCGAAGAGCTGCTTGCATACACCAAGTGCTCAACCCTGTTGTGTCTGCAACATTCAAGAATATTAATAAATCCATTAATATTTGAATCAATATAAGCATATGGATTTTCAATGGAGTATCTAACACCTGCCTGAGCTGCAAGATGGCATACATGCGTAAATTTTTCTCTTTCAAAGAGATCTTTTAGGTTTTCTCTGTCTTCAAGATTAAGTTTTATAAAGGAGTAGTTTTTGTATATAGTACTTGCTATAGGTCTATTATACTCAATGCTGTTTTTATCTATACCGGTTTCGGCAAGCCTTCCGTATTTTAGATTTACATCATAATAATCGTTTATTGAATCGATCCCTATTATATTCTCATATTTGTCTAACAGTTTAAGAACAGTATGGTAACCTATAAAACCCGCTGTTCCTGTAACTAAAATTTTCATTCACTTCTCCTTTATGTTACTGAAGGTAAGATTATTCATTATATGAGCTTACCCCATAAAATGAAACAAGTATTTTAGTGTAAACTTATTTTAGGACAAGACATATTCAATCCGGAGTTGTCGAGACAAGGCATTGTCTCTATTCATTGCTGTTTATCATCTCAAAGTATTCTGTCCATGTTTCTTCAATTTCACGGGCCTGCTCTTCATCTAATTTTTCTATAATAAATCCTGCATGAACAAGAACCTTATCATTTAACTTAATATCCGGAGTCATAGCATAGTTCACTAATGCTTCTATCCCGTTAGCAGTTGCTGTTGCATAATTTTTATCAACTTTTATTATTGTCATAGGTATTGCAAGACACATAATTTTCTCCTTATTTGGCGATTGCCATTAAACAATTTTTTGTTTGTAGGGGCAAATTTTTTTCGTAGGGGCAAAAAATTTTTTGCCCCTACATCAACATATCCTCGGTAACTGTTCCTCAACAAGCAGCGGTAACAGCCTTTTTCCTCCGATGAATGTTTCAATATATACTTTCCCCGGGTATAGAGAATCTATCTCGCCGATAATTGCTGCATCCTTTCCATATTCATTCTGCTGCATAACCTTTATGATACCATCAGCATCTTCAGGCTTAGTAATGAGTATAATCTTACCCTCGTTTGCAACATACAGCGGATCTAATCCAAGCAAGGAACATATTCCTTTAACTTCATCATTTACAGGCAGCATATCATCAATGATCTTTGCCGAAAATTCCCTGCCTGTAACAATCTCATTCAACACAGAGGCAACTCCTCCGCGTGTAGCATCTCTCATAAAATTTATACTACCCGGATATTTTTCTGTTATAGATTCAATTAATCTATTTAGCGGCGCAGAGTCGGATTTCAACCTGTTAGAAAACTTAAGATCATTTCTAAGAGACATAATCGTAATGCCGTGATCCCCTATTGTACCGCTGACAATAATCTTATCCCCAATATTGATCTCCCTCCTCTGAACTTCGCGGGTAAAAATTCCTATGCCTGTAGTATTTATATATATTTTATCCCCCTTACCATTAGGAACAACTTTTGTATCGCCTGTTACAATTTTTACACCTGCATTCTCTGCTGCGACACTCATCGAAAGAAGAATCTTTTCAAAAGAATCAAATTCAAATCCCTCTTCAAGAATAAGTGAGCATGATAAAAATTTAGGGGCAGAGCCCATTACAGCCAGATCATTAACAGTTCCATGGACAGCCAAACTTCCAATATCTCCTCCGGGAAAAAATATAGGCGTAATAACATACGAGTCCGTTGTAAATGCGATCCTCTCCGCACCAAGATTAAGCAGCGCAGAGTCATCTATCTGTATTGAATCCTTACCCAGAATCTCCTTTATAGTTTTGGAGATCATATCGTTCATTAATTTACCGCCGCTTCCATGTCCCGGCAGAATCTTTTTCATCACTTTCTCCAATATTTATAATATGCTGAGCATGGTCCCTCGCTCGATACCATACACGGCCCGATTGCATTTTCAGGTGAACACACCTTGTCAAACATGGGACATTCGGGCGGAATAATTAATCCCCTTAAAAGATCGCCGCACCTGCAACCTTTATGTTCTTTAACAGGCGGTAAAACTACAGGGAATTTTTTTGCCGCATCAAATACGCCGAATTCATCTTTTATTTCAAGACCGCTCTCCGGTAATTCACCTAATCCTCTCCAAACTTCCGAGCATCTTTCGAATACGCTGTCTATCAATTTAACTGCATTGGGATTCCCATTTTCTTTAACAGCAATTGTATAGTTATTAACGATCCTTGCATCTTTTTTTTCAATAAGATCAAGGAGGGATAATACACCTGTAATAAGGTCATGCGCCTCAAAACCGGCTATGACCCCCGGTTTATTAAAATTTTTTGATATAAAATTCCAAGGCTCTCTTCCGATTACGGTGCTCACATGTCCCGGTAGTATAAAGCCGTCAATTTTAACCTCATCTGCGTTCAGCAATGCTTCAACGGCAGGAGGTGTAAGTTTATTGCATGAAAGGATCGAGAAGTTGCTTATGCCTTTTTTTTCTGCCTCTAATATTACAATAGCTTCGGATGGAACTGTTGTTTCAAATCCTACGCTTAAGAATACTATCTCTTTCATAGGATTTTCTTCTGCAATTTGAAGCGCATCAAGGGGCGAGTACACAATCCGTATATCCATCCCTTCGGCTCTCTCCTTTGCAAGCGAACTGTAAGATGAGGGCACTTTAATCATATCGCCGAATGTTGTTAAAATCACATTATATTGCTTTGCAATCTCTATTGCTCTGTCAAGATATGAATTTTGTGTAACGCATACGGGACACCCGGGACCGTCAATTAATATGAGTTTATCAGGGAAGATATCCTTTACCCCTGTTTTAAAAAATTCGGCAGTATGAGTACCGCATACCTCCATGATCCTTATCTCATCATGGAGTTTTCTTTCTCTTAATGTATTTGCTAACTTTTTTACAAGTTCTCTATTCATGAAATTCTGACCTAAAAAAATGTTGATTTAAAACATATCACTTATAATGGTGTTATGTTTACTCTATGTCAACCATATATATTTCATTTGAAGCGTTAATGTAATGACTCTAAAACGACCTATTGATAAAGAAAAAATTATTAACTATCTTGCTGTAATAATTTTTCCGTTTTCTATTATATCGCTTGAGACAATACTCTTTCACCTTTTAATGATCGTATCAAATTATCTTCAGGCAGTAACCGTTATCTCAATTGCAATGTTCGGCATTGCCCTTGGAGGTATGGTCAGTTTCTATCTTTTAAAAGTAAATAGAAATTTTGTCTTATCTCTATTTTCCGGAATTTTTTTTGTTTCAATAGGACTTTCCTATTATAATATTATCCGCCTTGATAATTTTGAATTTCCCTATCTGCTAATATTGCCTTTCTTTTCAGGGTCTGTTATTGTTTCATCAATCTTTTCAAGGGAAAATTCTCACAAGATATATTTTGTTGATTTAACGGCATCAGCTATAGGTGTTGTTTTTCCTATTGTTGCTGTCGCAGCATTTAAATCCGAAAATACATTGCTCATATTATCTATTCTGCCGCTTGTTTTTTTAATTATAATACTATTTTCTGTTAGAAATTTATTTATCAGGATAATCGGACTGATAGTTACTACAATTGTTATTGCAGCAACTATCCGGTTCATTTTACTAAATATAAGTATCCCCCGTGAGATAGATCAATACGACTTTCACTATAATATAATCCCATATGTTAATATACCGCTTGAGGCTCAGCTTCTAAAAGATCTGTACCAAATAGATTCTAAAAATGAAACATTTACCCTTACTACAAATGATCCCTATGAAGAACAGATTGCAAGGAATATAATTAATAAAACAAAATATTACCCCTTTGTAATGGATCTTTCGCGCAATTATCAACCTTCAAGATTTGCCGAAAAGTATATGAAGATATACACAAATAAACTCAATAAATATACATTCCTCTTTTCAGAGGATAATTTAATGGGGAGAGTTGAGTATATAACCAAAACCGACAAAGATTTATTTTACATAAACAACGGCGCATTTTTTGACAGAGTACATTACAGAGATAAAGGATCATTTTGGGATATCCGTTTCCCAAATTATTTGTCTGATGCAAATGTCTTCATAATGGGAGCGTCGGCTGACGGTATAGTAAAACCTCTAAAAAAACTTCAGGGCAAAACAAAAATTACAGGTGTTGAATTCAATCCTATCATTCATAAAACTATGACATCGGGATACTATTTCTATAAATCGAACAAAGCCTATGAAGATACGACAATCTATAAAACAGAAGGGAGAGCCTATCTCAAAGGAACAGATGAGAAGTTTGATATGATAACACATATGAACAATCATGCCGAGCATGGAGCTGTATGTACATTAGCTCCGGAATATCTTCATACTGTTGAAGGGATTAAGGAAATGCTGGAAAAACTTACAGACCGGGGAATCCTTGTCTATGAAGAAATTTTATGGAGTACAAGATCCGAATGGTCATTCTATAAATTTATAAATACAATAAAAGCATCTCTCCATGAACTTGGAGTTAAAGACCCGGCGAATCATATACTTGTTTATAAGTGGGATTACTGGAACTATGAAAAACCCGGCGTAAGATCAGTAGTGATTAAACGCATCCCATTTAATGAAAGCGAAAAGAGTAAGGTCAGAGCATACCTTGCATTTCATATTAATAAAAAATTCTCTCAACTGCAATCGGAAAAAAATGTATTAGCTTTTCCGGGCATAATAAAATCTAATATTGTAAATGATATAATTACAGGTAAGACCGGAGATTATTTTATTGGTCTTCCCGATTATTACTTTGAGGATGATTTTGAAAAAAATATTTTGTCATACATAAAAAATAAATCCGACAGAGAGTTTATTGAGTCTCTCTATATACATTACCCGCGCAAGAATGTAGATATAGGGTGGGATTTTGTAAGTACAATATATAATTACAAACAGGGCAGATATATTTTAAAAGAGAACATAAGCAATGCCGATAAAAAGAGATTTATACAACTCCTTGATAAAACAAATTATTCATATAATATTGATATAAGCCCAATAAGAGACGATAAGCCATTTCCATATAATGTATATAAAGAAAAAAAAGAAGTTTATAATATACTTAAGATTGCAAGTTTATTATCTCTATTGATCTTAATACCTGTGCTTATACTTGTAATAAAAAAATATTCGACTCATAAACTCATTCTATTAGAACACTCAATATTCTTTGTGGCTGTAGGACTTGGTTTTATGTTAGTTGAGATTGCTCTCATGCAGTTTTTTCAGAGATTTATAGGTATGCCCACATATTCGGTTATAATCACATTAGGATCGCTTCTGCTCTTCAGCGGAATCGGCAGCTTTATAAGCAGGGATTGGAAAAACAGATATATAGTAACAGCAGTATTTGTAATTCCTGTTATGATATTTTTATACTATAATTATCTTAATACTGTTTTTGATTTTTTTTCAGCATCAACTTTCAATATAAGAATTGCGGCAGCGGTTGCGCTCATGTTTCCTCTTTCACTCTTAATGGGCATACCGTTCCCTAAAGCTATGGAGAAAATCAAAAGAGAGATATCTAATGAATATGCGGTACTCATGTATGCAGTCAGCGGCGCCGCAGGAGCTATTGCCGCAGTAGCCGCCTTAGTCCTTAACACTACATATGGCTTTTCATTTACATTTATCTGCGGCATGTGCGCATATTTTATGGGAGCATTGATGCTTTTATTTATATTAAGAACAGGGATGTCTAATAAGTTTTAATATCCTGCGATAAATTTTATGGTGTTTGTCTACGCCGGTTTTATAACCCATTTGTTTCACTCCTACTTTTTTTATAGGCTTATTATGTCGCTATTCAGTGAAATTGTCAGCATTTTTATGCAGTCTGCATTAATCGTTAAACACTAATCATTGTTTTTTTCTATTTTCTTCTTTATCTCTTCCCGAGTCAACCCTTGCTCTATAAGATCTAATATATAGCGTTGGACTTCTTTTATGCCTTCTGCCTTGCCTTCTCTTATGCCTTCTGCTTTGCCTTCTCTTATGCCTTCTGCTCTGCCTTTTTTTATGCCTTCACGCTTTGCATTAACTAACTTATTCTGGGTATCAAGCTCATATTTGTATTCACTCATAAGACGAGCGCGTTCCATCTCGTCCTTACTGATTTTTATTAATAATTCGCTTGCCATTGCGATTCCATCCTCAAGTTCCAGTATTTTGTTTATTATCTTACGTTTACTTTTGTCAATCGAGTACCGAAAATATATCGCCCAACGCTCTTGAGCGCTCATTTCATCTACAGGTTTACCCACTATATCATCTAACTTAGAAAGTTCAAGACTGATTATACGGGTTTTTCCATTTAAAGATACCTCCCGAATAGGGTCATAGTATTCAAAACTATGGAAAAACTCTTTATCTTTAAAAAACTTCTTCTTAGCTAATATTGTTATCTGATAAGCCTGTTTTAAGTTCTCAAAGGTTTTGCCTTTCCCCTTGATGTCCTGACCGGTAAAAAGTTTCCCTGCATGAAACTCCATACGAACCGGTTCAAATGGACCGGGATTAAAACTCATCTCAACATTTATCAGTTCACCATTTTTTGCTATGCAATTTATATCAAAACTAATTTGACGATCCCTGATATTTTCAATAGGCGGTTCATTGGCTTTTATACTGACTACTGTAATCTCCCGGCCAATAAGAGCTGAAATAAGTTTTGAAAGCGCTCTCAGTGAAATTGGAGTATCACGAGCAAATACAGCCTTAAACACGTTATCATAACAAATATCAAGAATGTCTTCTGTTTCGTCAAAGTAAATTTTTATTTTTTTCATCTTTTATTCTCCTTCACATATAATTAATACGATGGAACCGCACAAAAGATGAAAATTTTTTTTAATTTTTGAATTTTTTTGTGATTTTGATTTTCTTCTCAAACACGACTGGGGGGCGCCCAAAAACCGGCGGAGTGGCGCCTCCTGTGAAAATATTTCATCCCACAAGAGGCGCAAATTAAAACTGACCTGTAACCTATCCCGATGCTAAGGTACTATTGTCGGATTTTGTGTTCCGCCAACACCTTTCAATATAGGAAGTTTACCATTTTCTATTTCCCAAATAGTCAAATCCCATCCGCCGTTAGACCAGTTGGCGCTACCTGTCCACCAAGTTGCATCGTGATATTCTGTACTCGAAATATCCTTGCCGTCCTTATCACCGGAAGTTGTATCTGTGAATTGGGCTGTACTTCCACTCATATCGTCTCGCGCATAGTTGTTGGACAATTCGCCTAGCTCGTTCCAGCCCACCACGCGTCCGACATCCAAAAAAGTTGTTGCAGTGACGGTTGCGTTCAATGCAACACAGTTTTTTATCGTACCATTTCCTTTATTGCATCCTGCCACACCGCCGCATAGGTCGGGCGTTCCGCATGGCATTGCCATGAAAAAAATCCACGAATTAATGTTAAATAAATTTACGATTGACAAGTTCATGCCTATTAAATATTTTAAAAATATAATAAATCAGGAGTTCATACATGAATCAACAAAAAACAGTAAAAAGCGATATTGAGATAGCTCAAGCGGCAAAGATGCTTCATATAAGAGATATAGCATCACAACTCAGTTTAAGTGAAGATGACATTGAGTATTACGGAAAGTATAAGGCTAAAATTAATCCTGATACTGTAAAAAATAAACCTCTTAAAGGGAAGTTAATACTTGTTACTGCCATAACCCCTACCCCTGCAGGAGAAGGAAAGTCTACTACAACAATAGGTTTAGGCCAAGCATTAAATAAAATCGGGAAAAAATGTACAATCGCGCTCAGAGAGCCGTCACTCGGTCCATGCTTCGGAGTAAAGGGAGGAGCTGCAGGCGGCGGATATTCGCAAGTAGTGCCCATGGAGGATATTAACCTTCACTTTACAGGTGACATACATGCAATAGGCGCAAGCCATAATCTTTTATCTGCAATGGTAGATAACCACATTAAACAGGGAAATGAGCTTGATATAGATCCGACAAAAATATATTGGAAAAGAGCTTTAGATATAAATGACAGAGCATTAAGAAACATAGTAATAGGCCTTGGAGGAAATATACACGGAGTACCGCGTGAATCGGGATTTATGATTACAGTTGCATCGGAGGTTATGGCAATCCTCTGTCTTGCCGACAGTATTGCGGACTTAAAAAATCGCCTTAGTAAAATTGTTATAGGTGAAAACAGCAAAGGTGAACCTGTTACATGCGGAGACATCAATGCTCACGGTTCTATGGCGGCATTGCTTAAAGACGCGCTAAAGCCAAACTTAGTGCAAACACTTGAAAATACTCCTGCTATCATACACGGAGGACCATTTGCAAATATAGCCCACGGATGCAACTCCGTACTTGCAACAAAAACAGCATTGGCATTGTCGGATTATGTTGTAACAGAAGCAGGATTCGGCGCAGATCTCGGAGCTGAAAAATTTTTAGATATAAAATGCAGATATGCCGGAATAAAACCTGACTGCATAGTGTTAGTAGCAACAATAAGAGCCCTAAAGATGCATGGCGGAGTAGAAAAAGCTTCTCTTAAAAATGAAAATATTCCTGCACTAAAGACAGGATTATCGAATTTGCAAAAACATATTGAGAATATTAAAAAATACGGTCTGCCTGTAGTTGTCTCTCTCAATAGATTTACGGATGATACCGACGGAGAAATCAAAACTGTAATAGATTTCTGTAAAGAGATGGCTGCCGAATGTTCCCTCTGCGAGGTATGGGAAAACGGAGGCGAAGGCGGAATAGACCTGGCTCAGAAAGTATCAAATATAATTGAAAAAAAAGATAAGTCCGAATTTAAATTTCTCTATGATGTTAATATCCCTATTAAAGATAAAATTTCAACTATTGCAACCGAAATATACGGAGCAGACGGCGTGGTATATGGAAAGAATGCGGCAAAGAGAATCGATTACCTTGAGGCAAAGGGTTATGGAAAGCTTCCTATATGTATTGCAAAGACACAATATTCACTCTCGGATAATCCGTCGCTTCTAAACAGACCGACAGGATTTAAAATTTCGGTTGAAGATGTTTCGCTTTCGGCAGGAGCAGGATTTCTTGTAGTTATTACAGGTGATATTATGACAATGCCCGGTTTGCCGAAAAAACCTGCAGCTCTTGATATAGATATTACCGATAGCGGAGTAATTACAGGTCTGTTTTAAAGCTAAGGCTGAAAGCCTTGTAATAACCCAGCCCAAGGCAACACCTTGGGGTGAATTATAGAATTATAGTTTTAAGGTTTAAAAAAAATTATGTCCAAAGATTATTACGTCTACATAATTGAGTGTACAAATAATAGATTATATACAGGCTGGACTTTAGATATTAAGAAAAGATTTAATGAACATGTTTCAGGCAAAGCAGGAGCAAAATTTACAAGATCTTTTAAACCAAAAAAAATAGCCGCTTCGTGGAAAATTATTGATAGTACAAGAGGTGAAGCTCTGAGCATTGAGGCATATATTAAATCCCTTACCAGAGAAAAAAAACTTGCCATTATAAATAATCCCATGTTGCTTATTGATCAAATAGAATCATTAAAAAATTATAATGGCAGATTAACGGTTTTTGACAGCAATGCAATGTAAATATTTTATGGATTATAATTTACAATATAAAAATTGTAATTTTGGCAAACACCGTAGGGGCGAACCTCGCGTTCGCCCAAATTACAATTTGCAACCGTAGGGGCGAACCTTGCGTTCGCCTAAATTACAATTTACAATACAAAGAGGATAATTTTGGCAGAAATAATAGACGGAAAAAAAATCAGCAATGAAATCAGAGAGACCATAAAAACAAAGGTCGCCGAACTAAAGAAAAAATACAATTCCGTACCCGGACTTGCAGTAGTTTTAGTAGGAGATGATCCTGCATCCGAAGTCTATGTAAAGATGAAAGAAAAAGGCTGTGAAGAAGTAGGAATCAATTCATTTAAATATATCCTCCCTGATAATACATCAAAGGAAGAACTCCTTGCATTAATTGATAAACTCAATATGGATAACAAAGTCAGCGGCATACTTGTACAGCTTCCTCTACCGAAACATATTCAAGAGAATGATGTAATAGGCGCAATTATACCCGAGAAAGATATTGACGGATTCCATCCGATCAATACAGGAAAAATGGTTGCGGATCAGGAATGTTTTTTGCCATGTACGCCTAATGGCATTCAGGAACTCATCAATAGATATGTAAAAGATCTGAAAGGCAAACACCTTGTAGTTGTAGGAAGAAGTAATATTGTAGGTAAACCTGTTGCTAATATGATGCTCCAGAAGAATAAAAGGGCGGATTGTATAGTAACAGTATGCCACACTGCAGCGCCGGATATAAGCGTGTACACTAAACAGGCTGATATACTTGTTGTAGCAGCAGGAAGGGCAAATACAATAACAGGCAATATGGTGAAAGACGGAGTAGTTGTAATAGACGTCGGCGTAAACAGAATAGAAGATCCGCAAGATAGTATGAAAAGAAAGGTTGTTGGTGATGTAGATTTTGAAAGCGTAGCAGCAAAAGCATCGGCAATAACGCCTGTCCCGGGCGGCGTAGGTCCAATGACAATAGCAATGCTTCTTTCCAATACCTTAAAAGCATTTGAAATGCAGAATATTGAAATTATGGAATAACAGAAGATAATTTATTATACAGCAAGTCTATAATATTCTACAAGAAATACCTATATGACCTTCGGCAAAATTTTTAAATCTATCTTTTTTTTCTATTTTACCTTTTTGATCTGTTTTATCTCTTTTATAGATTGAATAAACTCCACCGCCAATAAAAAAAGAAAAATTCTCGGAAATGATAAAATCAAAATTCATAGCTCCTGTAAATAAAGCTTCAAACGGATGAACTTTTTCCTCATTCATAAGCAACATATAACAATTATCGGAAATAATGACTCCTCCTCCGCCTATTAGTACGGATACGGCAAAACTCTCTGTAAAATTAAATCTATACCCAATTGAAAAAGTAGCCGGAATCATATATACATGTGAATTTAAAGCTTTATTATCTTTTATCCATCTTAAATATCCTGCGTCCAAAGATAGTAATAGATTAGTTGAGTAAATTTTATAATATAAAAGCCCTATAGATGCGCCAAAACCATAATCAATATTATCATTTTTCAAATCACCAAGGGGATATAGATATAAGGGTTTAATTAAAATTGAATTATTAAAAGGAAAAATTCGCTTGTCCCGAGAAGCAACTTCTTCTGCCGGAGGTGAATTCATGCTATCTGTTGAAATACTCAACTCATTGCTGGGTGGAGACTCATAATTATCCATTCCAACACTTGTTACTATAATATAATAAATTTTACCACTTGATATATTCTTTAACCTATATGAGTTATCTGTTGTAATTCCATCAAGCTTATACTTTTCATTCTTACCTGTTGTATAGTAGACTTTATAATGCTTAACGGATATATGTGGTTTTGTCCATAATAAATAGATTTGATTTGTATCTAAAAAACCTTGAAGATCCGAAAGCGCAAAATTTGATATGAAAAGTACATCACTCTTTTTAATAATAAATTCATCTAAATTGTCTAATTCTGTTCTTAATGTATAAGAAATCCTGTTCTCATCTACTATATAAGCAGATATACCTTCACCATTGCGTTTTTGGATATAAACCTTACCCGTTTCAATAGATTGGCGGATTCTGAGTATATCACCCCTTTGAATTTCATGCAATTTATTATAATTATCTTTAACTGTTATTGATTCTTTAACATTCTCAACTATCTCACCCTCGATAATAGATCCGTCATTTAGAAAGACCAATTCCGCCCTCAAAGGTATAACAGTTATCATACTCAATAAAATCAAAATTGTAAATATTCTCAATTTCATAAATACCCTATATCTTGTATATTATAATCAATTGTGTATAATCTTATTAATCATGTCAACCCTATTGAACCTATCGTTGTTTTTCAAAAAAACTATACAAAAAATCCTTTACAAGTCAATAAAAAAAGTTAAATATAATTTGTTATCTTTGTTATCTTTTACTTTCTCAGAAAGAAAATAAAACTTCGTAAAAAAAACTCCCCCTCAAAAATAGATTGACCAATTATTTAAATACTTTATTTGTCAAATTCTGATTATAAGACTACAAATAAATTTTAAAAAAATTACAGGATAACACTATGAAAATAACTGTAGCGGGAACAGGTTATGTGGGTCTTTCAATAGCAGTATTAACTGCTCAGAGACATGAGGTAACGGCAATTGATATTATAAAGGAAAAAATCGATCTGATAAATAAAAGGATCTCTCCCATTGTTGATCATGAAATATCCGACTTTTTAGCGAATAAACAACTCAATCTTAAGGCTACTAGTGATCCGATTATTGCATATAAAGATGCAGAGCTAATATTTGTTGCAGGTCCCACAGATTATGATACAAAGGGGAACTTTTTTGATACTTCTGCTATTGAAAAAATTTTTGACGATATTGATAAACATAATACAACAAATGCAATAATATGTATTAAATCAACAGTGCCTGTAGATTATACAAGAACCGTAAAACAACAATACCCAAATTTAAAACTGATCTTTTCACCGGAATTCTTGCGTGAAGGGAGAGCGCTATATGACAATCTCCATCCGTCAAGAATAATCGTTGGCGAGCAATCAAAAGACGGCGAGATAATCGCACAGGTTCTTAAAGAGGGATCACTCGATGAAGATACGCCTGTTCTCTTCACATCATCAACAGAGGCGGAAGCAGTTAAGCTCTTCTCAAATACATATCTTGCTCTGAGAGTAGCTTTCTTTAATGAATTGGATTCTTATGCATTAAAATATAATTTAGACACAAAACAGATTATTGAAGGAGTCGGACTCGATCCGAGAATCGGCTCTCACTACAATAATCCGTCTTTCGGCTTTGGAGGATATTGTCTTCCCAAAGACACAAAGCAGCTTTTAGCAAACTATGAGAATGTGCCGAACAATATAATTAAGGCAATCGTAGATTCAAACAGAACAAGAAAAGACTTTCTTGCAGACCAGATCATAGAAAAAAATCCCCGCAAGGTAGGTATATACAGACTTGTTATGAAAGAGGGTTCTGATAATTTCAGAGCCTCATCTATTCAAGGGATCATGAAAAGGATCAAAGCAAAAGGGATTGAATGTATAATCTTTGAACCTGCTTTAAAAGAAGATAACTTCTTCGGATCAAAAAGAGTTACTTCACTTGAAGAGTTTAAAAGGGAATCCGATATTATTATAACAAATAGAAATCACGATGAGTTAATTGATGTCGAACATAAAATTTTTACAAGGGATCTTTTTACCAGAGACTAGTAGAGACAAGGCCTGCCTTGTCTTTACTATTGTTCTAGTTTTTCAATTCTATCAAACTCAACGGAATTAGCCTCAATGAGTTTAACTACATTATCGATTTTTGAATTTTCAAATCTTATGCAATAGCCGCAATCAGAGCTTAAATGGCGCGGTATGGGTATCATCTTATGTTCAATTGCGTTCTTCTTTAGAATATTTGACATTCCTATGGAATGGTTATTTGAGTGAAATAGTATTACAGAATATTCAGACATTATACATCAAACTGCTTTATCTTTTACAAGCCTTAATAATGAATATATCTTTATCGGAAGATATATCTGCATGGAGATTATTCTTAGTAAGACATCTTATTACATTCTCTTTAGCTGCTTCAGAGTCTACTAATACTTCAAAATCCGTCACTCCGTTTTTAATAACCCTTTGTACAAGCATTACAGGCTGCGGGCATGAAAGACCTGTTGCATCAACTTTTTCCGTCATATATAACTCCGTTAACCTATCTTATCCCTCATAGTAAACTTAGTTTAATTGTGCGTTGGCAACGCACAATCTATTTTCATTAAGCTATCTTATCCCTCATAGTAAATCCTACAATTAAACAAAAAACTAAACCTATAATAACACCGCTAAGTCCGAATGTACCCGGTCCTGCCCCAGAACTTGCAATGAGAAAGTTGTGAGATATACCTGCCCCGAAGATCATACCCATTACAAAAATTGCCGCATCGGAATCACCCTCCCCTGCAAGTATTAATTGCCTGCCTGGACACGCGCCTGCCAGAGTAAATGCCAAACCTGCAAGAACCATACCTAAGAAATTCATAACATGAACCGGGTGCGCTATGGGCTGGTCATAAAATCCCGGTTTAAATTGACCGTATATTATATTAAAAACTGCTGCCGCTATTAAAAATGCTAATACTCCCTTTGCAAGATGAAAATCCCTGACAAGAATAATATCCCTGATAGAACCGATTGTACAGAATCTACTCCTCTGAGCAAGTATTCCTATAATCAGACCTGCACCCAGGCTGATTAAAAGTGGCGCATGTTGTGAGCCCGGTCCGTTTGCGCTCATAAATACAGGTCCTGTCTCCGAAACCTTAAACTTTAGCGCAAGCATAATAAGAAGCATAACCATAAATGCAGGGAATACCCATCCCGAACTTTTTTTTAATTTATTACTTCTCCCTAAGGTATAGCCATTCTTAAAAAATATAACTCCAATGGCCACACCTACAATAAGTCCTAACAATCCGGTAATTCCGTTCCAATCTCCCCCTGCAATCCGCAACAGAGCTCTCCATGAACAACCGAGGAATACAAGAGCGCCTATCATTGCAAACATCCCAAGAAAAAATCTGACAACTGTTGAAGACCCGCCTCTCGGTTGATACTCATTCTTAAAAATTGAAATTATAAATGCTCCCAGCACTAAACCTGCAATCTCAGGTCTAATATATTGTATGATCTCCACTCTATGAAGACCAAGCGCGCCTGCAATATCACGCTCAAAGCATGCTGCGCATATTCCCATATTAGGAGGATTGCCGAGTTTCTGAAGTGTTACTGCTATGATCCCAATAATTCCGCCGGATAAAATAATTCCAAGTCTTGATGAAAGAAAATTTTTCATAAAATCCTCTTAGTTCTTAGTAGCGGGTATATTGTTTTAAATATATTGGTTTGTGTCAAGGGATAATTTTTCTGTGTTCGCCCGAAATAGTTAATGGTTAATCGTAGGGGCGGCAACCTGCCGCCCGTTTGCCGCCCGTCCCAATACACCTTAATACATTTGAAGTTTAAAAAAATAAAAAAAAAGTCTTTGACAAAAAAAATTTTTAAAAATTCTGGAAGATGTAATTGAAAGAGCTGAAATATTTATTAATAAACTAAAAAAATACTATTGATAAGGATAAATTTATGAATAAGAAACTTAAGCAACTACTTAAAAAACATGTAGATACTATAAAATCAATGTATCCTGAAGTTTATATTGAAATTGAAATGGATGGTGATGAAATTTTTATTGGTATTGATTCTCTCAAAATTTCTAATGAAGTTAAGTATGAAACATTACTTGGTGATTTTTACGAAGAATATTACAGCAAAGGATTCGGTAATATTTTCTGGGGGGTTGATTCTACATTAACAAATGATAATCTACACCTGCTTGAAGATTTTGTTAAAACACCTAAGAAAGAAAAAATAATTGAATACCCAATAACTCAAAAACAATTCGCGCGTAGATGACGCGGATTGCAGGGGCAGACCTGCGCGTAACATTAAATCCTAAACGTATATGTCGCAGTCAATGTAACCCCATAAATAGTAAACTTTATAGAATCCAAATATATTGCATTATCCTTATAATCTGCTATGAGATATTGTAATCTCCCGCCAAGACTTATTACTGTTGATGCCGGCGCTATATAATATGCAAGCGCTATAGTTGAATTGATACCATATTCATTATAGTCTAAATTCACACTTCGCGGGTTATTTCCATTTGTGTCTCCTATTTTAACTTTATCTGCGCCCCATAAATATAATCCTGAAAATGTGCCAAGAACAAATAAATCTCCCACAATCGGGACTGTAGCGCTTACTCCTAATCCTGATCCTAAACTGGTATGGGGATCTTTACTTTTAATCAAAAAAGTATCTTCGTCGGTATCGCCGGGAGTTATGTCATAAGACAAATACTTCATGCCTGCAAAGACCTTAAAATAATCGCCTAACCTATAATTTAACGCAAGATCGGAATCGCTTCTTCTATACTTAGACTTGTATTTAAAACTACCGTCATCTTTTACTGTTTCAAAATTACCAAACAGATACACAAATGTAAGATTAAAATTATTACTAAACCTTACAGCTAAAGTCGGTCCATAGAGAAACGTTGGATCGCTTTTTACAAGAGTATTATTCATAAAGTAAGCAGATTTACTTTGCGTATAATATTGCTCGCTCTGCGCGTACCAGGTAGTTGCGCCTATGGTTATGTCAAGTGCGTATAGTTTGTGTGGGATTATGATGGATATTGTTATGAATGTTAGAAATAGAATTTTTTTCATTTGTTTTATTCCTTCATTTATTGTTTCTTTTCCTCAAAAAAAATTATACCTCAAAAAAATTTCGTTCGCTCCGGTGTATGACAGGCTCTGGCTTCGCGCTGAGGCGCTCGCGCATAGCCTGTCAACACCTGCGCTATGACTCCAGAACTAAGGGCGGACAACCCGCAGCCCAATAAAGTAGTAACTGAGGTACGGGTAGTAGTTGACCCGAAAAGCCGAACGCAAGTCCGACGCATCGTCGCTCCAGTCCCCGCCCCGTATCACACGGCCAGCGCCGCTAACTGCTCCCGTAGGGTCAGTCTGCGCTGTGCTGAGATAACTTCCATACAAATCCCAACACCATTCATACACATTCCCATGCATGTCATACAAACCCCAGTCATTAGCAGCTTTCAGACCAACTTGATGAGTCATATACCCGCTATTGCCTGAATACCAACCTGGGGCGTTCGCAACAGTAGTGCCATCCCATTCGGGATTATAATATTCATTGATTTTTCCTGCTCTGCACGCATACTCCCACTGCGCCTCCGTAGGTAATCTATAACCTGTAGATCCGGATACTATCACTACAGCATTCCATGGTGAAGATGCATCCCAACTTGTAGGTATAGGTCCCCAATCAGCAGGATTTATGCTACCATTGATACTATAAGCAGGTGTCAATCCCTCAGCATCAGATAACCTATTACAAAATACTATAACATCATACCAAGATACACATTCAACAGGACGTTTTCCCTGAGTTTCTCCTGCAGCAGGACCGCTTGAGAAATTGCTAGGATTAGTCCCCATTACCGCTGTATATTGCTCCTGTGTCACCTGATACTTGCCCATGTAAAAACCGGTAGTCAGCTCTACTTCGTGCTCCGGAATTGCAACACCTGTCTGACCCATAGTAAATGTACCGGCAGATATCCATACCGTGTCTATTATTATTTTGATAGTATATACAGCTTCTAATATTGCACTGTCAGTCATACCTGCCTTAACTGCTATGGCTTTTATAGTCTTCGTTGCGCTAATAGGACTTGTGTACTTAGTACTATTTGCACCATTCTTAGAAGGAGTACTGCCATCTGTAGTGTACCAGATCTCCGCTCCTGCAGTTGTGGTTATGAGTTCTATAGGTGTGCCGAGTGCAACTTCACCTGCAGGCGGACTTGCCGTAGGTTTATCAACTTGACCTAACGAAGCTACGGTGTACGCAACTTCAAATATTAAGCTATTGTTCATACCGGCCTTAATTGCAATTGCCTTAAGTGTGACTGCGCCCAGAGTATCCAAAGTAATTGAACCTGAATATAACACACCGGAACTGCTTGGCTCGCTTCCGTTAAGGGTATAGTAAATATCCGCTCCTGTGGTAGTAGTGCTAAGGGTTACTATTGTGCCGAATGGTACGGTACCTCCGGACAAATTTGCCTCTGGCGTGGCAACGCTATTGGTCCCGGGCTGATTAAGTATAATGTTTATAAAATTCCTTCCTGCTTTGACGGTTATTTCTCCGTCTCCGACAGCGTACACTGTTCCGCCTATGTAATCAGAATAGGCTGTTACAGATATGTTATAGTGTCCCACAGATACTTTAACCTGAATAGTCTCTATACCTACGGATTCATGGACCAAATTTGTAGGTCCGTCAACTTCTATTTTGTATTTAAGATA
>JGI24702J35022_10000867_pt1 | contig 18722 bp, 21 predicted proteins | sample TergutTh196P4_FD_35022 | JGI IMG/M metagenome (IMG submission 35022)
GGCGGCATGGGCGGTGGCGGCGGCGGTCACCGGTGAACTTACGCGCAATACAAAGAAAAGCGGGCCCGCCGGGATTTGAACCGGTCAACAGCTTACGAGATCATTTACCTAGTCTCTTCATCAAAGATTCCAGAATTGATGCGCACACATCTTTGAGAACAGGCACATCGTCAGTGATCGTCTGCCAAATGCCCGTCGGCCACACGGTTCCGTACCTGTGGGCCAAAATGTTCCTCATTCCTTTGATCTCGTTCCATTCCGTATCTTTACTGAACGCCTTGACCTCATCCGGAAGGCGGCCGACCGCCTCGCCGATCTGAATAAGGCAGAACGCACATCCTTCCTGGAAATCTATATTGTCGAGGAAGTCGTCCTCGTCTGTTCCATATTTACGGAGATAATGATCTATCCTGTCGCAGTATTTGATAATTATTTCAAGGTCCTTGATCCCATCAGGCTTCATAGACAAGCCTCCGGTCGCGCAATATCTCTTTGCTGAGATCGCTGTCCATCACAGACCCGTCAGGCACTATGTCCACCTCCGCGCCCAAAGCGTCGGCAAGAGCTGATATCAGACCGCTCAGTCCGATCAGTCCTTTGAGCTTTCCCGGCATTATGAAAAAATCATAGTCGCTGCCCTCACGCTCGTCCCCGCGTGCCCTGGAGCCGAAAAGGTACACCTTTTCCACCCCATACCTCGCTACCACCGGAGCGACGATGCTGCGCACTTCATCGAAAGAGCGCCTTCGGACCTCAGGAACAGACCCCATGCATATGAATGAGCGCGGATGTCTAAATAACTATTGATTTTGATCCAACGGGTAAGAAAGCGGGCCCGCCGGGATTTGAACCCGGGTCATCGGCTTCGAAGGCCGAAAGGATGATCCTGACTACCCTACGGGCCCCGTTCTCCGTAGGAACGGGGTGTTGATAATATTATCTGACCGGACAAAGGTTTATTGATTACCTCGTTATCCGACGTTCATGGCCAAGGTCCTGATGAATCACGGAGCCGGCGGGGAAACTATGCAGGACTTCCTTTCCAAGCACATTGTATCTCATTTTTCAAAAATGAACAGTGATGTTCCACTCGCTTCTCTTGATGATTCCGCTGTTGTTGACGGCATTGTGTTCACAACGGACGGGCATACCGTGAAACCATTGTTCTTTCCGGGCGGCGACATCGGCTCGCTTTCGGTCGCCGGCACTGTTAACGACATCGCCGTGATGGGTGCCAGGCCGCTGGCGCTTTCCTGCGCGGTGATACTGGAAGAAGGGCTTGATATCGATGTTGTGGACAAAGTTATGATGTCGATAGGAAGAACGTCCGCGGCCTGCGGCGTCCCCGTCGCCACCGGTGATACTAAAGTTGTTGAATCGGGAGCGGTAGACAAGATGGTCATTGTCACATCGGCAATAGGAAAAAGGTCTTCGTACACGGACCACAATCTTTCCGTGGCGTCTCAGTACCGCAATGTTGACTCGAAATGGCTGACGGACGATAACGTAAGGGACGGCGACGCGATAATCGTCTCCGGGACGCTTGGCGATCACGGTGTCTCACTGCTTTCGTTCCGCGAAGGCTACGGTTTCGAGAGTACCGTCAAAAGCGACATCGCTCCGCTGAACGGGCTTATCGAGGATGTGCTGAAAGCAGGCGGCACCGTTGCTATGAAAGATCCGACGAGAGGCGGGCTTGCGAACACCCTGAACGAATGGTCGTCGAAATCGAAGGTGGGCATCGAACTGAATGAAAATGATATACCGCTGAAGGACGCCGTCGTCAACGCGTGCGACCTTCTGGGCATCGATCCGTTAAGCATAGGCAATGAAGGTAAAGTTGTGATAGCATGCGTCCCCGACACGGCCGATGACATTTTGAAAGTGCTTAAAGCGCATCCGTACGGAAAGGACGCGAACATCATCGGATATGCTACGTCAAGAACAAAGAACGTCGTGATGCGCACATCCGTCGGCGGAAGAAGGATAATTGAGCCGCCGATAGGCGATCCGGTTCCGAGGATCTGCTGAAGGGTGCAAAGTATTTCTATCTACAAACTATGCTCGTCGCAAAGATATGGTGAGATGATGGTCACGTTCCTTCCGTTCTCCGGGTACAGGCCGTCCCTGAAGGACGGAGAAGATATCGGGTGCCGCATATCACCGCCGTATGACGTCATCGACGAAGAATACCTTAACGAGCTTCTGTCAAAGGAGCACAACGTCACCCGGCTCACGCTCAACCCCGATAAAGGACGGTATACGGGATCGAGAAAAGAATTCGAATCGTGGATATCCGACGGCTCTCTTGTTGAAGACGATGACTCATTTTACCTTTACATTCAGAGATTCAGAAGCTGCGGCAATGTCCTGACGCGCACCGGCATCGTGGGCATACTGAGAACGGAACCGTATGATAACGGGAACGTGATACCGCATGAGGAAACATTCTCGGCTGTGAAACAAGATCGTCTCAATTTACTGAGGGACATGGAGGCGCACCTGGAATCGATATTCGGCATATTCGAAGGGTTCAGTAAGAAATTGAATGATAAGATAAAAGCGGCCGCGGAAAAATTATACTGTTTCACCGACGGTCACGGCGTTGAGCATATGTTCAAAAAAATATCCGACGCGTCCGTGATAAAAATGATGACCGAAGAACTGAAAGAGCAGAAGATACTGATCGCCGACGGCCACCACAGATATGAGACCGCGCTGAACTACTCGCTTGAGAACCCGGACGATGAAAAGAAGGGTTTCGTTCTTGCGACGCTCGTATCATCTGACGATCCCGGACTTGTGATATGGCCGACGCACCGGCTGCTGAATTCCTCATGCATCACGGAGAGCGATGCGATAGAGGGCATCGGCAAAGTAATGAGAATTAAAGAAGCTGCGTCCGTTGGTGATATGCGCTCGGAACTTCACAAATGGCAGATGGGACTTATGTTCAGGTCCGGAAAATGCTATCTTGCGTCGTATGACGACGAGGGCGATCCGCTCCTTGACACGTACGTCGCCCAGGAAATTATTATGAAAAAGGTGTACGGCTACGATGAAGGAAAAGTCAACGTATCGTATGACGCCGAGTTCGAACACGTCAGGAAGAAGATGGACAACGGAAAGCATGACGTCGCGATCGTTCTCAACGACCCGTGTCTGAGGATCATATGGGACCTTTCCGCGATGGGAAGGAGAATGCCGAAAAAGACAACCTACTTTTATCCGAAGATATGGTCCGGATTCGTATTTTACAAAATGTCGTGAGCAATGAAAGGATAAACATCATGCACTATGCCGACCGCAAAACAATACTTTCCCCCGGGAACGGGATGAACATCTACCGCGGATGCACGCACGGATGCATATACTGCGACAGCCGCAGCAAATGTTACGGGATGGACCATGATTTTGAAGATATCGAAGTGAAACGTGACGCGCCGCGCATCCTTGAGGAACAGCTCCGCAGAAAGAGAAAGAAGGGCATGATCGGAACGGGAGCGATGTGCGACCCGTACATGCACATCGAGGATGATCTTCAGGTCACACGGAAATGTCTTTCCCTCGTCGAAAGATACGGTTTCGGGATCTCGATACTGACGAAATCCGACCGCATACTTCGCGATATTGATATTCTGAAAGCGATCAACGCGAGATCAAGATGCATAGTTCAGGTGACGATGACAACTTACGACGATGAACTTTGCAGAAAGATAGAACCGAACGTCTCGTCGACGTCCGAGCGCTTCCGTATACTCGAGGAGATGAGGGACGCCGGGATACCGACTGTGGTTTGGTTATGTCCGATACTTCCCTTCATAAACGACACGAAAGAAAATCTCAGAGGACTGCTTGATTATTGCGTGAAGGCAAAGGTGCGCGGGATACTGTGCTTCGGGTTCGGCGTCACCATGCGGGAAGGCAACAGGGAATATTTTTACCGAAAGCTCGATGAACATTTTCCCGGCATGAAGGAAAGATATATTGAGCGGTTCGGTGACGCGTACGAATGCAGAAGCCCGGACAGCAACGAATTAATGAAAATTCTCAGAACCGAATGCGAGAGGAACGGCATCATTCACGATACAAAGGAAGTGTTCACGTACCTGACAGAATTCGGATCGGGAACGAAACAGACATCGCTGTTCTGATAATGTAATTATTAATGGAGCCGCCGACGGGAATTGAACCCGCGACCTACGCCTTACCAAGGCGTCGCTATACCCCTTAGCCACGGCGGCATGTATTCGGGCTAACAAGGCTCTGATTGATAAAGTTTCTGATATTATGAATTCACGCGGCTAGTGAGAAACTTTATTTTAGTTCCTTACCTAACCCGACACGATGAAGAAGGAAATGAGCGCGTTCGATGTGCGTTCCGTCGTTAACGAAATGGCCGTACTCGAAGGGGCGCATATGGACAAGATATTCCATTGGGGCGCAGGGAACGTATTATTCAGGATGAACGTTCAGGGACAGGGCAAGAAGGAACTGTTCTTCGGCGACAAGAAATGGCTTTATCTTCCGGAAGAAAAGCCCGACACGCCGGCGGCGCCCACGTCATTCGCCTCATTCCTCAGGAAATATGTTGATAACGCACGCATAGGAAAGATAAAACAGGCGGGCTTCGACAGGATCGTCATCGTCGAGCTTTTAAAATCGGAGGCAACGTATGAACTTATATTCGAGATGTTCGGCGGCGGTAATGTCCTTCTCGTATCCGACGGAAAAATATTGAACTGCCTTACCCACAAAGCAAGACGCGACCGAATAACAAGACCCGGTGAGGACTACGTAATGCCGAGATCGCGCTTCGATCCCACGTCCTCTGAGTTCGGTCATTTTCAGCAGCTCATTATGAGCTCTTCAACCGATCTTGTCAGAACGTTGGCGATGGACGCCAATCTCGGAGGGCAGTATGCTGAGGAGATATGCAAACGCACCGGGATCCCCAAGGATAAAAGACCGTCCGATCTGAATGACGATGACATCGTCAAAATACACGCATCAATGAATGATATCGTCTCGTCCGCATTATCGTCGAAGGAGGCGATAATGTACAGGGACGGTGACGACATCATAGATATCGCGCCCGTTGAGCTTGAGATATATGGTAATTATGAGAAAGAGATGTTCGCTTCCGTTTCTTCTGCGATAGCCTCTATGATCGCGTCCGCNGAGGATAAAGAGGAAGAGGAGTTCGTCGATCCGGAAGTTGAAAAATTACAGAGAAGGGTGGACCGCCAGAAGGAGACGATNGAGGAGTACCGAACGGAAGCGGCCGATCTGAAAGCGAGGGCCGATTCCATATACACGAATTATGAGAAGGTCAACGAACTTCTTGCTGTCCTTTCGGAACAGTCCAAGAAGCTCGGATGGGACAAACTTAGAGAAGGTGCAATGAAGATCCCGTTCGTAAATTCGATAGATCCGTCGAAGAACAAGGTCACGGCAGATCTTGACAGCCTTAAAGTCACGATGGACTATACGAAGGGAATAGATCACAACGCGTCGGACATCTATCAGAAGAGCAAAGAAATAAACGAAAAGGCAACGAGAGCGGCCGCTGCGCTCAAAGAGAGCGAAGAGGAGCTTGAGCGCAAGCGCAAAGGGTTCGCAAAAGCAAAAGCGCTGGCGTTAACGCGCGCCCAGCCCACTAAGCAGTTCTGGTTCGAAAGGTACAAGTGGTTCATCACCTCGAACGGTCTGATGGTGCTTGCCGGACGCGATGCGCACACGAACGACCAATTGGTCAAAAAACATCTGAAGGAACAGGACATCTACGTGCACGCGGACGTGCACGGCGCACCGTCCGTCATAATCAAGAACGGTTCCGGCGCCAAAGAGGAGGATCTTAAGGAAGCGTGCTCGTTCGCGCTGACGCAGTCGAAGGCGTGGACATCGTGCATACCCGAAGGGAGCGCGTTCTGGGTGTATCCCGACCAGGTGAGCAAAACACCGCAGGCCGGCGAGTTCGTTCCGAGAGGGGCGTTCATAATACGCGGAAAGAGGAATTATGAGTATCATCTGCAGATGCGGCTGGCTATAGGCGAGATATTCTACGAAGGCTCGAGAAAAATAATGTGCGGCCCTTCGGACGCCGTCGCAAAGATATCGCAGAAGTATGTCATCGTAGGGCCAACGAAAACGAAGGGCAATAAGAAGAACGCCGAGCTCGCAAAATTGTTCAATGTTCCCGAGGAAGAGATATCACGCATAACGCCGCCCGGCGAGATCGAGATAACGGAAAAGGTGTGGGCGGATGATCAGCCTGCCTGACCCGGTCTTTCATATCTAACGAATCAGATGCATCGTCATCGTGTTCATCCGGATACTTGACCGTCTGCCATTTCTGCCGTGGTCGACGCTGTTGATCATGAGCTCCAGTCCTCTATGCGCAAACCTTCAACACGGCTGAATTCCTTCGTGTTCTTTGTCACTAATGTTCCTCCGCGCGACAATACGGTCGCCGCAATTATAAGATCGTTGGAGCCTATCCTCTTCCCCTTCTTTTCCAAATCTGCTCTTATTCTGCCATAGACCACTGAGGCATTCAGATCGAACGGTATCACTTCGAACATATTAACGAATCCTGTTATGATATCCATCTCTTTTTTGATGTCTTTGACCTTGTATGCCCCCGTGATAAGTTCCCCGTTGACCATTGACGGTATCTTGATATCGCAGACCGGGATTGCGGACATCTTATCCTTGAACTCACTGTCCGAGCCGTTTATGAATGGTATTATAACGCTGGTGTCGAGATAATATTTCATATGTATTCCCACTCCTCGGGCTCCTCCAGCGGATCGTCCTTTGCTGCACCGAAGTAAGTATCAAAGAACCCCTCCGGCCAGCTTTTGTCCAAATGATCCTTCAGAACATCGCTTACATAGCTTGAAACAGACACGTTCTTCTTGCTTGCCGTTGATTTCAGTTCCGTGTAAAGGGCCTGTTCGAAATATAAAGATACCTGTGGCATTTTATCACCGTTTGCAAGTATATCATATGTTATACTTAAGTGTTCTGTGCTCCGTCGAATCACGATCCAGCATTGCTCTCTGTTAACATTTTTCTGTAGTACGTGCCGCCGTTTCGCACACAGCGACGGTCATCCCCCCACAGCTTTCATCCTGAAGAACTTCGGAGATCATTGGTGCCCGCGCCGAGATTCGAACTCGGGTCAAGAGATCCGCAATCTCTCAGGATATCCAGACTACCCTACGCGGGCATTTGTTTAAAATCAGCGAGTTACAGCTCTACCTGCGAGCGGTAACGTGTTATGTATCCTGCGATGCGGTTCCTCATCATGACCGATGATACGTCCGTGAGCGAGCTTACGAGCGCCTTGTTGTTCTCGAAGTCCTCTGTGAATATCTCAGGATATTTGTTGACGAGCTCTATGGATACTCTCTTGATGTATGTAGGTCTTATCCTTCCCATGTGTTCACCGGGTATGGCGGATTAAGTGGATACCCTATATAACCTTTTTTCACGCCTTCGGTCTTTTATCATATTTACAGCGAAACTTTCCGGACGGCGTTGACGGCAGCGTCTCCGTAAAATCCGCAGAGCTCATTCCTGTGACAGTTCACGCCGCGGTCTTCCGCAGGACAGCTTGCCCTCAGGGCACGGCCCCCTGATGCACGGCGGTCCCGCGTTCTTAAAAATCACCGGCGAGACGTCCCTGCATATCATCAGCATACGGTCGGCCATATCACGTATCTCCCATTGCGCACGCGAACAGCAGCGCAGCGAGAAGAAATGCAAAAGCTCGCGCGCGTTCATCGTTATCGTGATGTTCGTGGTGCAGCCGTTGGGAAGAACGTAACGGGCGTCCTCCGCCGGCACCCGCCCGTTCAGTTTTCTGTACGTCTCCCATATCGAGGACATCATTTCCGTATACATTTTCAGAGAGTCCGGGTCTGACGATATCGTCTCCGGGATCACGTACGTAGGCTCTTTCAGCGACACGTAACGCTGGCTCTGTTGTGAGAACGATGCAATTCTGTGACGGACGAGCTGATGTGTCAGCGCTCTCGATACACCTTCCGCGGAAAATGTGAACACCGCATGCTCCAGAACAGAATGATGGCCCATTCCTACTATCTTCGACAGTACGCGCTCCGGATCGCCGCCGTCGTTCATCAGATCGTGCGACGGTCTTTCAGAATAACATGAGTTACCGGCGGATGCGCAGATCATGTCCGCATCCTGCGTGTGCGCCAGCAGTTTGATTATCATCCTCGTTCCTCCTCTCCGGCCCCCGACCACAGCTCTGCTCTCAGGATGTTCATGCTCTCCGCGTCCATCAGCGTCCTGAGCCTTATTTTTCTCACGTTCGCATCTTCGCCGAGAAGCGCCGCGATGCCTCCGACGTGGCCGTCGCCTATAACGGCGACCACGTTATCATACTTTTCCGCCGCCTCCTTTATTTTCCCGGCCATGTGCACGTTACGTTCATCAATTAACTTCCTGACGAGCGTCGGATATTTCTTTCTCATCCCTTCGAAGTACGTGTCCTCGTCCTCCGAGAACCTCTCTATCGCGTCGTCCGCCGCCTTTTTCTTTCTGAAGCGGTCGCCGATCATTGAGAATGTGAACCTCATCCTCTCCAGGAACGGCATTTCCTTCCAGATGTCGCTCATCGTCTTGTTCGCATCGGTGTCTATCAGTTCGATCGCGGCGCCTATTGTCCTTCCAGTATCGATGGCGGCGATGAATTCCGCGCCCATCTGCGAATCGTGCTCCTTCGCCGTCTCCCTCTGATATTTCGCCATGTTCCTGTACGCCCATGTATCGCCGCCGCCGTCCCGCGGGGCATCGTCCTCCGAACGCGCCGGACGCATCATCGCGTTATATCTTGTCTCGTCCAGCTCGACGAGCACAGCGTCCGGCCATATATTCCTGATAATGAACGCCACCGGCTCGGCTATCCTGAAAACATGGCCCGTTCCTATCAGCGTTATCATCATGCGTCATAGGCAACAGCTTTTTATTAAGCGTTGCGCTGGCGAATTTGTGAAAAGAAGATACAAACTTGCGGTCTTCGACATGGACGGCGTCCTTATCGATCACGTAAGCTCGTGGACGTGGGTCCACGACAAGATGGACGTGAACAACGACGAAGCTTTCAAATTGTTCAGAGAAGGGAAAATAAGCGAGACGGAGTTCATACGCCGTGATATCGGTCTTTGGCTCGGCAAAGATCCGAAAATGAACATAAGGGACATCATAAACGCGCTTCATGACATCCCTCTGATCCCGGGCATCCAGGAAACGGTGGCGGCATTGTCGCACAGCGGCATAAGAAGCGTGATAGTCAGCGGAGGCATCGAGGAAGCGGCGCGGATGATCGCCGATGAGTTTTATTTTGACGATCACGCCGCTAACAGCATCTTAACGCATCAGGACGGCACGCTCACCGGTGAGGGAACGGTTAACGTAGACCTCAGGGACAAAGGCGTCGTCACAAGGGAGTTCATGAAAAAGTATGACGCCGCGAAGGAAGAGACCGTTGCCGTCGGCAATTCGTACACTGACGTTAAGATGCTGGAAGCCGCGGGCCTCGCGATAGCGTTCAATCCCATTGACGAAGATGTCGTCAAAGTTGCCGATCATGTGATAAAAAGCAGGAACCTGTCCGATATACTGGACATCATCTTTGGTCCCGATGATGATGAAAAAAGAAGTATTAACTTTCGAGATCAAGAACGGCGTACGACCTTCTTCTGAACTTTCCGTATATCCGCACGATGTCCCTAGCCTCTACGGCTCCGCGTCTTACCATTCTGCCCTGAACTTTTATCGAATGAATAAGGCAATCCATATCATCGAAGCTGAGAATGTCGCCTATCACGAATTCCTCGTTGGGCGATGACGGCACCGATTTCGAATGAGTTCTGCGGTCGTCGTTTATTGACACTTTTATGTCAATGACATCAAAACAGATCGCCCATATCGTTCTTATTTCCGTTGCCCTCGCCGTTTTTACGCGCTTTCCCTGCGAAAGCTCAAGCGCCGATATCTTGACGAGACGGCCGTCGTCCATATGAAATTCATCGCCCACTTTCAAAAGATCGTCATCCTCAAGCGTTATGTTCGTACTTGCCGAATCGGCGCCGTCGCTTACCACGACCTTCGTTTCTATCTGCTTCGGGAAGGTCACCGTCGTCGTTCTCACGAGACCGCATTCCTGGCACCGCAGCGTGGCGTCCAGCGAGCGGGTGCCCATCTTTCCCTTCAGCACATCGTGCACCGTGATGTCATCGCAGTCCGGGCATTCGAAATATATCTCGCCGGGAACCTCTCTCATCTCATTCTCCCCGCGTCCCTGAAGAACGGCGGCCCGTGTCCAGGAACTATAACATCAGCGTATTCAGTCAAGGACTTAATACTTTCCATGGCCTTCTCCGCATTACTGCATATACCCGGGGGCAACATACGGATGAAGTTGTCCTCCAGAGGTATCGCGTCGCCCGCTATCGCATATCTTCTGTCGCCTTCGACAAGAACGCTCATCGACCCGTCGGTGTGCCCCGGGGTGTGAACTAATCGGACACCGGGCGCTATATCGATATCCGATGACACGGCAATGTAACGATCATCGACAAAGGATTCTTCCTCCCGAACGTAGAATTTCGCTTTTCTGAAAATGCCGTTGTTTCCGCAGTGATCATCATGCGTATGCGTCAACACAACAATGTCAACATCCTTGGGAAGGATGCCTAACTGCATGAACGAGGTTCTGACAGACGGTAACATCTCCGGGGTGCTTGTATCGACAACTATGTTGACACCGCCGGCACGTATGAGCGTCGACGTTGAGTGCGCCTCTTTTATGATGCCGTTATCCCTTACCAGGCTGCCTATTGCCAATACGTCTAACGTGTTCATATATCGTGGCCGTCCGTACATACGAATCCTTTTCCTTTTCTCTTTATCGGTGAGCCGCACGCCGGGCATTTGACGTCCATGAGCATCCTGTCCGTCCATATCTCTCTCGTCTCAATATCTTTTGCGTTCGCTGCGTAATCATACATCTCATTCAGCGAAGATGTTGTGCAGAGCGGGCGCAGCGGCGATATGTCGCGCATCCGCCGCCCGTCTCCCGATACGCTTTTCGGTCTTATCGCCCATGCTATGCCCATTCCCGCAACGAAACCTCCGAGATGGGCGGAGTACGCGACCTCCGGATCATCGAACGCCAGCAGCAGAAGCTGCATCGCGAACCACACCAGCATCATCGTCCGTACTGTGAACTGATTGGTCAGCAGAGGGCCGAGGAAGAACATTATCCTCTCCCTCGGGTACAGTATGAGCATCGCGCCCATGAGCGCCGATATGGCGCCGGAGGCGCCTACGAGCCTTACCGCCGGCGACAGTAACGATGCGAGCGAGAACACCATCGTGCCGGCGATCCCGCCTATCAGATAAACGATAGCGAAACGTCCCTTCCCTATGCGCGATTCCAGCGGCAGGCCTATCGCCAGAAGGAATACCATGTTGAATATCAGGTGCAGAAGATCGGCGTGCACGAACATTGACGTTATGAGGGTCCACGGCTCGCTTGCAATGTCGGACAGATCGGACCTGAAGCTCAGTTCATAAAGCAAAGCGCCGTTCGGCCCGGCGGTGCCTATTATGCCGACCGCATAGACGATCACGTTGGATATCGCCAGAACCATCGTCGGGCTGTACTTCCGCGTTGCCAGCACTGCCAGCGTTACCGCTATAATTGCGATGACGATGTATGAGACCGTCTCCATGCCACACGGATGTTCTGCAAATATTTAAGCCGTGGATGACCATTGCGATGCATGCGTTACGATCCAGACATCCGGATAGAGGAGCGCGATGACGTCTACTCGCCGAGTGAGGACAGCATACTTCTGATAGAATCGCTTAACGTGAACGAAGGCGAGCGCATCCTTGAGATAGGATGCGGCAGCGGGGTCGTCGCGATACACTGCGCAAAGAACGGCGCTTCGGTGACGGCGGTCGACATAAATCCTTCAGCCGTTGCGCTGACAAGAAGGAACGCCGCGGCGAACGGCGCGTTCATGGACATACGCCTTTCCGATCTTTATGAGGATATCGACTCGCATTACGACACAATAGTGTTCAACCTTCCGTATCTGCCTGTTAACGATGAAGGTATGCTTGAGAAGGCGTGGTCCGGGGGCGACGACGGCATCGGTCCGCTTCCGAAGCTCCTGAACGAAGCGAGGGAACGTCTTCTGCCGAGAGGCAGATTCGTCATCGTCGTCTCATCGCTGATGGACCAGCCGCGGCTGGATGAGGTGCTTAACGAATACGATGTGACGGCGATAGGTGAGAAGAAGCTGTTCTTCGAGCTTCTGAGAGTGCTTGAGATACGTCTCTAAACGATCTTGTTTATCTCTTCCGTGAGGATCGCGTTCATCCTCTTCCCGTCCAGTTTACCGCGGAGCGCGTCCATCACCGGTCCCATTAACGGGCCGACGGCCGCTGCTCCCTTCTCTCTGACGAACGCCGCCCTTTCTTTTACGATGTTTGCGATCATCTTCCTTGCTTCGCTTTCGTCCATCGAACTGACGCCGAGCTTTGACACCGCATCGTTCAGCGATTCGCCGTTGGCTATCTCCCTGAACAGCGAAGGTAACGCTTCTTTTGCGAACCTCGATGCTTTCAGCGCAGTGAACACCTCAGTTATTGACTCCTCGGTCATTATGTTCACGTCAATGCCTTCGCGCTCCATCTCCGGGAACGTGTTCAGGAACGTTGTGGCCGCGGCCGATATCATATCCTTGTCCTTGGCTATCTTTTCGAATATGTTCTCATTCCCTTCCCTTACGATCTGACGCGCCTGCTGCGCGTTCAGTCCGTATTTGGACATCAGCCTTTTTTCGATCTCCTCCGGAAGCTCCGGCAAATTGTCGAAGATCCTTTTCATCCTTTCCTTTGTGATCTGTATCGGCGGCACATCCGTCTCGGGATACATTCTCGCCGCTCCCGGCAAAGGTCTCGAATATCTTGACGTTCCGTCGGGCTGCGGGTCCCTTGTCTCCTCCGGCACGCCGTTCAGCGCTTCCTTCGCTCTTTCGGCGGCCGCCTCGAGCGCCGCTTTCGCCTTGCTCTCCTTTTCGGCGCACAGTACGAACGCATCATATTCCCCGTTGAGCTCAAGACGCTTCTTCACCGCGTCCACGTACTCTTGATCTATACCATACGCTGGCAGCTCGTCTGAATGGAATATTCCTTTCACGCCTTTCATCCTGGCGCGCTGGGCCATCTCCGCTCCTAACCGTAATTTTCCGTCATCGCCGTTGAGCACGCCCGCGAATCCGTGTAGTCTCACGGCAAGCACCTTTCCTTTCTCGGAGAGGGCCGTTTTGATGACCTTTGAAGGACATTTTGCGAACACGTCCGTCACATCCGTTGTTCCGCTTTCTACGGAAACATTGCGCGACGAAAGTATCTTACCGATGTCGATGAGCATCCTGTGCCTCTGAACTTCCGTTTCAACGTACGTGGGCAGGAGCCTCAGGTCCTGGACGCCTTTTATCTCCGTCCTTTTGCTTCCGGGTAACGAAATATTAACATCTTCGCGTATAGTGCCGATGCCTCTCTTCACCCTCTTGGTCGCCCTCAGTATCGTCCCGATACGGAGCGCCNCCTCCATCGCCTCCTCCGGCGTCCTTATGTCGGGACCGGTGGCTATCTCTATCAGCGGTATGCCGAGCCTGTCAAGACGGTAAACAACCTCGCCGTCCCTTTCTTCAACTTTTCTTGCGGCATCCTCTTCAAGGCACACGGTCTGTATCTCTATTCTTTTACCGTTGACGTCTATGTGGCCGTCAACGGCCACCATCGCCGTCCTCTGATATCCGCCGGTGTTCGACCCGTCGACGACTATCTTCCTCATGAAATAAATTTCATCGATTATTTTGGCGTTGACCATGGCCGAGAATGTCAGCGTCGTGTCGAGAGCGTCCTCGTTCACGCCGTTCGGCGGTTCCTCGTCCAGATCGATCAGACAGCTTATGCGCGCAGGCGACTGGTACCTGAACCCTCTCTGCTTTAACGACTCGGCGGCGACCGCTCTGTCCAGAATTCCCGACTCGCCGGGCGTCGGTCTTAACTTTCGAAGATACGTTTCTGTGTTCTCCTCGGAAAGTTCGCTCTCGCATGAGCAGAATAATTTCTTTGTGTCAAGCTGCTGGTGTATCTCGATACCGCAGATGAACTTCTCACCAGATGACATCTAAGGTCCTCCTGTCGCCCATTTCGTATGATAATATCTTCTTCATGATCGCTTTTGCATCTTCCGCGTTCTTGGCGTTGGCAAGCGCCCACATAAGTTTCACATACGCCGTCTCGGGAAGCATGTCCATGACCGGTATCACGCCCATGTTCTGAAGTTCGCGGCCTGTGTCGTAAACATTCATCCCGGTGGGCCCGTTGATGCATTGCGACGTCATGACGACGACAGAACCGTTATCTATCGCTTCTTTAAGCAGCGACGCCATCCCGCTGCTCACGTGCCCCAGACCGGAGCCTGCGATGACCACGCCTTTGGAACGCATAACGGCGTCCCTGAACAAAGATGGGTCCATTCCCGGATAATAGTACAGAAGTATCACGTTCTCATTCATCTTTGTCTGTGCTTTTGTCCGCGCGGACGGTCTTTGCGTCTCGTCACTGAACGTTATGTTACCGGCCGCGTCGATATGCGCTACCGGTACAGCGTTCACGCTTCGGAAAGCGTCCCTTCGTGAGGTGTGCATCTTCCTCACGCGCGTTCCGCGGTGCACCGCGAATGAATCGTCATTCATCGTATCGTGCATCACCACGTACACACCGGCCGTGTTCGGCGACACGCAGAATCTTGCCGATGCGAGCATATTGCCGTACGCGTCCGATGACGGTCTGTCGGTCGATCTCTGCGATCCCACGAGGACAACGGGCCCGCTTATCTCGCGCAGCATGAATGATAACGCCGCCGCGGTGTATCCCATCGTGTCCGTTCCGTGCGATATTATCACGCCGGCCGCTCCGTTATTCAGTTCTTCCTCAGCGGCATCGGCCATCTTCTTCCAATGTTCCGCGCTGATGTTCTCGGAGAACACCGAGATGATGTCCTTTGTCCTGATGTTCGCGATGTCCGACAGTTCGGGCATCAGATCAAGCAGACGGTCAGCCGACATCCCGGGCGTCATCACCGAACCGTCGGGCCGTGAGCTTATTGTTCCCCCCGTTCCGATCAGCGCAACGTCAGGCAGTCCTTTTTTCGTCCTGCGCTCTTTCTTCTTCTGCTCTTTGACGGTAGGCTGCTCCAGGACTTTTATCAGTGTTCCGCCGTCGGCCCTGAAACCCGCTTTATACCCGTTCTTCATCTTTATGACGACGACGTCGGGATCGCTGTTCGCCGTCAGAACGCCTGTGTAATTTCTGCCGTCGATCGTCAGTGAAATAACAGAACCTTCTTTCGCGCCGGCAGAATCGATAATTTTTGATAATTCGTCGGAATATCTCATATTGCCACTTTGTAAGCAAAACTATTATTATTTATTTCCCATTGCCGCGGCGCCTTGTTTTATCAATAGACTCCGCGAACGGTCGATCGTATCGATATCACATATACTGACCGCGGTCTGCGCATGATGTTCGATGCTGCCGGAGGCCCTCAGAGTGCTTGGCGTTCACGAAGTCTAGTGACCGGACGCCGGAGGGGAAAGACCAATGCTGTTTATATATAAGCAAAATTATCGCTCTGCTCATGGCAACCGATAAGATATGTTCATCGTGCGGCGTAAGGCTTCTCGGCCACGGCAACACGTTCTTCAGCTGCCCCGCGTGTGGCGGCAGCGAGATCGGACGTTGCGCGCAATGCCGCGACCAGGGCATCGCGTACGAATGCGAGAAATGCGGATTCAGGGGACCGTGATCATATGGGAAAGATAGCGGCCACGTATGACATCATGCCCGAGAGCACGGAAGTTCCGCTCGAGGCTGTTGTTGATTCTCTGAACAGCGTTATACCAAACGGCGTCACGATAATTGATACGCAGATCGTACCTGTGGCGTTCGGCCTGAAAAAGGTGGTGGCGGGATTCGTCATAGACGACTCGGACGAGAGCATCGGCGGTAAGCTTGAGGATGCGTTACGTTCCATAAACGGCGTCGAGAACGTCGAGTGCACATCCAGCGCGCTTCTGTAAACCCGTTACTTTTCATCCCTTCCGGGAAATTTGTTTACAGTTCACCGCATACAGCGTGAAACAGATATCATTATCCGAAGACCTTTCACTTATCCGTATGGATACGAATTTGCAGCCATTACGGCCTCTGCTTCAACCCCGTCTATGAACGTTATGATCTCAGGAGGAGGGGGAGGGGGATACCCAAACCGCGAGATGATCTTAACACGAACGGGAACTCCGTCAACGGTGCCGTTCAGATCACGATAACGACCAATCAGCCTTTCGTCACGGTCGACGGTTTGCCCGTCGATTTCCAGGTATTTGCCCCTTATTATCCCAACGCTGACCCATATCTCATGTCCGTTGTACTGATACATCTTTCCGACCCAGCCCGGCACAGGTGCCTCGACTCCGTCTACAAACGTTACGATCTTAGGATACGGCCTTAACCGGGAACGGCTCGGAAATATCTTAACATGAACGGGCATCAGACCGACAGTACCGTTCAGCTCCATGGTGCGGTGCGGTTCTTTTTTGACCTTGTCGGTATTCCGCCCGTTTATTATCAGGTAAAAATAGGATCCCGCGTCATAGGTCAATATCTTATGTCCGTTGCTGTACCGGTACTCCATCTCATGCCCCGCCTTACTGGTTCCCGTCAGTCTTAATGGCGTTTAATGATATATACGTATAAGACGGCAACAACAAGAAATGATGCTTGAAGAAGTTTGAGGACGGGGTATCCCCCGTCATTTGTACGCTTTGTCCGCGTCCGCGATGAATCCGTTCTTCATCATGCTTGCCGTGAGATCGCGCGACCTCCTGATCATGAACTCGGCGCGGTCGTATATCTCCTGCCTCGACAGTTTCAGACGCGCAAGGCCCTGTTCCTGCGCCTTCAGCGCCACGGCGACCGCCTCTCTCGGGAATACCTCCCATTCGCTCATCATCGGTATGATGTATTCGTCGTGCATGCCCTTCTCTTCGGCGCATTTTGCAAGCTCTTTTGCAGCGGCGATGCACATCTCGTCGCTTATCGTCTTTGCGCGGACGTCGAGCGTGCCGCGGAATATCGCCGGGAATCCCATTGAATTATTTACTTGATTCGGGAAGTCCGAACGTCCCGTCGCAACTATCTTGGCGCCGTTCTCCTTCGCCTCCCACGGCCACATCTCCGGTACGGGATTGGCGGTGACGAAAACAACTGGGTCGTTGGCCATTAATTTGACGTATTCCGCCGGTATCGTTCCCGGCCCGGGCTTTGACGCCGCTATCACAATATCGGCGCCCTTCATCGCTTCTTTCAGCCCGCCCTTCTTTCCGGCGCCGTTCGTTTTCTGGCATATTTCCCATTTCTGCCTGAACGTATTCTTTACTTCTTCACGCTCAAGGTTCAGTATCCCGGTGGAATCTACCATGCATAAATTCTTGGGATTGAATCCCGTTCCCAGAAGCAATCTTGCTATCGCGATGTTCGCGGCACCGGCACCCACCATGCATATGTGCGCCTCGTCCATCTTTTTGCCGACGATCTTCATTGCGTTGATCGCCCCGGCGACCTCCACCGTCGCCGTCCCCTGCTGGTCGTCGTGCCACACCGGTATCTTGCATTCCTTTCTTAACGTGTCCAGAATGTCAAAGCACTTGGGCATCGATATGTCTTCCAAATTAATGCCTCCGAAGGACGGCGCCAGTAATTTCACCGTTTCGATGATCTTGTCGGGGTCCTTCGTGTCCAGACATATCGGTACCGCATCGACACCGCCGAGGTACTTGAACAGCATCGCTTTGCCTTCCATGACGGGCATCGCCGCCTCCGGCCCTATGTCGCCGAGTCCGAGAACGCGTGTACCGTCGGAGACGACGGCGACCGTGTTCCATTTGCATGTGTGCACGTATGCGTCGTCAGTGTTCTTGTTGATGGCCTTGCACGGCTCGGCGACGCCGGGCGAGTACCAAATGGCGAAGTCGCTGAAGTCGCGGACCGCCGCCTTCGGGACCACCTCTATCTTACCGCCGTAATACTTGTGCAATATCATCGCGTCTATGCCGGGCTGCTTGGCCTTTTCGAGACGCTCTTCCACTGTTATTTTATCCTCAGTCATGATTTCTCCTCCGGAAATTACGAATTTCGTAATATATCTGCGAAATGAATGAAAAGCAATAATAGTATTTGTATTTATAGGTAATTTGAACTTACTAAATCGGAGAAACCATCGTGCCTGACATCAGAGTTCTGCTTGTGGACGGATACACAGACGATCCCGCTGCATTGGGCGTTCCGCCGTATATATCGCCCGCCGTGCGCGCGGCCGCGGGCGCTGCGAAGGACGCCGGCGCCGTCGTCGATTATGTGACCGTTGATAAGATACGACGCGGTCAAACCGTAAAAAAGGCGGACGTGAGTGTCGTCATCTCCGGCAACACCGTGCCGGGAAGGTACCTGCGGTCGATGCCGATGTCCGTCAATGAAATAAAAAATATCCTTCCTAAACTGAGCGGCTGGAAGATGATCGGCGGATCGGCCGCATCATC
>JGI24702J35022_10000868_pt1 | contig 18711 bp, 9 predicted proteins | sample TergutTh196P4_FD_35022 | JGI IMG/M metagenome (IMG submission 35022)
GGCGCGCTCCCTCCATTCTTTGATTTTGTTTATTTTTATGCGGATGGGGTTGTACGGTAGCACCTGATTATCCATCTCCCTGCTGATGCTGCCAAGCCTTATCGAACGAGATTTTCCCGTTCAGTCGCTTGACTTCGTCCACACAAAATCCTCGCAGGCGGATGAGGGTTTCCTCATCCACATCCCCCTGTGCAGCAACGATGTGCATGGTCATGGATAACTCTACTGCGAGCTTGAAAATGATCCGGGCGATGCGGTTCTCCATGCCGCCGAGCATCCCCGACAGCACGCTTTCGAGAGCGGGCGTGAGGAACTCGTTGTCGTTTTCTTTTTGCAGGAAGGCGATATAATGGCGCATGGATTTGTTGATGAATTCGTTGCGGCTGCGGCAGTCGGCCTGCTTCAGATAGCTGTCGGCGATCTTTAGCAAATCGGTTTCTCCGTAGAACGCAGCGCGTTTTTTCTCTGTTGACATAATGTGTCCTTTCTGAGTGTTATGTCGTAGTTTTTCTTGATGTGCTTGGGCTTGAGGGCTCTATGGCATCACTTTTCCGCTTGCCCTGTAGAAGCGGTACCATCTTGCGATCCCCGAACGGCGTTGCCGGTCGGTGTTTTCGGGGGGATGTGGCGAAACCAGCATCACCTCTTTATCCTGCCTCGGGATCCTTTCCTCTGACACTTCTTCCATCGGCGATTTGGGCTGCTTTGCAGGCTCTGCACACGCGGCCACACGTGGCGCAACGGCGGGCTTTCATGCCTCAGCGGGCACATCCTCGCAGTGGAGCGTGAAAACGGCACTCGGGGCGAACACAGGCCAAAAGGGGGCTACGTGCCGCCGGTGGGCTAACAGGGTCGCAAGGAACGCAAGGGTCGCAAATTTTACTACACCCTCCTGTCGCAAAACTTGCGTCATTTGCGTCACTTGCGTCACTCAGCCAGACGCGCAGGATGCGGGTTCCGTTGCTGCGGGTGCTTTCGAAACGAATCCCCTGGACTTCTAAGTCAAAGCGGTGCTTGTTCATCTTCTGCTTGAGCGCCTTGGCTGTCAACGGGTTCGGGAGGTCGAGATTGAAAAGATCAGTGAGTTCCGTGTTGCCGCCCTCGTATCTTTCTAACGTCCGCATGAATTCCGCGAACTGATTTACAAAGGGATCGAGCAGCAACGCGGGCTGCGTCACGCTGTCGGCGATCAACTGCCAGACATGATTCTCGCTGAGGCTGATTTCCAGTTGGCGCTCTTTGATGTCCCGGCCAGTGCAAGTTAGAGTTGCGTTTTGCTCTCCGCGTTTGCTCTTATCCAGGATCATCACCATGTCTGCTGCGCCGCTAATGCCGGTGGAGCCGGAGAGCCTGTTCAGCGGGTCCGCATCAAACATTTTTCGCAAGTGATGCACAAGTAACAGGCAGATGCCCAGACGGTCCGCCAGCCGCTTAAGTAGGAGGATGTCTTGATAGTCGTTTGCGTAGTTCGTATCGCTGTTCTGGCGAACCATCTGGAAGGTGTCGATGGCCACGAGCACCGTGCCGGGGCGATCTTTTACGAACGCTTCGATCTGCGCGATGAGGCCGTCGGCGATGGTGCCGGCAGAGACGGCGAAAAAGATGGTCGGCGGCACTTCGTCCGTGATGTCGTTGAGCCGTTCCTGGATGCGCTGCCACTTGTCCTCCAGGCACAGGTATAGCACTGTACCCTGCCGCGTGGGAAACTCCCATAGCTGTTCACCCTTCGCAACACGCACGCAGAGGTCGAGCGTCAGCCACGACTTGCCGATCTTTGGCGCGCCGCCAAGCAGAGAAAGTCCCTGCGGGAGCAGCTGCTCCACCACGAAGCGTGTGGGCTCCAGCCGGGTGTCCATTAGGGTTTCGCCGTCGATGACCTGTAGTTTTTTTGTCTGCAAGATAATGCTCCTTTTCTGGGTTGAAATAACACCTTCACTTGTATAGGTGAGAAATCGCGGTTTTGATAACCTCCATCCTGAAAAAAATTTGCCCTTCACCCTATTCCTCACTTCGGGTAGAAAATATAACCCCTTTCCTGCAAATTTTCTGTCTGCAATTCGGCTGCCCGCGAGATGGGTTCCCTCGACCTTCACTTGTATAGGCGGGAAATCCGGGTTTTGTACGGAATTAGTTTTTGGAAACATAAAACTTTGGAGGGTTGTCTAACCTTTGCGCTCTTTCTTAACCTTTCGTTTGGTAAAAATCACGATAGATGTCTGATGGCCGTTGCCGAATTATTTATCCCCCCACCCTATTCCTCAATTGGAGCTGAAATTTAACCCCTGTTTTCAAAAATCGAAACAAATTTCTGTTGTGAGGTCGTGCCGCCAAAATAATTCCTGTATCGGAGGGTGTGTTTGAGGAAATATTTGTCCCCTCACTTATCACTATTTTTCAGCTATTTTGTAGTTCTCATCGACCCTCTTGTGAAAAAGACATTCTCATCACCAATCAAAAGTAAAAGCCGCGCTCTCGGATTTTCCCAAGAGCGCGGCAAAGTTAAGTGATGTTCTGTTTGGTAGAGCAGTCAACGCGGGTTAGCGGGATACGTTAGGGGCGGGGGCCAAGACAGTAGCTATCAGAGAAAAGTGGGGTGGAATTGTGGTAGAAAAGTATTTTTTCTCTTGCGGTCAGGGTAGTTCTGTGCTATAATGCTATTTGGTATGATGGCGTGGCAAGGAACGCGAGTGAAGGAGATTTTGTGTTTAGTGTCTGTTCAGAAAAGGAAAGCCGATTTTGTTTGGTGGCTTACGCAACAGAAAAATGCAAACGACTCCTTGTATTTGGAGAGCGTTGCGCGTCAGTACGCCTCTCATCTGTCCATCGCTCCAACTAGTCTTGCCACAAATCCGTGGCTCGAATATGACTTGGTGTATGAATGCAATTCCGCTGTTGAATATGAGAGTCTGCGTCGCAAGATAGAGGCCGCGCCGAATTATGTAACGGTTGACCGTAGAACCAACAACGGTCTTTCCGCCGGACTCAACGCTTACACCCGCTATATCGCATATCTGGAAGCCTCTCTGGAACGGAGTGCGGATAACAGCATAGCGAAGCTGCAATCCACATCAGAGCAACCCACTGATCAGAGCGTGACAGAGAGAATACGCATTGCTGTAGAGCGAGTAAAAGCAAACGAAGCGGCGATGCAACAAGCCCAAACGGCAGTGGAACAGAAAGCAAACCAGCCACTGTCCGCCAGTAATTCAACACAGCTGGACTCGTCGTCATCAACGGAGCCTCTGCCGAGAATGAGGCAAGCTATAGAAACGGCGATGGAGAAAATAAGTCAACAGTCGCCTGCTATCAACGCAGCATTGCTGGATTTGTCTTCTTCCATAGAACAACTCCCTCTCTCAGTGCGCAGCTCCAACGCGCTGAAGAAAAGCAACATCGTAACAGTTGAGCAACTGCTCGGATTGGATGCGGACATGCTTTTTGAGGTCAAAAACTTGGGTGCAAAAAGTGTCACGGAAATCTTGACCATACAGGAGCAATTGAAGAAGTCCTTCGAAAAGAAACAGATCAGGACGGAGTTCCTGCCGCGTGTGAGGCAGATCGTAAAAAACGCGTTGAACATCGGAAGACTTCCGGACCTGACAACGTTTACACTAACCCCAGACGAATATGAGCAGTTGGAAATAGCCACGCAAATTCTTGATGCCATCGGAATAGACGTCGTTAGGGATTTCAAGACTTCACCGCAACGGATACAGCCAATCGTCGAGATGTTCGCAGAGTATACCTATTCCAGTCAAGCACGAAGCCGTTTGCAACGCGCCTACGACGGCATACCCGAAATCCGAAGGGGAAGGCTATTACGCAATTACATGGCCGCTGCAAATAAGGACGAGCCTTGGAAAAAATCACCCGAGCTTTGCGTACTCCTTGCAGAGGTCACAGCTATTGCTGAGATACCAGCTATATTTGATGGTGTGGCGTGCGGAGAAGCGGAGCAGGTAGGTGCGCTGGAAGGATTGCTCAAATTTCTCTCGCTGGATTATGTGCAATTGGTTTCTATGACACTACAAAACACGATTTCCGCTGCAAAAAGTTTACTCGCTGATACCTTGCGAGAGCGTGCTGCAGGGCGTACGCTCCAAGAACTGGCTGAACAGCACAAATGCACGAGAGAGCGTGTGCGGCAGAAGGAATCGAAGTTGCTGAGGCAAATAGATACAGCCTTTCAATCTCTTCCGATGCATCCCTTGGCAATTGCTTTTGTCGAGAATGATGCCGATGCAATTCTTTCTATAGAAAAGCTTACAGCGTTCTATGCGCAGATGGAGGACAACGACTTATTATTGTACTATTTTAAGAACTCTGTTGTTTCCATCGCAGGGGATAAAGCGAATAGGCCTACTATGGCTATCGCGGGGTATCATTTTTCAAAAGAAAGCAATGCGTTCATCAAGGACACAAGCGTGAAAGACAGTGTGCGTGTCGATAGAGCCATCGCAAACTTGCCGCAGGTCGTTCTTGTTGATGAGCTGCTCAGCACTTTGAAAACTGTATGCGAGACAACAGGTGTACCAGTCGAATTGATTGAGCAGAAATTTCTGGCTGCGTATTATCTAAGCGGGAAAGCGTACTGCCGCGGCAAGTTGAATATGCCGGTTATTTGTGATATAATCTTGAAGGAGTATTATCCGTCCGGCATTCGAATCTACGATGATGCCGAAATACAGCTCTTTCGGGAAAGAGTGCAAGAGCTGCTTGGAGATGTTACGCTTTCGGAAAACAACCGTGCGCTTGAAGCTCGAATTGCGGATCAGGCAGTGTTGTTTGGGCGAGGGATTTATATCCACCCATGCTGCCTCCAAATACCGCAGGATGTGCTAGAGGCAATCATAGAGTTTATTAGAGGCGGCGCCCAAGGAAACTTTCAGTACAGCGACTTGTTTGAGACTTTCAGGGAAATATTATCTGTCCGCACAAATATTACAAATCGTTATGCGCTTCAGGGAGCTCTGAAGTTCCACTGCGAACAGAACAATGTTGGCTTCTGTTTTCGCAAGGACTTTTTGACAACAGCCGTTACCAGCAGCACCAACGAGCAATCGGTCTTTTCTGAAGAACCTATGATTCTGGATGTCACGCTTGATCCTTTGCTGGCCAAACGGTTAAAGCAAGTTTTGGCAGAGCGTTTCTCGAATGGCTTTCGGCTTGAGTCTCCGATTGAGCTAATGCGTCTTCGGCGATTTGCCGCAACTGACACAGGCGGGAACATCGCGTTAGCAGATGACGAGTTGAAGTCAGCAATTTCTGCTTGCGGGTTCATGTTTGATGAAAAAATATATGTAGTGTCCGCAGAAACGAAGGAGCGCATCAAAGGGCTTGCATATGAATACCTAGCCAGCGGAGCAAAAGCGATCTTCTATGAGGAGTTCTATGCGAGAAATGAGGGCTGGCTATTCGAGGCCAGCATCATTTCAGAGGGGATGCTCAACAGCATACTTCGTTCGCTATTCCCGCAACTGACATTTACACGGGCTTACTTTGGCGTTGTGGATCTTCCTATCCAGGCAGTGCTTGGCTCGGAGATCATGCGCATATGGGGCGATGATGTGCTGCTGTCTTATGAGCAGCTTTCGGAGAGGCTGATGTATGTCCCTCTTGAGCGAATAAAAAGTGCTCTGGCGCAAAACGGGGACTTCCTCTGGAACAGTGTGGGACTGTTCACGCATATCAGTAAAGTGGAAATCACCGGAGAAGAACGCGAGACTATTTGTGAAACAGTGCAGAGAGGATGCGACGCCCAGGGTTATATTTCGATGACCGATCTGCCGCTTAATGAGATTGCTGCGTACCACCACGATCTTTCCGTTGCTGCCATTCACAGTGCGGCATTCCATATGTGCCTATCGGACAAGTTCGACAGGAGTGGCAAAATCATAACGCGCAAAGGTGACAAGCTTAATTTGTTGACCATCATGGAAGACTATTGCCGTACGATTGATAAATGCTCACTTGAAGATTTGCTGGAGTACGAGCAGGAGTTGACAGGCGTGAGGGATCGCTGGATCGCAATGGAGGCTGGTGGCAATACGCTTGTACGTAATGATTTCGACTCTTATCTTGCGGACAGATACCTTTTGTTTGATTGCGATTTGATTGATCAGGCGATATCGCACTTTGTGGTTAACGATTATCTTCCCCTAAAGTCTTTTGCTACTTTTGCCATATTCCCCAACTGTGGGCAGCCGTGGAACTTGTTTTTGCTAGAAAGCTATGTATACCGTTTCAGTAAACAGTTCCAGCTAAAGGCCGCTTCGTTCAACGGGCAAAACATAGGCGTTGTCGCACGAAGAGATTCGCCTTTAGTCAAATTTGCGGACAACGAACTCAACAGCAACTATGAGCAGATCCTTTCGGATGCCCTCGCACGGGCAAGCGTTGCGCTGGAGAAAGAAGAGGCGCTCCAGTTCCTGTTTGACGAAGGATATATCGGCAAGCGGCGCAAGTCGAACATCAATGAGCTTCTTTTGCAGGCAAAAAACATACGAGATAGGAGGGATTGACGCTGTACTCATATACCTATGACATAAATACAGGCGGTCTGCTGCTCAATTCCTCGCCAACAGGGTTTTCGAAAGAACCACGTCCAGTCTATGCTCCTGAGTTGGATGCCTTGGGCTTTGATCAGTATTGGAAGTACGATAAGCAGTCAGAGCAGCCGTATTTATGGGCTGAGGCGAACTGCTATTACTATCGCGGGAAACTCATCGCGAGACTGAAGGGCGGCGACATTTATACCGCTCCGCAAATTATCATCCCCGAAGCTGAGGACGGTTCCCCCGTAATGCCAGAGCCGTATGGCATGTCGTTGCGCCCGGTAAACATTGCCGCCATGGTAGAAGCGAACCGTGAAATGCTCGACATCATTGAACAGACCACGGTGAAGAAAATTCTGGCAGTTTATACCAAGCATAAGGAGCGACTGGATTGCTTCCATGTCGCGTTCAGCGGCGGCAAAGATAGTTGCGTTCTCCTGGACCTCGTAAAGAAAGCCTTGCCAAAGGGCAGCTTCGTTGTCGTCTTCGGCGATACTGGAATGGAATTCCCCGACACCTACGATGCCATCGAGAAGACCCGCCAGATGTGCGAGGAAGAAGAAATCCCCTTTTACGTTGCGAGGTCCCACCTTGATCCAAAGCAATCCTGGGAGCTCTTCGGCCCGCCGTCGCGCGTGCTGCGCTGGTGCTGTTCGGTGCATAAAAGCGCGCCGCAAACGCTGAAGCTGCGGGAGATCACGGGGAAGGATGAATATACTGGGCTGGCCTTCGTGGGCGTTCGCGCGCATGAAAGCGCAACGCGGGCGGAATATGACTACTTCAGCGATGGAAAAAAGACGAAAGGACAATACAGTCACAATTCGATTCTTGAATGGTCTTCCGCAGAGGTTTGGCTATACATCTATGCTAATGCAGTCCTGATCAATGAAGCGTATAAGAGGGGCAGTTCCAGGGTTGGCTGTCTTTGCTGTCCAATGGGAGGCGGCAGATCAAGCCGGATCGAGCTTCAGAATTATACTGCTGAGGTCAGTGTGTATCACGAAAAGATAATGAAAGCATATGGAAGAAGCTATGTACGCGATGACGAATACTTAAAGCGTGGAGGATGGAGCGCAAGAAAAAACGGGCGGGACTTAGCGGACAATCCAATCAATTGCTTTGAGCGAATTGAGAACGAATTTTTAGCCATTGATGTGAGAAGTCCTTCATCTGACTGGCGCGAATGGATCAAAACGTTAGACCTCGAACAGGGTAGCTACAGTGTGCAGGAAGCCAAAACAGGTTATACGGCCAAACTGCGCGAAGAGATCATCAAGCAGAATCCTCTGTACGGAAGGTTGTTTCGGCAGGTGTTCCACAAAGCAGCTTGCTGCCAAAATTGCGGCGCTTGTGAAGCCAACTGCTCGAACGGAGCGATCCGCTTTGTTGACGGCAAGGTGCAAATCAATGGTTGCATACATTGCCAAAAGTGTCATTCCATAGCTTGCGGTTGCTTGCGTTATCATTCATTATGCCATCCAAAAGGAGGAGAAAACAGAGTGAAAACACTCAACACAATGTCGAACCATGCGCCGAAAACTGAATGGCTTGCGGACTTCTTTGTACGCGGAAATGAGTTTTTTTACGACAACTCATTGAACAAGAAAAATCAGCTGGGGCCTTTCACCCGCTTTCTAAAGGATGCTGGTCTTGTTGACGAAAACAAAAAGGTCACTCCATTTGAAGAATTAGTGGCAACGATTGGTTGGGAAGCAGCTTTGGCTCAAGGCCTTATATTGATCAATCTTGTTGCCATGAATCCACAGGTTGAATGGTATGTTGCCAGCTTAGAATTTGGCAGAGTGTACCCCAAAAAGGAAGTAGTTGAAATGCTGCTTGCTGCCGGTGTTGAATTGAGCAAAAGCGGGAAGCCGGAGGCGCACGATTCCATCTGTTATGCCTTCAAGCGTCTGACCGAAACCCCCCTGGGCACAACCCTGCGCTTCGGCTTCGTTACCGACGACGGCGATCTGATTCGCACAAAGTGTTCGGTGAGCGACCCGCGCGTTGTGCTCTATGGCTTATTCAAGTTTGCGGAAAAGTGCAAGGACTACAAGGAATTCACGCTCGCCACGCTGCTCAATGACAGCATCGACCGCGACGGCATCAGCCCCTCCCGCATCTTTGGGCTGGACCGCGATGAAATGATACCGATCCTGCTGGGACTGTCAGCAAAATATCCGGAGTTCATTTCCGCGTCATTCACGCACGACCTTGAAAAAATCACGCTCTCACAGGATAAATCATCGAAAGACGTACTCGGCTTGTTTAAGGGGGACACAGCAAATGCACAGTAACAGTAACAAATACCGGGAATACTTCGATGTTGATGAAAGGTATTTTCCCTGCATCGATGATTCTGCCATTGACGCAGGCGCGCCTTGGGACAATACCTACCCGCACAGTTCCTTCATTGACATGCTGGTTTCCATGGAGCGTGCCTTGGCTCGCTTGGACAAGAAGACCCTCTGGATTGAGGGGGCATATGGCACGGGCAAATCGCAGTGCGCGTTTGCCTTGAAGAAGATTCTCGAGGTTCCGGAAGAAGAGCTGTGCGCCTATTGGAACCGCTATGAGGCGCTGAAAAAGAAACCTGATCTGCTTGAGAAGCTCATTGGCCACAAGCGGCAGGGGATTGTAACCGCGCACCGTTACGCCTCCGGCGGTATTATGTCGCCACGCGATTTGTTCTTCGCCGTGCAAGAAAGCGTAAAAAACGCGCTGGTCAAGCGAAACATCGGCTACCTGGGTGAGAACACGCTAAAAGAAGGCGTCATCGCATGGATTGATCAGCCTGCCAACAAGCGTTACTTCAATGACCTGTTACAAGAGCCGGAATGGAAGTCCCTCTTCTCACAGTCCAGCGCCGACGAGGTTCTTGCTGTTCTCCGAAAAAGCGGCGAAGTTAAGACGCTCATTGACAACATATTTCGCCTGGCCGACAAAGTGGGCATCACTGCGCTGAACCTTGACGCGGACAGGCTCATCGCATGGCTATCGGATATTATTGATCGTAACAACATAAAAATTGTGTTGGTCTGGGACGAGTTTTCCGACTACTTCAAGAATAACCGTGAAAGCCTTTCGGAATTCCAAAAGCTTGCAGCGCTGGTGCAAAACAAGCCGTTTTACTTCATAGTGGTGACCCATGAGCCGCAGCAGATCTACGTTTCGGATAACGACAAGGGCAACCAATCAAAGGTGAGCGATCGCTTTATCTCTTGTACGATAACATTGCCCGATAACATTGCATTTAACTTGATTGGCCATGCTTTCAATGTGAAGCCAGCAGCAAAAACAAACTGGGATATCATTGCTGACGATCTGAACAGTCGTGTGAGCGCATCCAGGAATGAAGTGATGAGGGTTGCGAAAATCGTTGATCCGCAAGTGATGAAAGATATCATGCCCCTTCATCCGATGGCAGCACTTTTGCTAAAAAATATTGCTTCCGCATTCAAGTCAAATCAGAGGAGTATGTTTGATTTTATCAAGACATCTAATACAGATGACGTGAAAGCATTTCAGTGGTTCATCGAAAACACAGATCCCTATGACGATCATCCGCTGCTTACCGTGGATATGCTGTGGGATTTCTTCTATGAAAAAGGAAGGGAAAACCTTGACCCCAGTATTCGGATAATCCTTGATACGTTTCCACAACAACCGCATCTACGGGAAGACGAGAAAGCTGTTCTGAAAGCAATTCTAATCATGCAGGCAATTGACCAGCGGCTCGGCGGTACAATTGATCTTTTCAAAGCCACAGAGCAGAATCTTAGCTATGTGTTTGAAGGAATCTCCTCTGGGCTGGATGTGTCCTGCAAGAATATTGCCAAGCAACTGAAGGAAAAAGGCATCTTGATTGCGAACCCGATTAACACCGGAGGACGTTATGTCTATGCCGTAGCTGTTCTTGCCGGAGATCAAGCGAAAATCGACAGCTTCACAAAAACCGTTCGGCAAAACAGTGCGACATCAAAGTTGGTTGTTGAGGGTGAACTGGCAACAGTTTTACCGCTTTCCGCGCTCAAGTTGCGATTCGAATCCGAATCTGGCACAGGGAAAATTACTCCTGTGACTGTTGCTGATTTCACGCGCACAATTAACAGCCTTCGGGATAAAGCGGCTGTGTGGAAGTTTCAGGCTGTTATCGCCTTCGCGAAGGATGAAGCAGAAGCTGCCGCATTGCGCAGGATGATCCGGGAGGCCGTAGCCGATGAGCAGTATAAAAACATCGTTTTCATTGACACTCTTTCTACACCGCTGGGTGCAGAAGCGTTTGAGCGGTATGTAGATCATGCTGCCATGTCAATGTATTATAGCGGTAGCAACAACAGCTCAGCCAAAGATAGTGAGAGTCAAGCGAAGCAGGAACTGAGGATGGGTTGGAGGGATCGCATCTACGATGGCCCATTCATCATCTATACCTATTCCAAGCAAGACGGCGAAAAACTTGGGAAGGGGAAAGATGTTGCAAGCATTCTTCAGTCCATTGTAACCATGCGCTTTGAGGATGCGTTTGACTTTGCCAGAGGCCTTACCGAGAACCAGTTGAAGCTGACACAAGGAAAGCAGTCCGCCAAATGCGGGATCACGCAAAATACAAGCGGCGTTGTTGTAAACATAGAGAAAAGCGTTTTGCCAACGGTCTGGAAGGTAGAGCAGTATTGGGAAAATCCATCCTTCTCTGCGCTTCCTATCTCGAAGATCAAAATCGCGCTTGATAAGCTTATTCAAACGGCCTTTGTGCGCGACGGGCAGATTTCCATCGGTGAAGTGTATGATTTTCTTGAGACAGAATACGGTTTCGCGCCGTGTAATCTATCGGCCTTTCTTGCTGGATTCCTATTGAAAGAATATGGCGGAGAGCCTTTCCGCTATTGCGATTCCTCTGGTGGACATGAACCCATGACGGCTGATAAGCTAGCAGAAATGCTTGGAAACTACATTGGGAAATCTCCAAAACCAACTTATATCGTTAAAATGACAGCAGAAGAAATGGCGTTTTATGAGTTGACTGAGAAGGCTTGGAGAATTACTCCTAACTCATGTTCATCGGCCAGCCAGGCGGTTCGGGCCATATCCGGAAAAATGCGCGAATTGGGGCTTCCTGCCTGGTGTTTGGAGGATGTTGATGCTTTCGGGGTCTATGGTATTGTCGAAAAATATCTGGAGCTTGTTCAGAAGGAAGGCAATGAGGCACATAAAAAGGCGATAGAGATTGGAAAGATAGCACTTTCAAAACCAACGCTTCCGGATACCTTGACCGAACTTCTCACGAAGTCTAACTGTCAGCAAGGTATGAGAGAGTTTCTGCTGTCGTTTGAGGCCGGAAAGGCATTGGAGCTTGCCAAAATCATTGGGGCGGAAGGTCGGCTGCTTTCTGACATACAAACGTTATTCGAAGTCAAGTATTCCTGTTTGTGGGACAAGCATACTGGCGAGGATGAGATCCGCAGACTAATGGTTGAATACGATGTCGCCAAAGAAAGTAATACGATTCTGAATGCTGCGGCAAGTTCGCTTCGCGAGTGCTTTAAGGAATGGCGAGAACAACTGAAATTCATTGGGGTGTCGTTTGAAGCGCTTCGCACATCGCACCCTGCATTGGCAAAGGTATTCGATACCCTTTTGAAAATTTGTCAGTCAGCTGATATCCTGCCTGATCAATGCAAAGTTTTTCTACAGGAATTGACTGATCACGGGGCAGAACTTTGTGAACTTCTCAGTAATAGCAGTGTGTTTTCCGAAATATATAAACCCTACCTTGAAGGCTTCAGTGAGATCGAAATCGGAGAAATCAAGAGTAAGCTCCCGACGGGAATGTTTTCGCTTTCCAGATCCGAATGCAATACAAAAGTCAGGGCTGTGGCTGAAAAATTCCGAGAAAATCAGCTGAGGACAAAGCTATTCAGAATCTGGAAGGATAAAGTAGGCTCGGACATACGGAATCCTAGAGAGTGGTCGAGCCGCTACAGAACACCGATTTTATCATGCGTCTCGGCCAGTGAGTTTGGATCAGCTAAACAAGCATTTGACACACTCAATAGGACATCCGCTACGGATGCAGAGATCAAAACTGCGATTGCCTTTCTGGAAACAACGAGATTGTTCGAATCGCTGTCGGATACCGAACGATTGAATGCCGCTTTTGTGCAAGACATCATTGGTGAGTATAGTTCTCTGCTTCCCGATGCCGATAAAGTCAGGACCGATCTTGAGCGGCTGTCTGTAGATACATATGACTGGCGTGACAATCCCAGCGTGAAGAATCGAGTAAGACTGCTGGCGGAAGCCGAGTACCACGCTGGCGGAAGTGATGGCGTGCTGAAGAAGATCGATGCCATGGATGATGCTCAGTTAAAGCAATACCTGAAAAGGCTGGCAAGGGATAATATGACAGTTGGAATAGAAATACTGACAGATAGTGGGGATTGACTCTCATGAATGCAGTGACCAAATACCTCGCGTCAAACAGCATAATGCCTCCGTTTTTTTGCTTCGTTGGTGATAGCCAATATGTGAAGCTGAAATGCGAATTATCAACGCTTGGTCTTCCTTTCGTCCACATCAGTGACTATTGTAGCGATGAAGATAAGTTGCCTGATACCGATGCGCTGCTCGAATATCTTCAGACCGCTGACATTAATTTGCGGAACAATAAGCTTGTTGTGTTGGGGCTGGGCGAATATCTTGCGCTCCAAGGAGGCAAAGAGACCTTAAGGGTGTTATCGCGATTAAAGGATTTAAACATAGGCAAATCAAAAATCGTCTTGCTTTTGCGCGGGCTTGCATCTCAGAGCGGTGAACTGCAAACAGACCCACGTTTCGATCAGCGTCGTTTTTGCGAATACAATCCAGCAGATTGCGAATTGTCTTTTACGCTGGCCGCGCCCTCAATTGGATTGTCGGCGCTAACAGGCTTCAAGGCAATGCTTGCCAAGCTGGAGAATGGCGCCTGCGGGAGGATGGTTGTCAATTCAAGCATCAATCTCGATAACGCGTTGTTCACCGTTCGGAAAATCTCCAGCGCTTATGAGGGGCTGACACATTCCGTGAAGGGATTCCATTTGCCGTGTTCCTGCGGAACCGACGAACAGTGGGCAAGACTGCTTGAGGATCTTAATGAAAACGATGGATCGTTGGAAGCTGTATTTGATCTGCACGGTCTGGGCGGTGATCTCGAGGCTGATTTTTATATCCGCGTCACCGGCCTTGCATTTCGTAATTGGCTATACTATATTGCGCTGAAGCATAAGGTCAGCACATTGGCGAATGGATATCTTCGGTTCGCCTTGGACAAAACAATTTACTTTGAAGACTGCGGAACGAACATTCTGAATGCGATCATTGACATCCCGCACACAGACAAAAGGTTTAGCTCTTTTTACATCGAACGCAAAACACTTGTTGAGAAATATCCTGAATCGGATATTGCTGCGTTTGTCGTTAAAAACCGCAGAGATATTTCCGAGAGCATTTACAAGCTGACAGACAACACCAGGGCAGAGCGAGAAGAGGTCATTGCCTGGGTTTCCCAGAACGGCATGAAGCCGGAGATTGAAGATATCTATCCCGCGCTGCCAGCGTATATGAAAAAGTATATTTTCAGATGCCCTTCGCTCGCAGAGCTGTTGACAGAGTATTTTGATTCTTACAAACAGCAAAAGCTTTCCAACACGCTGAACCATGCGTTTTTAGCGCAAGTCGAAGATTTAGCTCACAGTCCGCGAGAGTATAATCATTTGCCTACGCGGGATGTGTTGCTGGAAAAGTATGATCAGAACGAGACATTCCTTCTCTGGCTGGATGCATTTGGCGTTGAGTATCTTGCTTTTGTCGAGGAATTGGTGCGAAGACGCGGTCTATCGCTGTCCGTCCAAATCGCCCGCGCCGAACTGCCGACCATCACATCCATCAACCGCAGTTTTTATGATGCGTGGCAGGGCAACTGTAAAGATAAAAATGATGAGCTGGATGAAACGAAGCACAAAGACAAGGGCGGCTACAACTTCACGAACAATGAATTGCCAGTTCACCTTGCGAAGGAGCTTGAAATCATAGCTGCGGTTATAGACCGGGCCGCCACAGAACTGGCCTTGCACCATCACAAGTATTTCTTGATTGTCAGCGACCATGGCGCTTCGCGGTTAGCTGTTCTACGGCGTAAAGAAGAACGGTATGAAACCGATACGAAGGGCGAGCATTCCGGGCGTTGTTGCAAGCTGTTCCAGCCATACGACTTGCCCTTTGCCGCTGAAGAAAACGGGTATCTTGTCCTCGCTGACTATGGACGTTTCAAAGGAAGCCGGGCAGCAAATGTGGAAGTGCATGGTGGCGCATCGCTAGAAGAGGTTGTTGTTCCGATTATTGAACTAACCTTGAAAGATGGGAACATAACCGTACAATTGGTCAACGAGACCGTTCTCGTTGATTTCCGCACAGGAGCTACAATTCAATTGTTTTTCAATGCACCTGTCAGCAATGTGTCTATTGTTTTGAATGAGAAGCGTTACTTGGCAACGCAAGCAGACGCACACCATTATGACGTGAATCTTCCTGAGCTAAAACGTGCCGGCGACTATTTCGCGGATGTTTACTCGGGAGACGATTTGATCGGAAAGGTTGCGATCAGAGCCCAGGGCCGAAGCGGCAAGGTTAACGATGCTTTTGACGACTTATTTTAAGGGGGATTTTCTATGATCGAGAAACTCAGAAACTGCTTTGACGAGATGGTAGTTTACAAGGATCTGAAAAAAAGCAATTTCTTTTCCGCGTTGAGTTTGCCCTCATTTATGCGGGATTGGCTGCTCAAGCGGTTCGAAGATGAAAATGGCCATTTTGATCCCGATGAGCTGGTTCGCTTTGTGAGGTCGTATCTGCCTCGCAAGGATGACTGGACAGCCATCAAGAATCAAGTAATCGTTGAGCACGAGCGCGTAAAATTTCTCGCCAAGATTTCGGTTGATATCGACATCAGGACGGGAGAGGTTTCATTTTCGCTTCCTGATTTCGCCCTGTCGAGCAGAGACACTATCATTGAAGACTATGTTTGGGAAAGCTGCAAAGACGAACTGGTTCGCGGGCGCGAAACTTGGGGTATGGTTGAGATAGGATACCGTCCCCCTGAAGATTTGGATTCAGAATCAGCTAAGGGCAAGCAAAAAAAAGGCAAGATCAAGTTGACTGCGTTCAAAACCTTCTGCCCCTATACAATCGATTTGGACTATTACAAAGACGCAAGGCGAGAGTTCACGACGGCGGAATGGCTTGACGTTCTGCTGGGTGCGGTCGATTACAATGCAGCCGGTTATCTAGGCGACGAGGAAAAGAAGCTAACTATGCTCACCCGCTTGTTGCCGTTTGTCGAAAAACGGCTCAATCTTATTGAGCTTGCGCCAAAAGGCACGGGGAAATCCTATCTGTTCGGGCGCGTCAGCCGTTTCGGTTGGTTATCCAGCGGCGGCGTTATGAGCCGCGCAAAGATGTTTTACGATCAAAACAAACGCGTCGAAGGTTTGGTTTCCGGCAATGATTTTATTACCCTAGACGAAGTACAGACCATCTCTTTTACCGATGTTGATGAAATGCGTGCGGCGCTGAAGGGCTATCTTGAATCGGGCGTTTTCACAGTAGGTAACTACGAAGGAACAGCCGAAGCCGGAATGATTCTCTGTGGCAACATAAAAAAGGAAACAATGGATGCTGACGGCTACAGCAATATGTTTGAGGAACTGCCTTCGGTGTTTCATGAATCGGCGTTGATCGAGCGGTTCCATGGCTTCATTAAGGGGTGGAATATCCCGCGTATGAACGACGATCTGAAAATATCAGGATGGGCGCTAAACTCGGAATACTTCTGCTCCATCATGCATGAGCTTCGTGATGACATGAGCTATCGCACTGTCATCGATGAACTCATTGAGGTTCCGGAAGCTGCCGACACCAGAGACACAGAAGCGGTCAAGCGCATTGCCACCGCCTATTTGAAACTGCTCTTTCCCAATGTGCGCCAAGCTAAAGATATCTCTACAAGAGAGTTTAAGCGTTACTGTCTTGACAGGGCGCGAAAGATGCGTGACACAATCAAATACCAGCTTGGTGTGTTGGACGAGGAATATCGAGGAAAAGATTTGCCTGTATTCAGTGTCCGCCCTGATCCTGCGGAGAATGGAGGATGATTTGTGGAACAGAAAAATTGTTATGTCTGCGGGAAAGAGCAGTTAAGCAAAAATGAAGTTGGGTTAACCCGTAAATTACTCCATAAAGATGCCTGCTGTTTTTACTGCTTAAATTGTCTTGCCGAGCATCTGGAGGTGGATGTGGAGTTTCTTCTCGCAAAAGTGGATGAGTTCATTGAGCAGGGCTGCAAAATGTTCTGAGGAGGCGTATATATGATTTATGCGGACAATGCCGCAACAACCCGTTTATCGGAGTGCGCCTACGATGCAATGCTTCCGTACCTGAAAGATCAATTTGGCAACGCTTCTGCTCAGCACTCCTTTGGAACAAAAGCAAATCGCGCCATTAAGCATTCGCGCAAACAAATCGCGACATCCATCGGAGCGGATGTTTCCGAAATCAGAATCACCTCATGTGGCTCAGAATCAAACAGCTGGGTGTTTTCTGCGATTCGATCAGGACATGTTATAACAACGGCCATAGAACATACCTCCGTACTCCAGGCTTGCCGTGCACTTGAAGCCAAAGGGGTTTCGGTAAGTTATCTGCCTGTTGATAGTTATGGCTGTGTCGCTCTGGATGACATCAAAACGGCAATCCAACCAGACACAAAACTTGTTTCAATTATGCTGGCCAACAATGAGGTTGGAACGATTCAGCCTATCGCTCAAATCGGTGAGTTCTTGCGTGAACAGGGAATTCTCTTCCACACAGACGCAGTGCAAGCGGTTGGCCACATACCAGTTGATATCAGAAGTTTGCAGATTGATTTCATGTCTGCTTCTGCTCATAAGTTCAACGGGCTAAAGGGAGCGGGGTTTCTTTTTATCCGCAAGGGCACTTCTCTGCCAGCCATAATTTACGGAGGAAAGCAGGAATGCGGCATACGTGGCGGAACAGAAAATGTGCCTGCGATCGTTGCGATGGGTTGCGCATTGGAAGATAATATTTCCGCCATGGAGACTCGCACGGCACATTTGTATTTGTTGCGGAAGACAACAATTTCGGAGTTAAGTTCCGCGATTCCATCTGTTCGAATTCACAGAGATTGTACAGACGGTTTGCCTGGTATCATCAGCGTTGGTTTTGAGGAGAAGATAACGAGCGAGACAATGATGCATCTGTTAGACTCGAAGGGCATTATTGTATCAGCCGGGTCCGCTTGTTCTTCTGGTGATGATGTCCCCTCCCATGTGCTGTTGGCAATGGGTCTTTCACCAAAACAAGCGAAATCGACTATTCGCATATCCTATGACTACCACAACACCATTGAAGATGTCCGTGCGATTGTTGATGCAATCGCATGGAGCCACAAGAAAATCACAGCATCCATGTAGACTGCTTTTGCTCCCCCCAACTTTTTCTCCTAACCCCCTTGCACTCCTTGTCCATCTATGCTATACTATCAGAGCCGCTACGATAGATAAGGAGGAATATAAAATGCCGTCCGTAAAACAAAAAGAAGCTGTAGACCAAAGAAAAATCGCCGTCTACTCCCGCAAATCCAAGTTCACAGGCAAGGGCGAGAGCATCGAAAATCAGGTGGAGCTCTGTCGCGAGCGCGCGAAGTTCGCCGCCCTGCAAGAGGGAAAAGTCATCGGCGAAGGCGACTTTCTGGTCTTCGAGGACGAGGGCTTTTCCGGCGGAACCCTTGACAGGCCAAGCTTTCAGAAGATGATGCAGGCCGTGCGCACTGGGCAAATCAGGATGATTATCTGCTACAGGCTCGACCGCATCAGCCGCAACACGGGCGACTTCGCGCAGCTCATCCAGGAGCTTGAGGAGCGCGGGGTGGCCTTTATTTCTGTGCGCGACAGCTTCGACACCACCACGCCCACGGGCAAGGCCATGATGATGATGGTTTCGGTGTTTTCGCAGCTGGAGCGCGAGACCATCGCCGAGCGCGTGCGCGACAACATGATGGCCTTGGCGAAAACCGGGCGCTGGCTTGGCGGGCAGACGCCCACGGGCT